>JADMIO011507051.1_pt1 | contig 42696 bp, 30 predicted proteins | sample 8958161 | NCBI WGS metagenome assembly JADMIO01 (sample SAMN16585339, study PRJNA669376) | soil metagenome | isolation source: Crop rotation soil | place: USA: Cullars Rotation, Alabama | collected 2011
GCGACAACTTGTCCACGTGGAATTCTAAGCTTAGGATCCCAATGTGCTGGAAAGAATTCAATCAGCAAGCCTTCGGCATGCTCACCTCGAGCAAACTCCTTGAAGCGCTCGATCTCGGCAAAGAAGACAAGCGCGTGGTGGAAAGTTATGGCAAGGGCGATCCCAAGCCCCACGGCGATGCGGCCCCCATGATGATGGAACAATTCCTCATGGCTCGGCGCCTCGTGGAAGCCGGAGCCCGCTGCGTGACCGTCGCTTTTGGCTTCTGGGATTACCATGGCAGCAATCACAAGATCGCCCGACAGGATCTTCCCTTGCTCGATCAAGGGGTCACGGCGCTTGTTCAGGACCTGCATGATCGCGGATTGGACAAGGATGTCTCCGTGATCGTCTGGGGTGAATTCGGTCGCACACCGGCTATCAACAAAGACGGCGGTCGAGATCATTGGCCGAAAGTCTCTTGCGCCTTGCTCGCTTGCGGGGGCATGAAAACCGGACAAGTGATCGGAGCCACCGATCGTTTGGGCGGAGAACCGGTCGATCGTCCGGTACATTTCGGTGAAGTATTTGCGACGCTCTATCACAATCTCGGAATCGACGTTGCGACCACCACCATTCCGGACCTGTCTGGAAGACCTCAATATCTCGTCGACGGGCACCGCCCGATGCGCGAACTTGTTTAACTTTTTTTGTTCATGCGGAAATTAGCTCTTATCGTTCTCCTCGCGTTCACCTCGATGCTCGCGCTCCAGGCCGGCGGTTTGGAAAAAGCCAAACGCGCGGTGCAGTCCTTGCAAGTGGAGGTTCCAGCGGCCACTCTTGAAAAGGACACACTCGTCCTGCAAGGGCGAGATGCCCGCCAGCAACTCCTCGTCACCGGATTGTTGGATGACAACAAAAGCCGAGATTTGACTCGCACTGTCACCTACTCTTCTGCTCCGACCGGGATTTTGGAGGTCACTTCAGATGGCGTCGTGAAACCGCTGGCCGATGGCACCGCGGAAATCCTTGTCACGAGCAGCGACGGCCACACCGGGAAACTCAAGGCCGAAGTGAAGGACGCGAAAAAACTCAATCCGATCAATTTCGCGAATCAGATTGTTCCGATTTTTACCAAGGCCGGTTGCAATGCGGGTGGCTGCCACGGTAAATCGGGAGGTCAAAACGGATTCAAGCTTTCTCTGCTCGGCTTCGAGCCGCCCGAAGATTTTGAATATTTGGTCCGGGAAGCCCGCGGCCGGCGCATTTTCCCAGCCTCACCTGAACGAAGCCTTCTTCTTCTGAAAGGCACCGCAACCGTCCCGCATGGCGGTGGGAAACGTCTGGAACCCGATTCCAACGATTATCATTTGTTGGTTCGCTGGATAGAGCAGGGGATGCCTTATGGCAAACCAACCGATCCGGTCATTTCACGCATTGAGGTGACCCCCTCGCAACGGACTTTGGAACTCGGCGCCGAGCAACAATTAATCGTGATGGCCCATTATTCAGATGGCAGCAAAGAGGATGTCACCCGCAGCGCTCTCTTCGAACCAAACGACAAGGAAATGGCGAAGTCCGATGTCAACGGTTTGGTCAAAGTGTCCGAACAGCCCGGCGATGTCGCCATCATGGTGCGGTACCAGGCGCAAGTCGCGGTCTTCAACGCGACGATTCCCCTTGGCGCTCCGATTGAGAAGCTCCCATCCGAGAAAAACTTCATCGACAAACTCGTCTTCGGGAAATTGAAAACGATGGGGCTGCCCCCTTCAGATGTCTGTGACGATGCCACCTTCGTGCGTCGCGCCGCGATCGACATTGCGGGACGCGTCCCCAGCCAGGCGGAAGCGGAACGTTTTCTGAAAGATCAGGATCCACAAAAGCGCGAAAAATGGATCGATTACCTTTTGGATTCTCCCGAGTACGCCGATTATTTCGCGAACAAGTGGGCGGCGCTCCTTCGCAACAAACGCGTCAACGACACTCACACCCATGGCACCTATGCTTTCTACGACTGGATTCGCGACAGCCTCGCCGCCAACAAACCCTACAGCAAATTCGTCCAGGAAATTCTGGCTGCCTCCGGTGAAATTACCGAGAACCCGCCTGTCGCATGGTACCGCCAGGTGACCACTCAAAATGCGCAACTCGAAGACACGGCCCAGCTCTTCATGGGCATGCGTTTGCAATGCGCGCAGTGCCATCATCATCCCTTCGAAAAATGGAGCCAGCAGGATTATTACGGTTTCGCCGCCTTCTTCAGCCAGGTCGGCCGCAAGCCTGGATCACAACCCGGCGAGGACATGCTCTACCACAAGCGCGGAACCGCCACCGCACAGCATAAGAAAACCAAACAATCGGTTAAACCCGCTCCCCTAGGTGCGAAAATCGCTGACATTCCCCCGGAAGAGGATCCCCGGCTCGTCCTCGGACAATGGCTGGCCAAAAAAGACAATCCCTTCTTTGCAAAAGCGCTCGCGAATCGTTATTGGAAACATTTCTTCGGACGCGGATTGGTGGATCCCGAGGACGACATGCGCGATACCAACCCGCCCACGAATCCTGAACTTCTCCAGGCGCTGGCGAAGCATTTCCAGGATTCAAACTACGATCTAAAAGATCTGGTGCGCACGATCTGCCGGTCGCATACGTATCAACTCAGCTCCATTCCCAACAAATATAACGCCCAGGATAAACACAATTTTTCGCGTTATTATCCCAAGCGCCTCACCGCCGAGGTTTTGTTTGATGCCGTGAACCTCGTCACCAAAACCGACGCTCGTTTCGATGGCCTGCCTGCGGGAACACGCGCGATTTCTCTCCCGGACAACAGCTTCAACGCGAACTCATACTTCCTGACTGTTTTCGGCCGGCCCGAATCCTCCAGTTCCTGCGAATGCGAGCGCTCCCAGGACGCGACTCTGGCCCAATGTCTCCATCTGCTCAATGCCAAGGAAATCCAGGAAAAGCTCGCGAAGGATGAAGGTCGCGCCGCCCTTTTGGCTCTCGATGAAAAACGTGGGGAACAGGACAAAATCCGTGATCTGTATTTATTGGCCTACGCTCGCGAACCTGAGCAAAAGGAATTCGCGATCGCGGATGGCTACCTGAAGAAAAAGTTGGACGGCAAAGCCGACACCAAAGCACGCACCACCGCTCGCCGTCAGGCCTATGAAGATGTCCTTTGGGCGCTGATCAATACGAAGGAATTCCTCTTCAACCATTGACCCTGTGGCTGTTCGTCTGATCTCTCCGCTTCGAGCCGTCATCTGCGCCTCCGCTTGCCTGCTTGCGTCGATTCATGCCGAGCTTCCCTTTTCGCGGCTCGCCAACGTTTTTCCCGCGGGTGGTCGCGCCGGAGAAATAGTGAAAGTGCATGTGAACGGGAACGACCTGGATGACCTGGAGGAGATTTATTTCACCCAGCCCGGCTTTTCCTCCAAGGTGGAAAGCGCCGAGATCGATCCAAAAGATTTCTCGATCAACATCTCTTCGAACGTCCCTCCCGGCGTTTATGACCTTCGAGCGGTTGGACGTTTCGGAGCTTCGAATCCGCGCCGCTTCGTCGTTGGAACCTTGCCTGAAGTCCTGGAGGCTTCCGACAACGGTTCTCCCGAAACCCCACAGCGCATCGCGGTGGGAACGACCGTGAATGGCCACGCACGCGCGAACGGCGTAACTCATTACCTCATTCCTGTCCACAAGAACGATCGGGTTCTAATCCAGTGTTCCGGCCGGGAACTGGATTCGCGTCTTCAGCCCTCTTTGATTCTCTCCAGCAAAGGCCGAGATTTGGCCCGCGAACGCAAAACCGGCTTCATCGACTATCTCGCGGCGGAAGATGGCGGGTTGCTGCTCAAACTTTCGGACATTCTCTATCGCGGTGGAGATGATTATTTTTATCGTCTCACCATCAGCGTCGGACCGCACATCGAGTTCGTCATTCCAAAGTCCGGCGTGCCAGGAGAAAAAGGAAAATTCACTCTCTACGGACAAAATCTTCCCGGCGGCGAAGCGGCCACGGAATACCCGGATCGGTCCCTGCAGCGGCTTTCGCTGGAGATTCAGTCCCCAGCCGACACCGAGACTCTGAAAGGTTCGATTTTGCGTTCTCCCGCGGATGCTATGGTGGACGGCTTCGAATACCGGCTCCGTGGAACGAATGGTGTCTCGAATCCAGTGTTTATCGAGTTCGCCCGAGGTCCCGCCCTCATGGAGAACACCACCAACGACACGCCGGAGCTGGCTCAAGCAGTAACGCTTCCCGTGGAGTTTGAAGGTCAATTCTATCCTGCTGCGGATGAAGACTGGATCAAATTTGACGCAACGAAAGGCTCGGTCTACTGGATCGAAGCCATGGGTGATCGTCTTGGCTTATCGGTTGCTCCCTTCATTTTATTGCAAAAGATGGGCAAAAACGGCAAGCGCGAGGATGTGAAGGATATTTATGGGACCGATCCCAATCTTGGTGGTGTCGACCTGAGCACCACCCATCGCGATCCATCCTGGAGATTCGAAGTCAAGGACGATGGCGAATATCGGCTGCTGATTAAGGATCTTTTCCATCCACTTGAATCAAACCCAGCCTATTCTTACCACCTATCACTCCGCAAAGAATCTCCTGATTTCCGACTGCTCGCCGCTTCCCTGCCTCCGCCACTGGCCAATAAGGACAAGAAAGAGGCGACGCTTTGGGCGCCCGCGCTGCGTCCGGGCGAAACAATCCCGATCCGCATTCTCGCTTTCCGACGCGATAACCTGAGCGAACCGATTGAAGTCTCGCTGCAAGATCCACCAGCCGGAATTTCATCGACACCGCTGACTATCCCTTCCGGTGCTTCGCAGGGGACACTCTTTCTCACCGCCGCCACCAATGCGATGCCCTGGACCGGAGCGCTGAAAATTATCGGTGCATCCAAAGCCGGTGAGGCTAAACTTCATCATCGCGCCCGAGCCGCTTCCCTCGTTTGGCAGGTCGAAGATTATACTCGTGAGCCTGCTCTTGCGCGCCTGACGGATCAGTTGGTGATCTCAGTTAGCAAGCAAGGCATCGCCCCCATCGTCTTCGCCACCACCAATGCCACCGTGAAAGGGAAGGCAAGTGACAAACTGTCCGTTCCGCTCCGGTGGGCCAGGCAGGACGGGTTTCAAGGGAATCTTAAGATTCGCTTCGCCGTGAACGCGATCGAAGGGAAAGAATTCGATTTCGACGGGAAGACCACCAACGGAATCCTCGAGTTAGTCCCCTCCGAGTTGAAGTTAGCCGCCGGCACTCATCAGGTCCGCATTCAGGGAACAACCTCCGGAAAGTACAGACGCTCCAACGGGACTGATCCGAAAACGATTGATGAAATGGTGAAGGTCGCCAATCAGAATGCCGAGGCCGCTTCCAAGGAAAAGACAGAAGCAGATGCTGCCGCCAAAAAATCGGGCGACTCCCTCAAAGAGGTTCAAAAGAACGTTGCCGGTTTACGCGGGGTGGCGGTGGAGGCGGAGAAGAAACTGGCTCGAGCCTCCGAGGCGGCCGCCGGGGCTGGAGTCGATCAGGAAAAACTTGCCGCAAAAACGGCGGCGGAATCTGCTGCGAACGACGCGAAGAAAAAACTCGCCGCAGCCGAGGAACAACTCAAGAAAGGGGAAGCAACCCAGAACGATCTTCAGGAAAAAGTTCGGCAGGCAGATGCGAAAGTCGCAAGCTTCAAGCAACGGGCAAAAACCTTGACCGAGAAGAACCAGCAGAAGGATGTGACCTACACATTCTACGCTCCTCCCCTAACAGTTCAGGTCGAAGCCTCTAAGTGATTCCCGCTCGGCTGGTTTAGCGAGGGCTGAAAGTGAAAGCGGCGGGTTGAACTCGCAACCCAGCGCTCGAAAGCCGCGCGGCGTGCGATTCGACTTCCACATCCGGGCTCACACTCGAAAACGAAGCAAGGCCCGACGATGTTCCCAGATGCGCCTGCATGAATTGGCCCGGCACTACGTTGCTCGGATCAGGAGTGGTGGCTAGCCAGGGCCCCGGGGGGCCCCCTGCGGCCATCGCCTCATTTTCAAAAATTTGCGAGAGGCGGAAACCCATTAACAGCAAACTCGAAACGGCGAACCCGTACGCGCAGGCCCAGAAGGGGCGCGCATCAAACCGCGAGAGAAAGTAATCCCACCAGCTCGATTCCGGAATCGCATCCTCCTCCTCCAGGCGAGTCAGGACTTGATCAGAGAGCCGGTTGAAATATCCGGGCGGCGGAACTTCATGTCGCTTGCAGGCGAGCAAACGACGCAACGTTTCAAAATCTTCGGGGGATGAACTCATGGCTATTTCAAATAGTCCGATAAATAGGCCTGCAATTGCTGACGGGCGTAAAACAGCCGGGACCGCACCGTTCCCGTATTGCAATCCATGATCTTGCTGATCTCTTCGTGCGAGAGCCCCTGCACGTCGTGCAACGTCACGACCAATCTATGAACATCCGACAGCTTCAACATGGCGGCGTTCAACTTTTCCTGAAGCTCAGAAAGATTCAGGTCGCGACGCGGAGTCTTTTCTGAAACCAGCGCGACCAGATCGGGATCATGTTCGGCGTTGAAGTCCAAATCGTTCAAGCTCATCTGCCCCTGCGAACGATTCTTCCGCTGCTTCAGAAAATTGATCGTTTTGTTGACGGCGATTCGGTAAACCCACGTGAAAAAACTCGAATCTCCCTTGAAGGATTTGAGCGCGCGATACGCTTTGATGAACGCTTCCTGGGCCAGGTCATGAGCGTCCTCATGGTTCGCCGTCATATGGTAGAGCGTCGCGTAAATCCGCTCCTGATAACGCTTCACAAGCTGATCGTAGGCCGCAAGATCACCCTCCTGCGCTTGCTTTACCAATACCCTATCATCCACCTGCGCGGGAACAGGCGGCGCCTCGAGTAACGTGGCGGGTAGGGTATCGAGCATAACAAGCCCAGATCAGGATACACCCAATCCGTCCGTTTGTTGCGTTAAAAACTCAGTCAAGATCACTAAACCATCGGCACTTTGTAAGTCTGGCAAACTTCGCAATGCATCCCGTGCTTTTTCCAGGTACCGCGCAATCACGTCCCGGCAGGCACCCAAGGCCTCATACTTCTCAAGCATTTCCAGCACCTGCGGCAACCGGTCTGGTTCCCAATCACTAATCAAATCCTTCATCAGGTTCTGGTCTGCACCCGGCCCCTGCTCCAGAACCACCAGGATCGGCAACGTCAGTTTGCCGCTCGCCAAGTCCGTCCCGAGCGATTTCCCAGCCCGGTCCTCAGTCCCAAACAAATCCACACAATCATCGTAGACCTGATACGCGGTCCCGAGTTCCCAGCCATATTGTCGCAGCGCGAGCCGCTGGGAAGGGTTCGCGGACGCCATCGCCGCCCCCAACTCGCAGGAGAGGGCGAAGAGCTCCGCCGTCTTCATTCCCACTACTTTGAAATATTCCGAGCGATTTAGTTCAAAATTTCTTCGCTGATGTGTCTGAAGAATTTCGCCGGAACAAACTGTGTTCGTGGCAGTAGCCACCGCGCGGCATACATCCGGGGTCGGAAAACTCGCTGCCAGCTTCAACGCGTGAGCGAATAAACAGTCCCCAAGCAGCACAGAAATCTCATTTCCCCAGTTCGCTGCCAGAGTCGGCCGGCAGCGCCGCAGCTCCGAGCCATCCATCACGTCATCGTGAACCAGGGTGGCGAGGTGAACCATTTCAATGATCACGGCGACCGTGACCATCGAATCCGTTACCTTCCCAAGGGCACCGCCGCTCAAGCCAACTAACGCCGGACGCATCTGTTTTCCCTGGCTGCTCAAGGCGTACCGTGCGTATGGAACTATTTCCGGATCAAAGGCTTCCACCTGTTCTCCGAGCCGTTGGCTGACTTTTTCGAGGAAGGGTTTAACGGGATCAACAATTTCCTTCCAAGCCTTGGAGGCGGGAGAAGGACTCAGGACCCTTGGAATCTGGCCCGAATTGCTATCCGTGACGAGCATGCAAAGTCGACTGTACGGGTGCGTCAAAAGCAAGTCAACACCGCCCCCCAAGGCCAAACGCCTCGATGGCCGGAGGGGGGTAGGGCGATCCTAGCCGCGTTTCACGGTCTCCGAGAGCGCCTCCGGAAAGACCCCGCACGATTCGTCCCCAACTCCTCTCCCTTGCATCTTCACGATTGACCTCATGGATTAGCCCAATCAATCTTGGCGGTAAGCCGAAGAGTTACACCAACGCGTGAGGACCCGACACTCAATCCAGACGACCAATCTTCGGGGTTTTACTTTAATCGAGCTCCTGGTTGTCATCGCCATCATCGCCATCCTTGCGGGCATCCTCCTTCCCAATATCTCGCGGGCCAAAGGCAAAGCGCTTTCAGCAGTCTGCAAGAGCAATCTCCGCCAACAGGGTATAGCGATGGCTTCCTATCTGGCCGATCACTCCGTATACCCTTCCTGGGTTCCCGAGCTGATTGATCCGGTCAGTGGCGCTTCCGCGGCGGGCTCAGCGTGGTTGCTCTACCTGGAGAGTTATACCGGGCAGAAGGCCTCGGTTGTTTACGGACGAACCAACAGCAGTCGTGAACCTAGCGTCCTCCTTTGTCCGGCTTATGCCCGATTGTGCAAACCCCAGAACGCCCTCGTCGAGGATTTCGCCTATGGCTACAATTACGGTGGCGTTGCCGCACAAGCCGGGGGCAAGGACGCTCGTCAGATGCAATTCGGGTTGATCGGAGAACGTCCTTCGGATTCATTTTTGCGATATCGGGCCAGGCGCGAGAATGAGATCCGCAGTCCCTCACAGATGCTCTGCATAGGAGATTCCGCCCTTAAATCCACCTTCAAACCGGGGGGCAAGCTGCATGGGGAGAGTTTTACCGGCGTCATCTACCTGGAATATGGCATCGCCACTGGTCCGGGGCTCCTGAAGAACGAGACCGGAGTGCGGTTTTCGAGCCTTCGGCATGAAGGCTTGTACAACATTCTATTTTGCGACAGCAGTGTGCGCACACTCAAGGACACCGTTCTTTACAACTTCAAGGACCAAGCGATGCGCGCCATGTGGAATTTCGACAATGAACCGCATCGTGAATTCCCTCCACTATTCCAATGAGAGGTGACTCGGAAGTGAATAAGGCGAGGACTGGCCCGAAGTCGAGTGCTTGGCCGCCGCCTCCCACCTCCGACTTCGTCGCTTTTCTTTGCGGTCCTTGCGTCTAGTGAGTCCGTGATGGGGAAAGGGGAAGGACCTTCCCATCAGGGGCGTGTTCCCCGTCCCCTGCACTAAAAAAGCACTGCGGGGCTCTCCGAAATCGGAAGCTGAGTCGGTTTGAAATCTTCTTTGAGCACGCCATTCTCCCAGAGAAGATGCCGGTAAAGCGTGGCGAATCCGTAATTCGGCGCGGCCTCTCCCTGTCCTCCCACCAACTCGCTGCCTCGTCGGACGTTATCCTGCATCCAAGCCGGAAGAAGGATGTGAAAAGGGTTCCTGGTCACCTCGCCGACATGAAATGATGTCCCTGCCACCATATCGGCCACATCTGCAGCAGACGATTCAACCATCAGATTCGGATTCGCCATTTGTCCCCAAAACTCAGTTTCAATCAGATGGCAGGACAAACTGGTCCCGATTTGTCCCAAAGCATCCATCACCAAATGATGGGTCCCGATGTGGGTGCTGTTCCAATCCGCTCGATGCGGAAAGAAGATCGCATGGGGGCGGGTGGATTCCAGAATGCCGCGAATCACTGCGACCATCCTCGACCACAGTTCCGGCTGATTCGTTTGCGTGCCTGCACTGACTTTTTCCAAGCCCCCCGGCTGCGTTTGAATCAACCCATACCCCATGAAGTCACAGGCTTTCTCCAATTCGGCCAGGCGTCCGGCCTGGCGTTCCTTTTTGCTCCCTTGCGTCACCGCGACGTTGATCACTCTGTATTGCGCCTCCCGTAACAAGCGGAGAGGAAGTGCGCCAATAATGCATTCATCATCCGGATGAGGCGAAAAAATCAAAGCAACCGGCGCTCCGGGGAGCGGGGTGGGGGAGGCACTTTTTGGGATGCCCCCCATTGGGATGTTTTTGCCCTGTTTGACAAGGCTCTCAAAACTATCTACGAAAGATTTGTAAGGGTTCATGGATCACCTCTGAAGAGACGGCAGACTCGCTGCCGCTACCGCCTGGCCGTGTCGTTTGTCCTTTTCATTCGGGACCTGGAACGCAATGCGTGCCGCCAATTCTGGAAATTCTGTTTTTAAAACCTCCTTCGCCCCGGACAAGATCAGATCCCCACCAGATCCTGTCGTGACGCGACCCAGGATCAGCAAGTGGTTGAAATTATAGAGGTCAGCGTAATGTGCGATCCCGTAACCCAAATAGGTCCCAATTGTTTCGTAAATTTTTTGCGCGCGTGGGTCGCCTTTTTGCATCAGCGCCTGCACTTCTTTGAGCTTTTCGGGCAGAGGCAGTGTCGCAGGCAGTTCAATCCCAGCCGGACCAAGCAGCCGTCCGACTGCTTGCTGCGAAAAATACTGCACGCCACAACCATAATCGCCGGACCATTCATCCACCGCAGCGGAGGGGTTGTAATCGATCGGAGCGAAAGCCAGCTCATTTAGCCACGTCGTAATGTTTCCCTCCTGATTCACGTAACCTCCCGCCATGCTCGTTCCCATCGCCACTCCAAGCACGCCATTTTTCCCCAATGACATGGATCCAGCCAGCGCGGTCACTTCGCCGTCGTTCGCCACCTCAAAAGGGATTCCCTGCCACGACTTGCGCATTTCCAGGAAGAGATCTTTTACGCGTGATTCAAAAAGATCCTTTGGAACTCCCCTAAACAATGAAGCTACTTTCACGCGGTTGTTCACGTACACTCCCGCGGAACTTCCTCCGATCGCGTCGACTCGCGGCAAGACCGCCGCCGCCCGCTTGAGCGAATCCATAATCTGGTCAAAATGCCACTGCGGGTCTTTCTGGGGAACTGGGTCCCAAACGATCTCCTCGCTGAAAAGAGTTTTGCCGTCCTGCACCGCCGCCACTTTCCGATCGCTCCCACCGAGGTCAAAGCCGATTCTGTTTCCTTCCAGATGACGGCCCAGCGGTGCCGAACTCGTTTTCTCAGGAGGCAACTCATCGACTCGCACGATTTCAAAGGGCCGCTCGTAAATCCGGCCTCCCATAATCTCGGCATCGAACCGTCCCGTTGCGTCGTCCCGGTAATGCTTAGCGAGCTGTTCGTGCAAGTCAGCCGAGCCCTTCAGGTGAACGCGAAAACCACCCCGCGACCAAAGGAGGAATTTCACGAACCGTTCGACATGCAGCCCGTTTAGTTTTTCCAATTCATGTCCCGGAGGAGCAACAATCTGGCTGAAGTGGAAAACCGAGCCATCGGCTTGCTCCAGCGCGATCGGCAATCGCAAACCCGCTCCATCGCGCGTCAGGGTCGTTTCAAAAAAATGCCGGGCGAGGACAGCGGGCCGGAAGGCTGAATCCAGCACAGGCAAAATGCGCGGAGCGATTAATCCTGCGGTCGTCATAGCGCCAGCAGCTTAGGAAAAAACGTCGCGATTTGTCATCAACTTCCCTGCACTGCGTCTCGAATCGCATTCCGCCCATTTTCCGCCTTTCCACCACGATTCCCACCAAAATTCGTGACACGCCATTTGCATGCATGCTAAAGACGCGGTAAGAAAAACCATGGAAACGAGTCAGATGATGGCTGAGAGTGGCTCCCAGCCAAGCACCTTTGGGCCTTACCGGCTCCAAGAGCGCATTAATACAGGGGGAATGTCCGAAATCTGGCTCGCCACCAACACGCAGGGGGAAGTGTATGCCCTTCGCAAACTGCACAAAACCTCCCTGTTCGATTTTATCACCAAGCAGCGTTTCATCACCGGCTGCGAGGTCCTTTCGAAAATCCATAACCATGAGTTTGTCATCGGGTACGTCGAGCATGGCAAAATCAACGGGGAGCTTTATCTCCTCATGGAATACGTCGAAGGGGCCAATCTGAAGCAACTCCTGGCCTCGATGGATCCCTTGCTCCAGGAAAATGTCAGTACTTTCCTGATCGAAATGGCGGTCGCCCTTGAGCATGTCCACGACAGCGGGTTCATGCATCTGGACTACAAGCCGGAGAATATCCTCGTTTCCCGCAATGGCAGCTTGCGATTGATCGATTTTGACTTGGCTCAACCCATTCCGGAGAAAGCGAAGAAACTCGGGAAAAATCCGGGAACTCCCGCCTACATGGCGCCCGAACAGCTCCTGCGTGAACCCGTCGACCAACGCGCCGATATCTTCGCGTTCGGCGTGGCCGCTTATGAACTGGTCACCACCGAGAAGCCCTTTCCGGGAGAAAACGCTGACCAAATCCTGAAACGGCAGCTCGACCGATCCGATTTCAAGGAACCCCGGCAACTCAACCCCGACATCCCGGTGGCCCTCGAAAAAGTGATCCTCAAGTGTCTGGAGCGTGAACCGGAAAAGCGTTATCCTTACATGAGCGTTTTGGTTTTAGACCTGCAAAAAGCGCTCTACGTGTAGCGTCGCTTGATTCTTGAGATTTTCCTGCCCAGGGTTAATCTTGTGGTATGAAAGTGTTCTCCTTCGGGTCCTTGGTCCTGGGGCTGCTGGTTGGTTCGGCCTCGTCCCATGCCGAAGCCGCCAAAGTTCTGCCCGCTTCACCTCAAAACGGTGTTTCGATCTCAATCGCAGAGATCGTCAAAATGCACGACACGGGAGTGAAGGAGGATGTTCTCAAGGAGTACATCAAGAGTTCCGAAACGATTTTCCAACCTCGCGCGGATGACATCATTTACCTGCACGACCATGGCGTCTCGAGCGATGTTATTACCGCCATGATTCAGCGAAGCGCTGAATTACGAAAGAATCTCCTGCCCGCTCAAGTCGCGGCCCAACCCCCTCTTGTGACACAAGCTCCCCAGGGCCCGGCCGTTGTCCAACAGCAACCGGTCATCGTGACACAACCGCCCGTTCAATATCCCGTGGTCACGCCAGTTTATAATTACGTTGAACCATACCCCGTCTACATTTATCCCTCGTACTCCTACGCCTATCCTCGATACTGGTCGTCGTGGTCCTACGGGTCGCCGTACTGGCATCGGCCACTTTATACTCAATTCGGATGGTACGGCCGTCCCGGTTGGTCCGGGCACTCCTATAGTCACGTGAATGTTCGCTTTGGAGGGGGCCATGCCTGGGGACGTCCAAGTGTCGGTTTCCATGGTGGGTTTCACGGTTCTTCCGGCGGTTTTCGGGGTGGGCCGGGCCGCGGCGGACACCGTTAAAACCTTGTATTTCAACTCCCTTTAAAACGCCTAACAAGGCGTAAACACCTCATTTGCAACAAGCGAACAGGCGGTGAAATTGCTTTACACCAGCCTGGCAGGCAGCTACTTTGGCTGGATTATTTGAATCACAGAAAGTGACAAAGACGACGGAATTTATGGAAGGCAAAACGAAAACGATCGAAGACTTTCGGGTACATGACCGAGATACAGGTTCGCCAGATGTGCAGATCGCGTTGCTGACGCAGAGGATTAATCAACTCACTGAGCACTTGCAGAAAAACAACAAGGATCACAGCTCCCGCCGTGGTTTGCTCAAGATGGTCAGCCAGCGCCGCCGTCTGCTCGATTACCTGCACGACAATGACACGGGTCGTTACCAGGCGGTAACGAAGAAGCTCAAGCTCCGCAGGTAATTAATACCTTTGGCTTCGAGCTGCCAAATTCCCCATCAGATAAAACAACCTGCCCTTGCCAAAAGCAGGAGAGCTCTGCCGACGCGACAGAACTCAGCGGGTTGTTCAACTCCAATCGCGTCGGATGCTCCCGTTGACCTGGGAAATTTCATTGAGCACCCCTTCGGGGGTTTTCACTGAAGTTCCTCTGGGTCAATGGGGCGATTTTATTATATGCCAGAAAAAGCCTCGTTCCAGGTCGGAACAAACCAGATACACATCGAAACCGGCAAACTCGCCAAACAAGCAGACGGTGCTGTCACCGTTCAGCTTGGCGAAACCATTGTCCTGATTGCCGCCGTCGCGGCCGCTAACGCCAAGCCAGGCCAGGAATTCTTCCCCCTCACCGTTGATTACCGCGAAAAGGCGGCCGCAGCGGGCAAATTCCCCGGCGGTTACTTCAAACGCGAAGGCCGTCCAACGGAAAAAGAAATCCTCACCAGCCGTGTCATCGACCGCCCCATTCGCCCTCTTTTCCCCAAGGGTTGGTACAATGAGGTGCAGGTTCAAAGCGTCCTCCTCAGCGCGGATGGCGAAAATGATCCCGATATTCTCAGCATCATCGGTGCCTCGGCCGCTTTGATGGTGAGCGATATTCCTTGGGAAGGACCGCTCGGCGCGGTTCGCGTTGGTCGTGTCAATGGCCAGTTCGTGGCCAATCCTACCCACGCTCAGCAGGCTGAGAGCGACCTCGATCTCGTCTACGTCGGCAATGACCGCGAAATGGTCATGTTCGAAGGCGCCGCCCGCGAAATTAGCGAGGCCGATTTCAGTGCCGCACTTCAATTCGGCCACGAAGCTTGTCAGCCCATTATTGCTGCTCAACGCGATCTGGCCGCTCGTGCCGGAAAACCAAAACGCGCCATCACCCTCAATGTGGTGCCCGAGGAAATCCTGAAGGAAGCCAAAGCTCTCGCGGGCGATCGCATGGTTCCAGCCTTGCTAACCCAGGCCAAGCTCGCCCGCGAGGCGAATGTTCGAGCCGTCACGGATGACGTCCGCGTGAAGCTGCTCGAAAAGTTCGGCGCCGATAAGGTGAGCGAATTTGTTCTTAAGGATGCTTTCTATTACATCCAAAAAGAAACCGTCCGCAGCTTGATCATGGACCAAGGAAAGCGCCTCGATGGCCGCGGTCTTGATGACGTTCGAGCGATCGTCACTGAAGCCGGCATTCTTCCTCGCGCGCATGGTTCAGCCATTTTCGCCCGCGGCGAAACCCAGGCCGTAACCCTCACCACCCTCGGCACAACCGAAGACTCTCAGGAGTTCGATTCGTACACCGGCGGCAGCAACGAAAAGCAATTCATCCTCCATTATAACTTCCCGAACTTCTCCGTCGGTGAAACGGGCCGCATCAGCGGTCCCGGCCGCCGTGAGATCGGGCACGGAGCACTTGCGGAACGGTCCCTGGAATCGATGGTTCCTTTCGACAAGTTCCCCTACGCCATTCGCGTTACCTGCGAAATCATGGAATCCAACGGTTCGACTTCCATGGCCTCCGTCTGCGGCGGCAGTCTCGCTTTGATGGATGCGGGCGTGCCGATGATCCGCCCCGTGGCCGGCATCAGCATTGGTATTTGCACCGAGTACAGCGATCCGAAAACCATCTCCCGTTATAAGCTGCTCACCGACATCATCGGATGGGAGGACGCCTTCTGCGATATGGATTGCAAGATCGCGGGAACGGAGAACGGCATCACCGGCTTCCAACTCGACCTCAAGCTCAAAGGCATTCCGCACAAGTTGATGGTCGAAACCCTGGAGAAAGCGCGTGTCGCTCGTTTGAAGATTCTGGGAGAGATGGCCAAGACGCTTTCAGCTCCTCGCTCGAACTTGAGCAAGTACGCTCCACGCATCCTCACCTTGAAGATCAACCCCGAGAAGATCGGCGCGCTGATCGGCCCTGGCGGAAAGAATATCAAACGGATCGTCGAGGAATCGGGTTGCGAAATCAACATTGAGGACGATGGAACGGTGAACGTTTACTCTGCTTCGGAAGACGGCATGCAAGTCGCCCGTGCTGCGATTGAAGGCATGACTGCCGAAATCGAAGTCAACAAACTCTACCGCGGACGCGTCGTGAGCATCAAAGAATTCGGCTGCTTCGTTGAAGTCTTCCCAGGCAAAGATGGTCTCTGCCACATCAGCGAACTCGCCAATTTCCGAGTCAAACAAACCGAGGACATCGTCAAAATGGGCGATGAAATCTGGGTCAAGTGCATCGGCATCGATGAAAAGGGCCGCGTGAAACTTTCACGCCGGGCCGCGATGGAGGAACGCGACAAAGAAATGGCCGCCAAGCCGGAAGCCTAAAAACTTTTCTAATTTAGTTCGAAAAACGGAAGCCTCACCGCTTCCGTTTTTTTGCGCCCTGATGGGGAAAACCGGGGCTTTTCCTAATATCTCTCCCGCCAAGCGCCTTCTCTTCGAAGCTTGGTTCACCCGATGGTTGACGGGCTTTTGTCGTGTTCTCCTCAACGACGACGACGACGAAGTTATTCGTGGTAACCAATCAACAGGAGAGAATCCATATGCTCGTGACCAATCGTAAAAACGTTTCACGCCAGTCTGTCCCCATCGCCTGGCTGCTCCGCTTCAGTAAAGAATTGCCCGCGGGCGATCCGCGGATCTACCGCTTCTCGGCTCGATATTGCGCGCTCAGTCTCTCGCTCCTTTTCTTTATTCAGGGCCTCACTGCCGCGACCATCGACCTGGGCGCTGAGAACTCAGGGACCGTTAATGGCGCAATTGTTCTTTTCACCGACAAGCAACCGACCGGCACCGGGGTCATCCGGCCCTTCGTTCGCATCCAGGCGAAGGAGACCGAGGAAGGTTACAACACCTCCGGGAGACCACTTCCCTTCGATGAAAAAGATCCGCTCAACTACACCCATGACTTGAAGCTCAGCGACCTGGGCGTGACGAACTCCCTTGGCTTGGGTTACTACGCGTTCCTGCTCGACGTGAACGATCCCGGCGCGGCGAAGAAAAAGATGCTGTCGCTGGATTCTGTGAAGATTTTCACTTCAGCCACAGGCAGCCAAACGACGCGGACTGTATCCTCGCTTGGCACTCTTCGCTTCGATTTGGACGCTGGCGGCAACAACACAATTTTACTCGATGCCAAGCGGAACCACGGCAGCGGTTCGGGAGACATGATTTTACTGGTGCCTCAAGCCCTGTTCGCCGGTGCCAAGGCTTCCGACTATGTCTACCTTTACAGCAAATTCGGCATCACCGCTGAAGCCGAAGCCGAAGGCGGGTTCGAGGAATGGGCCACCCTCGGTGGAATTGATACCAATCCTTGCGAGCTCTCAGTCACCGCAAGCGGCGGAAAACTTTCGTGCACAAACCCAGTCGTAATGCTCAACGCCAGTCCCTCCGACGCCAAAGTGACCTACTCCTGGACAGGTCCAAATGGTTTTGTGGCCCTCACCCCCTCCGCCTCCGCGACCGTGGCAGGAACCTACACCGTCACGATCACGGGCGCGAGCGGATGCACCGCCTCCGCAAACGTTGCGGTGACTGCTGACACAGATTTGCCCATCGTGACCGCAACTGGCGGAACTCTTGCCGCGGGCGGCACCGTGCAGTTGAAAGCCAGTTCGCCCACATCGGGTGTCACTTATGAATGGAGCGGCCCCAATGGTTTCAGCTCCACACTCCAAAACCCAAGCGTAACCGCTGCGGGGCTCTACACTGTCACCGTTGTGTCGCCCAACGGATGCCGCGCTGCCATGACCGCTGTCGTCAATTCGGAAGTCAAACCCCTCACCCTGGTTGCGCGCGGCGGAGAAATCACCTGCGCTAATCCCATGACGCAAATCAGCGTGACCGCAAATATTCCCGGGACCACCTTCCGCTGGTCTGGACCAAATGGTTTCACTTCCACCTCCGCCAGCCCAACGGTAAACACGGCTGGCAGCTTTACGGTCACGGCCACTGCTCCCGGCGGTGCCACTGCCACCGCTACCGCTTCTGTTAGTGCGGACATTCGAGTGCCTGTGGTCACCGCGACCGGAGGGGACATCACTTGCACCTCCAACTCCGTTCGATTGACCGCCGGGTCGACCACCAGCGGCGTTACATTCGCGTGGGCGGGCCCGGGCGGATTCACCAGCACCGAGCAAAATCCAGTCGTGAGAGTGCCCGGCTTTTATACCGTGACCGGTACCGCCCCTTCGGGTTGCTCGGCCGCCGCTGCTGCAGTCGTTCGCGCCAACGCCGACGTCCCTGAAGTCACTGCCACCGGCGGAACTCTCGGGGCCTCCGGTTCAGTGGAACTCCATGCCCTCACCACCAGTCCAGGTGTGACCTTCAAATGGACTGGGCCCAGCGGCTTCAGTTCAACTCTTCAAAACCCGGTGGTCACCCAACCTGGCACTTATCTCGTCACGGTGACCGCACCGAATGGTTGTCAGGCCGATGCCACCGTCACCGTCGGAGCTCCGATGGTTCTGGCTGCAACCGGCGGCACAATTTCCTGCAACAACAACTCCGTTCAATTGGGCGTTTCCGGGGGAGCCCCCGGAACCACATTTATCTGGAGCGGACCAAACAGTTTCACCTCCACGCTGCAACGCCCCATCGTGACCTCCGCCGGCACCTACACCGTGATCGGAACCAGTCCTCTGGGAGTTACCGGTTCCGCTCAAGCAGTCGTCACGGCCAATCTCGACCTGCCCACCGTCACGGCCACAGGAGGCCAGTTGACCTGCACGAATCCGACCGTGCGTCTGACTGCCGGTTCCGTCACCCCCAATCTGACCTTTGCTTGGAGCGGACCTGCCGGCTTTACCTCGACCGATCAAAATCCAGTCGTCGCTGCGCCCGGAACCTACACAGTGAGGGCGACGGGGGCTGGCGGTTGCGCCGCGACCGCCACCGCGCAAGTTACCGCCAACCTTGACGCACCAAACGTAACCGCCCTCGGCGGCACAATCAGCGCTAGCGGAAGCGCTCAAATTACCGCCAGTTCCACCACGCCCGGGGTCACCTTTAGCTGGGCCGGTCCCAACGGATTTTCATCCACTCTGGCAAACCCAACGGTGGCCGCGACTGGCAATTACATCGTCACTGTTACCGCCCCGAATGGTTGTCAGGCCAGCGCGATTGCGCCGGTGATTCGCGAAATCGTCCCGCTCGTTATTTCCGCCACCGGCGGGCACCTTACCTGCACTAATCCCATGGTCGAACTCGGCGTCACGGGAAGCGTCGCCGGATCCACATTCACCTGGAGCGGCCCCGGCGGATTCTCCTCCACGGAAATGCGCCCACTCGTAATTGACGCCGGCCCGTACGTTGTCGTGGGCACCACTCCCGCAGGTGCCAGCGCGACCGCGACCGCGGTGGTGACCTCCTTCTTCCAAGTGCCCAACGTTACAGCAGTTGGTGGCAAATTGAGTTGCACCAATGGCGTGGTCACTCTCACCGCCACTTCAACCAATCCGGGCGTCACGTTTAGCTGGCGCGGCCCAGGCGGCTTCAGTTCCTCATTGCAGAACCCGGTCGTGACTCGCGCCGGAACTTACATGGTCGGAGTCACTGGAGAAGGCGGATGCACCGCCTTTGTCTCCGTGGACGTAACGAATGCCTCGCCTGTCACCGTCACCGCCACGGGAGCTCAAATTCCTTGTGATCGCTCCGCCATCCAGATCTCCGCGGAGGCGAGCGTCGCCAACGCGAGATTCTCCTGGACCGGGCCAAACGGGTTTACCTCATCCATGCGCAATCCGCGCGTGGCTTTGGCCGGAATCTACACGGTCACTGCTACCACCGAAGGCGGCTGCACCGCCGTCGCCACGACGTCCGTCACCGAAGCGCCACCGCTCGCCGTTACCGCGACAGGTGGCACCCTGAACTGTTCGACTCCATTCGTCCGCCTCACCGCCAACGCCTCCATCTCGGGCTCGACCTTCTCCTGGAAAGGTCCTCGCGGATTTCGATCCAGCGAGCAAAACCCGAGCGTCATCACTCCGGGCGTTTACACCGTCACCGCGACTAGTCCGACCGAATGCACCGAAACCGCCCTGGCGCTGGTCGTCGACGCGCAGGAACCGGTTCACGTCAATGTCACTTCCAGCGAAGTGATCGACTTCTTCCTCGCTCCGGGGACAAACGGATTCTTCGATACCCGGATCGTTCAAATCGGTCGCGGGCAGGTCGTCACCACGAACCTCTACACCGGCTGGCAGATCACCAATGATCGCCCGCCGACCACGAATGGTGTTCTCTACTTCTCACACCTTTACAACAGTCTCGACACGAACATGCCGGCTTATCTTTCCAAGATCGATTGGAATCGCATCAATTATGTTCTGAACAACAAACATGGCGGCACGGTCCAGGATGTTCAGGATGCCATCTACCATTACACCGTGACGAACCCGCCGGCCAACATCAGCGCAACCACACGCGCGATCATCGCGGATGCCGACTCGAACGGCGGTTGCTTCCGGCCGATCCGTTCCCAGCCAAGTGCGATCATCCTCGACAGCACGGATGTCTGCATCGCACCGATCACGATCATTGAAGTTCCCGGACTGAACAACCCTGGCCGTGGCAAGATCTATGGCGGCGAACTCCGTTCCAACGGAACGTTCCAACTCATCGGCCAGGCTGATCCGAACCTGAGCTACCGTCTCGAAGCGAGCGATGACCTCACAACCTGGACTAATCTGGGTCCCGTAACGAACACCGGCGGAGTTCTTACCTTCGGCGACACGAACGCGTTCTCCTCCCCCCATCGCGCTTACCGCCTAATCGGCCAACCATAATCAAAATCAAAGAAAGCGGACACCAACCGTGGTGTCCGCTTTTTTGGTAAAGACCTGGGTTGGTTCAGGACTCGGTGCGCTTGAGCACGCAGGCGTGCTCCGGCACTTCCTGCCCATTCATGATGGCTTTGCAGGACGCCGTGATCGTGTTCGGATCATCGAACGTCAGCGTCAAAGCGTTCATGTGCGATTCGGTTTTCGGGTTGATCCCGCAGCTCGGATCGAAGGTGAATCGAAGCGATTTGGAATCGGCGGACTTCAAAACCATCCCGGGACGATTGCCCATGACGCAATAATGGGTCAGGGCGAGCTTCCCATCCTTCTCGTAAAACATCGTGGTCATTTCGTTCGGAGTGCCCGCGAACACCTTTTCCTCCAGGACGGTGCCGCCAGCGAGCAATCGATATTGAACTGTCATCTCGATAGGCCCCTGGCCCATGTCGGTTTTGCCTTTCCAGGTCCCCACCAGGGTTTTGAGTTTCTCGAATTCCGCCGAGACTGGTTTGGAAAGAGTCGGCCCCTCCCCGGCCAGGGCATTAAACGCAGTGAGGGCGATCACGATGGTTTGGACGATGATAGATTTAGCTTTCATAGGATTTGTTTTTTTTTGTGCTTTTTAGTGTTCGGTCTTTTCGACTTCATAAACACAACGAACGAACCGGACGTCGGAGGACAAGGCAGTGAAAGTTTTTTCAAAAATATAGTTGACTGTTTAGTCTAATTCCTTATTTTTATCTCGTTGGGTCGAACCGAAGAGTCGAAAGATTAGTTATGGGCCGTGTCAGTGACGCCAAAGTGAAGTTGATGGAAGCCATCGGAGAGCTGATTTGGACTGGCTCTTATGGCAGCACGACCATCGACCAGATCTGCGAGAAGGCTGGCGTCAAGAAGGGAAGCTTTTATTACTTCTTCGATTCCAAGTTGGACCTGGCTCATGCCGCTTTGACCGAAGACTGGGAGCATCGCCGCAAGGAACTCGATTCCATTTTCTCTCCCACCATTCCGCCGCTGGAGCGGTTGGCGAAATATTGCGATTTTGGTTATCGTTTGCAGGCCGAAATGCGCCAGAAATACGGTTGTACTTTGGGCTGCCCGCTTTGCTGTGTCGGAACGGAGGTCAGCACCCAGGAGGATCGGTTGCAGAAAAAGATCAAAGAGATCCTGGAGCAAAAGCGGATGTATTTCGAGTCCGCGATTCGGGACGCGAAAGCCGCCGGGTTGATTCGTCCCTGCGATCCCGAAGCGAAATCCCGAATGCTGGCGGCATATTACCAAGGTTTAGCCACCCAGGCTCGGATCGCCAACTCCGTCGAAGTTTTTAAAGAAGCGATCCATGGGACCCACGAAATCCTCGGCGTGAGTGAAGTCGTCCCCGCCTAGGGCCTAATTTTTTTTGTACTTGAATTTGACTAAATAGACAACTACTTAACATGAAACCGAACCTTTTGGCCCCCAAAAAACTCGCCCGCTTCCGGACTTGCTGCAAAAAAGTCGCCGATCAACTCGATCGGACGAAGCGCGCGCTCCTCTGGCAATTCGCCGCGCACCGTACTGCTCACCAACATCTGGTCCGTCTCGCGCTTAACGAAGCGGAAGCGCTGGCGTTTCAAACCGGTTATCCGCACCTGATCTTTCCACAGTTGGCTCTGGAAAAAGTTCAAGCCCTCTCCGAATGGCACCAAAAACAACATTCAATTCGGGAGTCCGACTCTGAGAGTTTTGCCGAGTGAGGGTGATTCAGAAAACGAGAGGATTTATGGTTCGTAAATACGCCGTCCGTTTCGCCGCTGTCACGGTAGTCATTGCCGGGACTTGTCTAATCTCCAGCCGGTTCAACCGCGCGACTCAAACGCCTCCCGAACCGCCTGTTCCGACCGTGACGGTCGCGCCGGTGGAACGAAAGGAAATCGTGGAGTGGAGTGAATTCACTGGCCGCACCGAAGCTGTGGAAGCGGTGGAGGTGCGTCCGCGCATTTCTGGATACATTCAGGAAATAAAATTCCGGTCGGGCCAGATGGTCAAAAAGGGTGACGTCCTTTTCGTGGTCGATCCGCGCTGGCAACAGGCGGACTTTGATCGTCGGAATGCTGAAGCCGAGCGTGCTCGCACTCAAATGGAAAACGCGAAGCGGGAAGCCGATCGCAGTCAGCAGTTGTTGACGAGCAAAGCAATTTCCACCGAGGAAGCCGACGCACGGATGTCTCGCTACAACGAAACTAAAGCGGTTTTCCAAGCTGCGGTGGCCGGGCGCGATTCTGCGCGGCTCGATTTGGACCACACCGAAGTCAAAGCTCCGATTTCGGGCCGGGTCAGCCGCGCTTTACTGACGGAAGGGAACTATGTCAGTGGCCTCGCCGGAGGGGCCACCCTGTTAACGACTCTTGTTTCGGTTGATCCTGTTTACGCGCTGATGGACATGGATGAGGAAACTCTTCTGAAATTCAATAGCCTCGTCGCGGCGAAAAAGCTGGAGACCAACCTCGACGGCCGAGTGCCGGTGGTTCTCCAATTGGCCGACGAAGACACGTTTCCTCACGAGGGCTATATCGAATCATTCGATAATCAGGTGAATCCAAGCACCGGAAGCATTCTGGTTCGCGCCGTGTTTCCGAATGATGACGGCCGGATTGTTCCAGGGCTTTTCGCGCGGCTTCGCGTTCCATCCAGCGCCCGATATCCCGCCATTCTCATCCATGAAAGCGCCATCGGGACGGACCAGGCCCAGAAGTATGTGCTCACTCTCAGCCCCACGAACACCGTCGCGTACAAGTCAGTGACCCTGGGTCCTTCCATCGATGGAAAGCGAGTGGTTCGAACGGGACTTCATCATGGCGAGAAAGTTGTCGTGAACGGTTTGCAACGCGTGCGTCCTGGCTCGCCGGTCCGCGCGGAAGAATCCGCTTCGCTCAGCGCCCGTAACTAATCAGGGGGTCCATGAATTTCTCCGACTTTTTTATCCGGCGCCCCATTTTTGCCGGGGTGCTTTCGATCCTGATCTTCGTTGTTGGCCTGATTTCCATTGGTCGGCTTCCGATCAGTGAATATCCGGAAGTTGTTCCACCCACCATCGTGGTCCGAGCGACTTATCCAGGGGCAAATCCCAAGACCATTGCCGAAACCGTGGCGTCTCCGCTCGAGCAAGCGATCAACGGTGTCGAGAACTCGCTCTATATGTTCTCGCAAGCCACTGGCGATGGAGTCATGACGCTCACGGTCACCTTCAAGCTGGGAACCGATGTCGACAAAGCGCAGGTGCAGGTGCAGAACCGCGTCTCACAAGCCCTGCCCAAACTGCCGGAAGAAGTCCGGCGGCTCGGGGTCTTCACCACCAAACAATCACCCGACCTCACAATGGTGGTTCATCTCTTTTCACCCGATGGGCGGTATGACGAAGTTTATTTGCGCAACTACGCGACGCTTCAAGTGAAGGATGTTCTCGCCCGTGTCCCTGGAGCAGGGGAGGTGCAGGTTTTTGGTTCGGGTGATTACGCCATGCGGGTCTGGTTGAATCCGGACAAGATCGCCGCGCGCAGCCTCACGGCCAGCGATGTGATCGGGGCGATTCGCGAGCAAAATGTGCAGGTCGCCGCTGGAGCTGTGGGCCAGCAGCCGGTCAGCTCTCCGGTTGAATTTGAAATGCAGATCAACGCAAAAGGCCGGTTGCTCTCCACCGAAGAATTCGGGCAGATCATCGTCAAGACCAGTCCGCGCGGAGAAAAGGTCTTATTGAAAGACGTTGCGCGCATTGAGCTCAGCGCGGGCAGCTATTCCCTTCGTTCCCTGCTCAACAACAAAACAGCGGTCGCGCTCCCAATCTTTCAAACGCCCGGCGCGAATGCACTGCAACTCTCGACCGATATTCGACACACCATGGAGGAGCTGAAGCAGAATTTTCCCGCCGGAGTGGATTACTCGGTGGTATATGATCCGACCGTCTTCGTGCGTCACTCGATCACCGCGGTCATTCACACCCTCCTGGAAGCGATCGCTCTGGTCGTCATCGTCGTGATTCTGTTCCTCCAAACCTGGCGGGCTTCGATCATTCCGCTTGCGGCCGTCCCGGTTTCACTCGTCGGCACATTTGCCGCTATGCTGGCCTTTGGATTTTCGATCAACAACCTGTCGCTTTTCGGCCTTGTCCTCGCCATCGGGATTGTCGTGGACGACGCCATCGTGGTGGTGGAAAACGTGGAGCGAAATATCGGGATGGGTTTGAATCCGGTTGAGGCCTCCAAACGCGCCATGCGCGAGGTGACTTCTCCGATCATCGCCACCGCCCTGGTGCTCTGCGCGGTTTTCATTCCGACCGCATTCATCAGCGGGCTGACCGGGCAGTTCTACAAGCAATTCGCGATCACAATTGCCATCTCGACGGTCATCTCCGCAATTAATTCTCTCACGTTGTCACCCGCGCTCTGCGCCGTGTTGTTAAAAAGCCATCATGCGCCGAAAGATTTACTCGCGCGCTGGATGGAAAAAGGGCTCGGCTGGTTCTTCCGTCCGTTCAACAAGCTGTTCGCCTGGTCCGGAGACATGTATGCCGCTGGTGTGCAGCGCGTCTTGCGGAAGAGCGCGCTGGCGCTGGTCGTTTATGGCGGATTAGTACTGCTCACGGGCTGGAGTTTCAACCAAGTCCCGACCGGCTTCGTGCCCACCCAGGACAAACAGTACCTCGTCGCTTTCGCTCAATTGCCGGACGGCTCCTCACTCGATCGGACCGAAGCCGTTATTCGGAAAATGACGGACCTCGGCTTGAAAGAACCGGGCGTGGAAAGCGCGGTCGCCTTTCCCGGATTAAGCATCAGCGGCTTCAGCGTCGCTCCGAATGCTGGAATTGTCTTCTTCTGTTTGACCCCCTTCGAGCAACGCGAAAGCCACCAGCTCAGCGGACCCGCTCTCGCTGAAAAACTAAACGGACGATTTGCTGGAATTCAGGAGGCCTTTGTGCTCACTGTGCCTCCCCCGCCTGTCATGGGGCTCGGGACCATTGGCGGCTTTAAATTCTTTGTAGAGGATCGGGCCGATCTCGGCTACGACGCGCTCTATCAAAATCTGCAAACGATCATGGGCAAGAGCTCCCAGACTGCTGGGCTCGGAGGTGTGTTCTCCACCTTCACCGTGAACGTCCCGCAACTCGATGCGGATATCGATCGAGTCAAAGCAAAACAGCAAGGGGTGCCACTCCAAAATCTTTTTGAGACCATGCAGATCTATCTCGGTTCGCTTTACGTGAATGACTTCAACCGGTTTGGACGGACCTACCAGGTCATCGCCCAAGCCGACTCCCAATTCCGCGATCGGGTGGATGATGTCACCCGGCTCAAGACGCGCAACGCCGCCGGGCAGATGGTGCCCTTGGCCACACTCCTTAAGATCAAGGAAGCACATGGCCCCGACCGCGCCATTCGTTACAACGGATATCCCGCCGCCGAGATTAATGGCGGTCCCGCTCCCGGTTTCAGTTCCGGCCAGGCCGAAGCCCTCGCGGCGAAGATTGTCAAAGAAAGCCTGCCCAAGGGCATGGCGATGGAATGGACGGACCTCACCTATCAGCGAATCCTCGCCGGGAACACGGCCGTTTATGTTTATCCCCTTTGTTTGCTGCTGGTCTTCCTGGTGCTCGCAGCGCAGTACGAAAGTTTCCGGCTGCCCCTCGCGATTATTTTGATCGTCCCAATGTGTCTGCTCTTCGCCATCGGCGGTGTTTGGTTGCAGGGGGGCGATAATAATATTTTCACCCAGATTGGACTCATCGTGCTGGTCGGGCTTGCCTGCAAAAACGCCATCCTGATCGTGGAGTTTGCGAAGCAAAGGCAGGATGAAGGATTGTCTCCCTTTGAGGCGGCGGTGGAAGCGTGCAAGCTTCGCCTCCGCCCGATCCTGATGACTTCCATTGCATTCATCGCCGGTGTGTTTCCGCTCGTCAACTCGCACGGAGCGGGCGCCGAGATGCGCCAGGCCATGGGTGTCGCGGTCTTCACCGGGATGATCGGAGTGACCATTTTCGGGTTGTTCCTCACTCCCGTTTTCTATGTGGTTCTCATGAAATTGGGCCGGAAGAAAAAGCCCGCTAGCGAACCGGTGATTACGCCCGCCCTCGCGTCAGCCGTGGCGGGGCCTGGCCTGGGCTGAAAAGTCCCTAGCTTTTTGAGAATTGCGACCCTAGCATTCCTTCGACGATGAAAGCGATCCTGGCTCTCGAAGACGGCACAGTGTTCCACGGCGCGGGTTTCGGCGCTCCTGCTGAAGCCTGCGGGGAGGTGTGTTTCAACACCTCCATGACCGGCTATCAGGAAATTCTGACCGATCCTTCCTACAAAGGCCAGATCGTCGCCATGACATACCCCCTCATCGGGAATTACGGCGTTAATTTACAGGACGTTGAATCGTGGCGTCCGCACGTGGCTGGCTTCGTCGTCCGCGAGCTTTCCCCAATCGTGAGCAATTGGCGCGCGGATTTTTCGCTCAACGAGTACCTGGAGAAGAACAGCCTCCCAGGAATCCAGGGCGTCGATACTCGCGCGCTCACCAAGAAACTCCGGGAGCGTGGCGCGATGAAGGGGTTCATTTCCACGAAAGGTGTTTCCGAACAGGAAGCCGTCACTCGCGCTCAGCAATGGCCTGGGATTGTCGGTGTGGATTACGTTAAAGAAGTCACTCACAAGGAATCTTTCCTCTGGGACGAAAAAGACGAACAGAGCGCCAGTTTCGCCCTTTTGCGCGGTAAAGACGATGCCAATGGCCGGAACGTTCGTGACCCGCTTCCACCCGCTGACATTCCCATCGTCGCCTATGACTTTGGGATGAAATACAACATCCTGCGCCGCTTGCGTCAAAAAGGTTTTAAAGTGCAGGTCGTGCCGGCAACCGCGAAGCCTGAAGAAGTGCTGAAGCACAAACCGGCCGGGATTTTCCTTTCCAACGGCCCCGGTGATCCGTCCGCTTTAGGTTATGCCGTGAATTCGGTCAGTGAGCTCACCAAGACCGGAATTCCAATCTTTGGTATTTGCCTAGGTCATCAAATACTCGGCCAGGCCTTTGGAGGAAAAACTTTCAAGCTCAAGTTTGGCCACCGCGGCGCCAATCAACCCGTGAAAGATCTTGAAACGGGGAAAGTCGAAATCACCTCCCAGAATCATGGCTTCGCTGTCGATGCCAAATCTCTGCCTTCCGAGGTTGATGTGAACCGGATCAATCTCAACGATCAAACTGTTGAGGGCATGCGTCATAAGACCAAGCCCATTTACTGCGTGCAGTACCATCCGGAAGCTTCCCCAGGTCCTCACGATTCCACTCCTCTGTTTGATGAATTCCGAGCTCTCATTGAGAAGAGCTGACCAGGCGCGCGCGAGGCGATCATGAAAATCCTTTGTGCCCACGCGCATTTCGACGATTTTGAATTTGTTGCTGCCGGCCTTTTCGCCCGCTGGAAGGAACACCTTGGAACCGCCCTTTCATCACGTGTCCTCGTCTGCACCGATGGCAAGGCGGGGCACCACTTTCGAACCCGCGAAGAAACCGGCCACATTCGCATCGCGGAGCAACGCGAGTCGGCGAAAGTCGGCGGTTACGAATTTGAGCAATTGCTCCTCCCGGACGGAACCGCTCCGCGCGAGGCCTGCCTGCAGGTGACGATTCCGCTGCTCGCGGCTTTTTGGAAAGCGATTCGTTCCTACCAGCCTGACTATCTCTTTTGTCCTCCGCTGCCCAACAGTCCCCTGGCCGGCATTCACGTCGACCACGTCGCGGTGGCGGAAGCGATTCGGAAGGTGGCGTACATGATCAACGTGCCCCACGCTTTCACTCCCGAATATCCGGCCGAGGAACGTGTCTCCAAACAATGCAAGGTGCCAGTAATCATCAATGTTCATGACGGGTACATGACGGGAGCGAACAGCTACGATTTCGCGATCGAGATCGAGGATTATTTTCCGCTCATTGCGCAGGAATCATATTGCCACCAATCCCAGATTTCCGAATGGCTTCCCTGGGTGGCGCGGCACGATATACAGGCCCCCAAATCCCTGGACGATTGGAGCAACGCTCTTCGGCAGCGCTTTCTCCGGCGCAATCGGGAGATGGGAGTGCGCGACGATCGATTGTTGGAGTTCTACACCGTCACTGCCTGGGGCCGGGTGCCGAACGCCGACGAGATCGTCCGGGATATCCCCGGCCTTTCGCCGGAATGGTCTCACCTGCCCGAATTGAAAGCCCGGCTTAAACGCTGGCTCGGCTTATGAGGTTCCTCTGGGCATTTTTGGCCGTCGTGGGATTAAGCGCGTCGGAGCCTTCGGTGCAACCCTTCGCGCCCGCGGCCCAGAAAATCATCAGCGCGGCCAGCAACTCTCCGATCGCTTTCGAAAGGCTTGCCTATCTTTGCGATACATTTGGCCCGCGTTTCAGCGGCACGACTAATCTGGAGCTGGCCATCGAGTGGATCATCAAAACGATGAAGGAAGATGGCTTCAATGTCCGTGGTGAAAAAGTGATGGTTCCCCACTGGGTTCGCGGCTCCGAATCGGCGGAGATGATCTCCCCGCGTGCACATCGACTTCCGATGCTGGGATTGGGTGGGAGTGTGGGAACGCCACCCGAAGGGATTACGGCGGAAGTCCTGGTTGTGAAAAGTTTTGAGGACCTCCATCGCCAACCGGAGAAGGCTGAGGGAAAGATCGTTCTCTTCAACCAACCCTTTACTGACTACGAAGAAACCGTGGCGATCCGCGCTCACGGCGCCAGCGAAGCCGCCAAGGTGGGAGCCGTCGCAAGTTTGATCCGAAGCGTGACTCCATTCTCCATGCAAACACCGCACACCGGAATGATGCGGTATGCTTCGGGCATTCGGCGAATTCCTCATGCCGCGATCACGATTGAGGACTCGGAATTTCTGCAGCGGCTGCAAAATCGGGGCGAGACATCTCGCGTGAAGCTCATGATGTCGGCCCAAACTTTTCCGGATGCGCCTTCTCAGAATGTGATCTGCGATTGGCCGGGACGTGAGAAACCCGAAGAAATAATTTTGCTGAGTGGCCACATCGATTCGTGGGACGTGGGGCAGGGGGCGATGGATGATGGCGGCGGATGCCTCATTGCATGGGAGAGCTTGCGGCTTTTGAAACAGATTGGTCTCCACCCCCGCCGAACGGTTCGAGTGGTCCTTTGGACGAACGAAGAGAATGGGGTGGCGGGGGCCCGCGCTTATGCAAAGGAACACGCTGCCGAACTTCGGAATCACGTGCTGGCCCTCGAGTCGGATGAAGGATGTTTCCAGCCGCAGTCTTTTGCTTTTTCCGGATCAAAAGCAGCCCTCCAGAAGATCACTGAAATAGCGGACCTCGTTCGTCCTACGGGAATTAAGGAAGTGACGGGAACAAGCGGATCAACCGACATTTCCTTCCTGGTTGAACAGGGCGTACCAGGGATAGACCTGGTGCCCGACCGCTCCAAATACTTTTGGTACCATCACACGCACGCTGATACGATCGATAAGCTCAAACCCTCTGAATTGAATTCGTGCGTGGGAGCCACCGCTGCTCTCGCTTACATTATCGCTGAGAGCGGTCTCCCACGGTAAGAGCGGTTTTTCCCTCGCTGCCGGTTTGCAGTCCTGTCTTTTGGTTCTGCTGGAAGGAAAATTCGCCTCCTAATGGCCGCGACCTTGGCATTGCGCCGTGGAGCGCGCCAAGTGAGTCAGTGTTAGCGTCATTTCTTGTTCGGTGGCCTGCGAACTTTTCTCCAGTAATCTTCCAGGCTTCGAACCAGTTCCACCAGCTCCTGAAAATTTCCAGGCTTCACAAAATACGTGTTCACCCCGAGATCGTAAGCCCGTTTCACGTCCACATTCTGTTGTGAGCTTGAGAGCAGGATGGTGGGGATAACTCTGTGCTCCGGATGCGTCCGCATCCATTCCAGAAACTCCAGACCGCTCTTCCGGGGCATTTTCAAATCCGTGATGATGACATCCGGAATAGGATGGAGGTTGCGATCGGCGTACCGCCCGTCGCCGCTCATGTAATGGATTCCTTCCTGCCCGTCGGGCACAACCTTCATACAACCCTCGATGCCGTTCTTTCTGAAGGCTCGCTCCATGAGGAATACATCATCCTGGTTATCCTCCAGCACGAGAATATGTGCGGCACACTTGATCACAATTCAATCTCCGCCTGGGACCGGCAAAAACGCAAGGGCTTGCGAGGACTATTTTTGGAACACTGGGTTCCGCGAGGGCGCTGATTTATTTCAAGCCGAACACGGACAAGAAGTGCACCATCGCATACCCGACCGCGGCGGAGGCCGGAATGGTCATTACCCACGCCCAGAGAATTCTTTCGGTCAAGACCCAGTCCAATGCTTTGAAGCTGCGGGCGCAGCCCACTCCCATAATCGAGGTGGTCACGGAATGGGTCGTTGACACGGGCATGCCAAGAATCCCGGTAACCAACAGAATCGTGGCGCCAGTGGTTTCGGCCGCGAATCCGTGAACCGGTTTGAGCCGGACCAGCTTGTGACCGAGGGTAGCAATGATTTTCCACCCTCCAACGTATGTTCCCGCAGCCATCGTGAGAGCACAGGACCATTTCATCCAGGATTCGATTTCAAATTTTGGGGTTTGCAGGAAGGCGAGCCAGTTCGGCACGTTTTCCATGTGCCCGCCCTTGGTGGCTACGAACGCGGCCAGCGCCATGATCCCCATGGTCTTTTGACCATCGGCAAAACCATGCGTCCAGGCCATGTAAGTGCAGCTCAGGATCTGTAATCGTCCGAAGAGCAAGTTGACCAGCGCCCGTCTCATCGGCCGTATGATCACGAACAAAATGCCCATGATAATAAAGCCTCCGACAAACCCCGCGATGGGTGAACTGACCATGGGAACGATCACCTTGGGGTAAATTCCATCGAGCACTACTTTGCCCGTTTTAGCGTCAATCTTTTCGACTGACCACTTTAGCACGTGCCACGTCCCGGCGGACCCAAGGGCGGCACCCATTAACCCGCCCAACAAGGAATGACTCGAACTGGTGGGCAACCCGAAATACCAAGTGATGATGTTCCAGAGAGTGCCAGCGCACATCGCGCTCAGAACCGTGGTCAGCGTGATGTAGTTGGTATCCACCAGTCCGGCTCCCACTGTCTTGGCCACGGCGGTCCCTCCAGCGCACCGAATCAGGTTCCAGAGCGCGGCCCAGATCACTGCCTGTTGCGCGGTCAGAACTTTTGTCGCGACCGCCGTCGCGATCGCATTTGCCGCATCATGGAACCCATTCGTGAAGGTGAACACCAACACCATAATGAGGACAATCACCAGGAATGTGACCATACCTTAGCTATTTTTCAGAACGATGCTCGAAACCACGTTCCCGGCGTCGCGGCAGCGGTCGATTACTTTTTCCAAAAGCTCATACAAATCCTTTAAGATCACGACTTTTACCGCGTCATATTTCCGGCTGTAGAGCTCCTTGAACAACTGGACCATCACCTTGTCCGCGTTTCCCTCGATCTCTTGCAGACGGTCATTCTGTTCCGAGATCGTCTGCACCCGGTTGGTCCGCAACTCCCTCAGCATCTCGGACACGATAGTGGTGGCCTCTTCCATGAGCCTGATCTGCTCGGTGAATCCGATGTCTTCCACCTCAGGCAGAACGGACAAAAATCGTTCCGCGAACTTCTCGGTCGTTTTGGGAATTTTGTAGAGGGCATTCGAGAGGGTTTCGATGTCCTCGCGTTCCAGTGCTGTCACCGAAACCCGAGCGATCAACGTGGTGATTTCCAGGTTGATCTCCTTTTCCTTCCGCCTCGTGGCAATAAAATCGTCCAGCGTGGCATGGTGTCGATTGTTTACGACGCGTTTGAGAGCTTGCACGCTGTTGAGGCATTCTTTCCCGCTATCCTCGAGCAACGTGAAAAACTCGTCGTCTCTTCCGAAGAGCTTCTGCAGTGAGATCATGTGGGCCGCAGATTTGCAGATCGCTCCGAGCACTGTCACTAGCGAAGTGGTGCTGTCACGAACATGTCACAAAACTGTGACCTGTTCGTGACATAATCGTGACAAATCTATCCCCGAGCCCCCGGTCATCAGGTTGACCGGTCTTAAGGAGAGCCAATTCGCGCCAGAGCTGTTTTGGTTCGCTCCTGCAGCCGGAAGAAGGGGCGTTCCGAAGTTTGGGTGAGTTTTTGCAAGATCGGCATCGCTTCCTTGGAGGCTGGTCCAATATTTCCCAACGCCTCAACGAGTGCGATGGTACGGTTGAGGTGGCTGAGGCTGGCGAGGTCAGTTTCGCGGAGTTTTTTGGCCAAGAGCGGCACCGCTGGGGCCGCGTTCACACCCAGCTTGCCAATGGCGATGATCGTGACGCGTTCGCGGTTCTCCTGGTTCTCATTCATATCCGACTTTCCATCGGAGTAACCAGCCCAAATCCTTTCCAGAATGTGCATCAGAGACGGCAGCGCCTCGACACCGCCAATTTCGCCCAGGGCTTTGATTAAGGGCTGGTCATAAGTGACGGCGGCCTGTTGCTGCCAATAAAGGATGATTGGTATGGCGGGGCCAGCCTCCCTTCCTATTTCGCCCAGGCTCTCAGCAGCCGTGAGGTTGCCGCGCTGCAGTTGATCAACAAGCGCGGGAATCGCGTTGGTGGCCGAGGAACCGATCGCCCCAAGCGCACGCGTGGCGCAACGGACGGTAAAATCATCCGGGTTTTCCATGAGTATTTGCAATTCGGGGACCGCGTCCTGGGCGAGCTCGCGGAGGATCCTGAAGCCGAACACGGCTGAAGCCCCATTCCCTCGGCGAATTAAATGGAGCAGGAAAGGGACACCCGCGGCGCCAATGCGACGAACGTTCTCTTCGGCCGTTATTTCATCCTGTTCTTTCGGACGTTCCTCCAGGTCATCCTTCATGATTCCGGTTCCGGTGGCGCGAGTTTGGCCAATCCATTCCCGGAAGGAGTGGCCTTCAACCATCGGTTCGTCGTAGTAAACGCGGGCCTGTGGTTTCGCGTTTAGTTCTTGTTTGCGATCTGAAAATGTGGGCCTGATTTCCCGAATCAGATCACGACGCACACTGATTTTTCCGACGACCGTTTTCAACTCGATGCGACCCAGGTTGATTTCCCCGATGAGCCGTTCGCCATTCCGGAGGAGCAATATTCCCTGCAGGGAGTTGGTCTCCAGGAGTAACGAACGCACCCGCCGCCAAGGGATGTCGAGGCGGTTTCGATTCAGGGAAATACTCAACAGCATCGTCTCACTTGTGCCGAGGAACCGGGACCCATCCGCCAGATCCAGGATGAATTGCGCCGGGCCAAGTCCCTCCAGGACTGAATCCGAAACTTTTGCTTCGGCAGCCGGCGTGGAGATCCCCTGAAGCCAAAGCCCCAATAAGAGGAGGAGCGAAATGCGCACTGGGGATCTCATTGGTTGACCTCTGTCCGTTATGGCCGCTTCAATTCATAGAACCGCATGGTTCCCGCAAGCGCGTTGGTTTGGCGGATCATTTGGCCGTCGCCATAGGGTACCGTTGGAATGAGGGTCCAGGGCGTGTTTGCGTTGCGAAGCAGCGAACCAAACTGTGCGACCAGGCCTCCCCACGCCGCGGGCCAGCTCACCACGCCTTGAGTGGCACTGAGTCGTTGAAAGCTAATCGCTGGAGGAGGCCCATCCGGACGCCCAAAAAGATTTTCGAACATGACCGCCGCCATGACCGCTGCCCCTTGTGTATTGGGATGGACTGTATCCGCGAACCAGGAGGCATTAGTCATCCGGCTATTCAAATCAATCAGCGGCAAGCTGAGTTCCACGGCGATGGAGCGGACCTGCGGCACGATGTTTGTCCTTACGGTGCCAGGCACGATGTCGAAGTTCCCCGAGCCGTAAACCGGACAGGGAGTACACAGGTAGATCTTCGGCGCGGTGGGCAGGCTGCCATAAACGGCCACCAGCTCCTTGTAATCAGAAACGAAGTTTGTTCCGAACCGCCAATTGTATGGCTTCCCGTCGTTCGTCCCCAGTTGAATGATCACTATGTCCGGGTTGAAAGATTTGCTCTGCGTGAATATTGGATCGTTCCAGTACGGAAAATCTCCTTTTTTCAACAACGTGCGGCCACTCACTCCGAAGTTGCGCACTGTAAAGTTGTTTGTCGCCAGCAAGCGTTGCAGGCGCGCGGGATAACTTTCGAGGGAGGAGTTTCCCAGGCCAGTCCCGGCCGTAATGCTGTCGCCTACACAAGCGATCCGCAGCGGCGCCGCAGAGACGGTGGCGCAGAAAACGACCACGAAGAAAAGGTGGTGGAACACGCTGGGAGGATAAAACCGAGCGCCATGAGCGCAAGGACTTGTTCACAGGCTTTTGCACTATTTACGGCCGCAGAATCCGGCGCTCTATGAGGAGGACTTCAGGGTGGGCCTGATTGTGATGCTGATCAAAGTTCTTAAGTTGGCTGCGAAACTAAACTGATCAGCCTTGCCAAGCCAAGGGTGACAAAAACCAGGAGATTATATGCCAAAAAAAGAAGTTGATAACGAAGGGTCTGGAAACGCCAAGCGTCCGCAGGGTGGGGGAGACGATATGGAAAAAAATCCATTGCACGAAGTTTTTATCGATGAACTCGCCGATCTCTACAGCGCGGAGAAACAGCTTTTGAAAGCCTTACCGCGCATGGCCAAGGCCGCGAACTCGGACGAACTGCGGGAAGCGTTCGAACAACACCTGAGCGAAACCGAAGAACAGGTCAGCCGTTTGGAACAAGCCGTGGAAGCGCTGGGCGAGAAGATGAAACGGAAGACCTGCAAGGCCATGGAAGGGCTCCTCGAGGAAGCCAAAGAAATGATGGAGGAACAGAAAGATTCTCCCGCTCTGGACGCGGTCCTGATCGCCGCCGCCCAGAAAGTGGAACATTACGAAATCGCCTCTTACGGCACCGTCTGCACCTGGGCCGAGCTGATGGGCCATGATGAAGCCCTTGATCTCCTCCAGGAAACCCTCGACGAGGAGAAGAATACGGACGAACGCCTGACCGAAATCGCCGAAACGGTCGCGAATCTAGAAGCCGAACAGGAAGAAGCCGAAGAGACAGAGTAATTCGCGCGCGAGCATTCTTTAGGTTGTCGATGCGATGGGCAGGAGAGATTCTCTTCTGCCTTTTTTAATACAGGGAGAGGTGTGAGGAATTGTGGGGATTCGCACGCTTCGTTGATTTCCCCTCCGTTTCGTGTTTCAATGAAGCCGTTCCGGGATGCGCAGGCGGCATTCGCCAGCATTTCCGGACATCAGAATGGCTCCCGAACCTGAACGCCCCTGCCCGATTAAGGCTGTTTATCACCGAGTCTTTCCGATTATCGGGATCGTTTTCCTTCTGATGACATTCCGATGCGTTGCACAGCCAATCGATCCTCAAGTGCCCACTCAGCAGGTGGATGGCTCTTTTGTCCGCGAATGGCTTGTGTTGGGCCCTTTCGCGACGAAGGATCTCGAACGGGACTTCTTAGCGGACCAGGGCGGGGAGTCCAATGTGCGTCCCAGGGAAGGTGAAGCAGTGACCCAAACTGACGGGACTAAGTTGGTCTGGAGGAGAGTTCGTTCCGACTATGATTTGGTGAATCTGGAACAGGTTCTGGGGATGAGGCCCTGGTCCGTGGCATATGTCTACTGTGAATTGATGACGAGCAGGCCGATAGAAACGGATTTGCGCCTGGAGGCGTCCTCTTCGCTTCTCTGGATCAATGACCAGAAGATTGGCCCGGTGCGAACGGGTCTGGGCAGCTCGGAATATGCCGTCCTCACGGAGCCTATCCAGCTAGAGGCGGGTCGAAACAGATGTCTGCTGAAAATCAACACCCAGCAGGGCAGTGAGACCGATTGGCTATTCAGGATGCAGATTCTGCCTCCTGAGAGAGGTACGGTCGAATTCTCGATCACCGATTCCAAGAAGCTTCCCGTGCCGGATGCAACCATTCAATTTTACCGAAAAGGCCAGGAGGTCTACCGGGTTAAGTCAGGGCCTTCTGGCGCCGCCAGGGTGACTCTCTATCCGCTCGCGGACGCTTATGAAATTCGGGTGAGCTCCGGAGCGAGCGGCGTTTGGCTCCCCGAGATGGCGATTGCGCAAGGAGAATCGCGGAAGCTGAAATTGGTCCTGACCGAGGCGGTTTCGATCTCCGGGCGTGTTTTGAGCCTGGATGGTTCACCTCAGAATGCGATCGTCGTTCAGGCCATCCGCGTGCCGGAGGGTGCCGTTGATCGCCCGCCCGCTCGAGAAATGCCGTCCGGTTCGGTCCACAATATTCCCGCGCTTCACCCGTTCCCGGCATTCTCCGAAACTGTCCTGTCCAGCACAAACGGTACCTATGAGTTTGTGAACCTGCATCCTGGCAATTACCGGTTGCGCTGCCACGGCGCCGGGGGCTTCGTTGAGCCAAGACTCGTTCCGGGCACCGATTCCCAGCATGGCGTGATCGTGCAAACGGGACGCAGAAACGATCAGGTGGATTTCGTAATGGCGGAGGCGCACAAGGGGAGTTGGCGAAATTACCCGATCCATAAGGGCCTCATTGAAGTCAACCCACTCTGCATTCATCGAAGCACAAACGGGTTGCTCTGGGTGGGGAGCAATAATGGAACACTGCATTCGTACGACGGCATCGATTTCAAAATGATCACAGCCCCGCAGGTTCCAGGAAACGTCGTGGAGGACATTGCCCAGGACGCGCGAGGGACAGTTTGGATTGCGACGAGTGGCGGTGTCAGCCAAGAAGAGGAAGGTGTCTTCCAACCTCTTCCAGTCATGAACAACCTTCTCCGAAATCGTGTCCACAGTTTAGCCCCTGATCCCGATGGGAGTTTGTGGTTCGGCACCTCTTCCGGATTGTGCCGGTATGACCGGGGCAAGCTTCAGCGGTGGACCGTAGCGGACGGTCTTCCGAGGAATGAGATCAGCTCCTTGATCCGGGGGAGGGATGGCATTGTGTGGCTGGGAACGCAGTTTGGAATTTGGAAGTTTCAGAACCAGAAGCTTTCGAAAGCCGTGGAATTCAGCGGCGGCTCCGTGCAAGGACTTCACCAGGCGCGGGATGGCGCTATTTGGTGGGGCAGCTTTAACGAAGGCTCTAGCGGGGCCTATCGCTTCGATGGCCAGTCCTTGCGCCGGTTTGGGATCGAAGAGGGACTCGTGAACGACCGAGTCTACGCGATTGCTGAAACTTCCGACGGAGACATGTGGTTCGCGACCGGAAAAGGGCTTTCGAGGTTCAATGGAACAACGGTCGTCAACTATACGGTTCTGGAAGGACTCAGCAACGAATGGGTCCGGGACATTTTTGTCGACGAGGACGACGTTCTTTGGCTCGCCAATGGCTGGGGTGTGTCCCGATTTGATCCGAAAGGGTTTTATCAAGCCACCAAACAGGATGGCTTCCGCAATGGGGAGGGAAACACGCCGTCGGTGTTCGCCATCACACCGGAAGGCGAGGGAAGCTTTTGGGTCGGGACCGGATGGGGAGGCCTCTATCGGTTAACCTCAGGAACGAACCCGCCCACGGCGGCTTTGATACAGTTCGATCCGGGGTATGTGCGGCGGATTCACCGTGGTTTTGATGGAAATGTTTGGTTTGGCACCAGCCAGGGGCTCTACCAGGAGGAGGATGGGAAGCTTGTTTCGCGACTGGCTCGAAAGTGGGTTCTTGCTCTCGCCAGTGACAGCCAAGGGGCTGTCTGGTTTGGGCAGGGTTGGGTGGGTGGAGGCCTTTCCCGCTTTGACCCGGTCACACGAACGGAAAAAGTCTTCACCAGCAAGGAGGGATTGCCCGATGATTTCGTGTGGGCAATCGAAGCCGAGCGCGAAGGCAATTTGTGGGTCGGAACCGGCGCTGGACTGGCGCGGGTAGAAGGCGGCAAAATAGTGGATGAGACTGCACGCCTCAACTTGCCCAGGGGAGGGGTTTATGACGTGCGGCGCGGTCCAACTGGAAAACTTTGGATTTCGACCGGTCGCGGGCTCTTTTCCTGGGATGGGACGAACACCATTTCGATCACTTCCTCGAACGGGTTGCCGGATGAGCACGTCTGGTGCACCGCTCGGACCAGGGACGGGATCGTCTGGATCGGGACGGACAGCAACGGCCTGCTCGGATATGACGGGAAGGCGTTCACGGCCCTGGACAAGCGGGACGGCCTCCAGGGCAACGGCGTGTTCACCCTGGCGCCTGACGGAGACCGTTCGATTTTGGCGGGGTTTCTGGATGGCGGATTAACACGTTACTCAAGGAGCAAATCCAAGCCGTCGATCCGTCTTCAGGAGGTTAACGTGGACGGCGGGAAGGGGACGAATAGTAGCAATTTTGCCCAGACCGAAACAGGCCATCGCGTGAGGATTCGGTACCGCGAAATCGACCTGAAGACCCTTCCGGACAAACGGCAATTCTGGTGCCGGTTGGCGAGCCGGTCTGGAGAGACTATTTTTGCTGGAGTGACGAAAGAACGGAGCTTCGATTGGGTGCCAGAGAAAGCTGGGACCTATTCCTTTAGTGTCCAGGCGATCGATCGCGATTTAAACTATTCCGAGCCGGTGCATGTGATGCTGGAGGTGACGCTCCCATGGCATGCGAACGGCTGGATTCTCGTGCCACTCAGCAGCGCCTTCGCGGGACTGATCATTTGGGCTGTGGTGGCTCGCGCTCTTTACACCAAGAAAAGCCGGGAGGCCTTCCTGATGCGCGAGCGCGTTAGAATCGCTCGCGATCTGCACGACCATCTGGGGGCGAGGCTGACCCATCTTGCGATGGTGGGTGACCTGGTCCGGCAGCAATTGGGACAATCCGGCTCCGAACAAGTGCTGGCGGGCCGCCTGAGCGAATCCGCTCGCGAACTGACCAGAACAATGGGGGAGATTATCTGGGCAACCGATCCGGAAAAAGATACCCTGGAGAGTTTCGCGCTGTTTGTCACCCGGTACGCCGAGCGTTTTTTTGGCGAAAGCTCCCTGCGTCTGCGGTTTGATATTCCGGATGAAGTGCCTGATATTCCCCTGCCGGCGGAGGTGAGAAACAGTTTGTTCATGGTGACGAAAGAAGCGCTAAACAACGTCGCGAAACACGCGGGAGCAACCGAGCTTCGGATCATAATGGAGCTGATGGATCGACAGTTACGGCTCGTGTTTGAGGATAACGGGTGCGGGTTTTCACCCTCGCAAGATCAGGGGGAGGGGCAAGGTTTGGCCAATATGGCACACCGCCTGGATGAACTCGGCGGGCAATTTCGCATTAAAAGCAAGCCAGGGCAGGGAACAATTATTTATGTCTCGCTTCGACTGCCAAAAAGCTAGCCATCCCACCAAAGTGCCGCGCTGCCCCGGTAGCTCCCCAGAAGCGCGTGTCCCTCTAAAGGGCGACTCCCCCGGAACGCTACCCCCCTCTATTTTGTGAACGGAGCGATTTCTCCCATGGCAATTCAAGTGGCAATTGTGGAAGACGACGAACGCGTGCGTGGCAGCCTTGCCATGCTCGTGGGTGGGACGCCCGGCTTTGAATTGATCGGGAGTTACAGTGACTGCGAATCGGCCCTGGAACAACTCCCAAAGACCCGGCCCGATGTCGTCCTCATGGATGTCAGGCTACCGAAGCAGACCGGCATTGACTGCGTTCGTCAGCTCAAACCAGCACTCGCCCGCACTCAGATTATCATCCTGACGGTTTATCAGGATGAAGAATGTGTCTTCGATGCCTTACGCGCAGGCGCGGTCGGTTTCCTGGGCAAAGACACTCCACCCGCGGAAATACTGGATGCGATTCGCGATGCCCATCAAGGGGGATCCCCCATGTCCAGCGGAATTGCGCGAATGGTCGTCGCCCATTTTCATCCCCAGGACTTGAAACCTCGGATCGAATCGTCCACCCCGCCAGTTCGTCTTTCTCCTCGGGAGCAGGAGATTCTGCAGTTGTTGGTCAAAGGTTACCGGTACAAGGAGGTAGCCGATACCTTTTCGTGCAGTATCAATACCGTTAGGGAGCATCTGCGCCGTATTTACGAAAAGCTGCAGGTGACTTCGTCCCGCGAAGCCGTCGTCAAGTACTTGCAATCCGGCTCAGGAAACACTGGGCACGCCCCCTGACCGGAACCCAGTTCACTACACGATCCCTTCCCGTTGTCGCATCAAAAGGCGACTACCCCCCAGCAGGGATCAGGCTAATCCTCTCCACCAGATCTGAGCCATGTCCTCGCGAGCAGGCAAATCTTTATTTGAGTTGGAGGCCCTGGAAGCCCGGGTTATGCTTTCAGCGGACGCTGCCGTTCTTGTCGCGGATGGTGCTGCGGCGGGCGGCATGCAAGCGGGAGTTTCAGAAATTCATGAGATCGCGGATCACGACAGCTTTCAAAGTGCCCCTTCGGACGTAGCTGCACCATTCGATTTGTTCAACGGTCTCCCCGAGGCAAGCCTCATTCAGAAGCCGGACGCCCCCACGAACGTTCAAGAGCCTCCCCCGGTCCCGGCCGCAGGGGCTCCGGACGCATCCGCCCAGGCTAGACAAGGCGTTACAGCCTTCGACATCGGTACACCCCCTGTAATCAATCCCGTCGCGAACATTACCATGGATGAGGACGGCTCCTATTCTGTGGCAATTACGGTGACCAATGCTGACAGGCCATTCCCCTTCATGACGTTCGGTTACAGTTTTGTCATCAGCGACCCTTCAATCATTGATGAAACGAGCTTCGACGGCTCTATAAGTATCGAGAACGATCCTTTTTCGGGTGATCAAACTCTGCACATCCTTCCCCGGTTAAATGCCTTCGGCACCACCATGGTCACCATGACTGTGACTGATTTCGATGGTGATACATCCGATCCGGTGAGCTTCAGCGTCACCGTAAATTCTGTCAACGACGCTCCAATTTTAACGCTTCCTTCGGCGCAGTCTACGGACCAAGACACACCTCTCTCGGTCACGGGCATCTCGGTGAGCGATGTAGACGCGACGAATCTGAAAGTCACGCTCACACCCTCCAACAGTGCGCTGTCTTTGGCGGGAGTTGCCGGGTTGACGTTCACGACTGGAGACGGAACCGCTGACACATTGATGTCTTTCAGTGGAACGATCGCGAATATCAACGCGGCGCTGAACGGCTTGGGTATTACTCCAAATTCGGGTTTCAGTGGATCGGCTGATTTACAGATCACGGTCGAGGATGAGGGGGCTAGCGGTTCGGGAGGAAACCAGTCCACGAGTGATACGCTCGCGGTCAATGTTGCTGCCTCAGGTGGCGGCAGCGTCAACGCCGCGCCCGTTTTGGCCCTCCCAGGAGCGCAGTCCACCAACGAGGACGTTCCTTTGCCCATCACCGGAATCTCGGTGAGCGATGCCGACGCCACCAGTTTGAAGGTCACCCTGACACCGTCCAATAGCTTGGTGAGCTTGGCGGGAATAGCCGGGCTGGCTTTCACCACCGGCGACGGAACCGCTGACGCATTGATGGTTTTCACCGGGTCGATTACTGACATCAACGCGGCTTTGAATGGCCTGCTCCTTATCCCAGCCCCTAACTTCAATGGTTCTGCGGACCTTCAAATTCTCGTCGATGATCAGGGCGCTACCGGTTTAGGCGGGGCAAAGACGGCCAGTGGAACTCTCGCCGTAAACGTCAGCGCGGTGAACGACGCGCCGATCGCCACTCCTCCCTTCCCAGTACTCGGCACGGAAGACACTGCTTTCACAATCACCGGCTTGTCGGTGTTGGACGTGGATGCGAACAACCTGAAGGTGACCCTGACGTCCCTGAACGGGACAATAACCCTGTCACAAGTAACCGGGCTGAACTTCCTCACCGGAGACGGCACGGCTGACGCGTCGATGACCTTTAGCGGGACAATCGCCGACATTAACGCGGCTCTGAACGGAATGACCGCTACACCCGGTGCCAATTTCAATGGTTTCTGGACGTTTGACCTCCTCGTTGAGGATGAAGGGTCCACCGGCAGCGGCGGGGCCAAGTCTTTTAGTGCCACGACCCCGCCCTTTGCAGCTATCGCCGCGGTGAACGACGCTCCAGTTCTGACCTTACCCGGTGCGCAGTCCACGACCGAAGACACGCAATTGACGGTCACAGGGATTTCGGTGGCTGACGTTGATGCTGCGACTGTGAAAGTGACGTTGACGCCGTCGAACAGTGTGGTGACTTTGTCTGGGACGGCGGGG
>JADMIO010904382.1_pt1 | contig 42693 bp, 29 predicted proteins | sample 8958161 | NCBI WGS metagenome assembly JADMIO01 (sample SAMN16585339, study PRJNA669376) | soil metagenome | isolation source: Crop rotation soil | place: USA: Cullars Rotation, Alabama | collected 2011
GCCGCGACTTCAAGTCACGTGAATTCCAAGCTTCGGATCCCACTGTGCTGGAAAGACGGGCTATCGGTCAGGCAGTGTATTTGGAGCGGCGGCAAACGGAGTTTCGTTTGGGCGATACACGAATAGCGCGGGAGTGACCGATTATGTGGCGATGGGCGCACGCACCTTTGGGGTGGACAATCCCGGGACGGTCGAGCAATTCCGGACGGGCACGGGGCAGTTGAACTCGGCACCGCTGGTGGGACCGGTGGTCATAAACGAAGTCATGTTCTACCCTCCAAGCATCGATGGGACCAACGACAACACGCAGGACGAGTATGTGGAGTTGCTGAATATCAGCAGCGCGACGGTGAACCTGTTTGATCCAGGTGCGCCAACCAATACCTGGAAACTGAAGGGAGGCATTGATTATGTCTTTCCACAGAATGTCAGTATTCCAGCCGGCGGTTATGTGTTGGTGGTGAATTTCGATCCCGTGGTGGACCAACCGGCGCTCACGGAATTCAGAAATCGGTATGGAGTGAATGCAAACGTGCCACTTTATGGGCCATATGGAGGGCATCTTTCAAACTCCGGAGAGAATCTCGCACTTTACAAGCCTGACCCGCCGCAGATAGCACCGCATCCGGACGCGGGGTTTGTTCCTTATGTTTTAGTGGAGCGAGTGGAATATGGAAGCACGGCACCATGGCCGAACGGGGCAGCGGGAACTGGTTCGTCCCTACTGCGCCAGGCGGCGTTCAGCTACGGCAATGAGCCCGCGAACTGGTTTGTGGGTGCGCCAACGGCTGGCAAAGTCAATGCGGCGAACCCTGGAGACACCGATGGGGATGGACTGCCGGATTCGTGGGAAATTCAGTATTTTGGCTCTATCAATGATCCGCGAGCGGTGGCCGGCGCAGATCCGGATAATGACGGGTTTACGAACCTGCAGGAATTTTATGCGGGGACGAGCCCGACCGATCCGAATAGTTATCTAAAACTCGAGTCGGTGAATATCTCCAGTGGGTCAGCGACACTCCACTTCAACGCGGTTGCGGGGAAGACATACAGCATTCTGTATCGCACAGAGCTCGCGAACGGGACCTGGCTCACATTGACAAACATTGATGCGCAGGCAAGTTCGGGACCGATTGGCATCAATGATCCCGGATTTGGTCCGACGGGTGGCCGGTTTTATCGACTGGTGACACCGCGACTGCCCTGAGGCTGCTTAGGGTGAGACAAAGCAGTAGGCATCATACCGCAGCTCGCTCCAAGCCAGTTCAGGCAAGGATGCACCTGGAAACAGCGGGGTGGAAACGGGAGTGAAGTGGATGCGGACCCGGATTTCGGAGCGGCCATCCGTCAGGCTTCGGGGCAGGAGAAATTCGTCGTCGCGAAAGCGTCGATTGGAGGTCTGCACGATGTGCTGAGTTGGGCCGAGTTCCTCCTTGGGATTCGAGTAGACACAAGTGCTGCTGCCAGCCAAATACCAAATCCCAGCCGACTTGAAGCGGCCGATGGCCTGGCCCTGGCGAGCGTTGGCCACGAAGACTTCGGCGCGTTGGTTGGGAAACTGGTAATCCAGCTTGCGCCTTAACATCACGCCGAGAGAATTGGGAACCAATTTCAGGCTAAACTCGGAATCGCCAATGGTTTTGCGACCATAATCTTTTTCTTCGGGAAAAATTTCCTGACCGTTGAGATGATCCACTCCCCACTCAAAACGGGAGCTTATTTCGTAAGGCGGGGAAGCCTGAGGCGAAATATAGTTGTGAGCGCGCTCGCTCGGGAAGTTCCCCACTTTCAATTCATCCGTTTTCACCAAAGTGGGCTGGTGGATGCCATACCAGTAGGTGATAGCTTGATAATGTTCAAGCGATTCATTCTGTCCGCCGTGTTCGAGATGAATAACGGCATTTCTTCCGAAGGGCATTAAATCGGAAAGCAGAAATCGATAGGCAGATTCAATCTTGTCGAGGTCGTTTTTAGCGGTTTGGGCATTGCGAGCACCGGTAGGATGTCCGGCAAATGGGAGGGTCATATTTTCCCCGCCCCAGTAATCGCCACCACCACCCCATTCTTCAGTGCCGGTCCCCTGCCCTTGCGGGGTCTGGGCATCATCGAAAAAAAAGCGAGGGTCGCCTTCCAGGGTATTCAAGATGGCGCGGTCGGAAAAAATCCAGGACATGCCAACAAAATGGCCGGACCAATCTCCGCCACCTTCAACGGAACGGGTATCCAACAGCACCAAATCGTGACCGGGACGCGGATGAGGATGATCGGTATAGGTAGCATGGAAGGGCGCCACTGGATTTGAGCCAAGCTTGAGCGAAGCGTATTGGAGCGACCAGCGCAGGTTGAGATTTGTCTCATTTGAGTTGAGCAGTTCAATTCGTGCTGAATGAAAAAACGGCATCGGGAAGTAACAGGCTAAATGAACCTGGTCGTGGTCAAAACGAATGCTCACGGGAAACGCTTTGACGAGGTATTCACGGTCGTTGCGATTGTAGAGTGTTCCGGCCCCGAAAAAGAGCGCAACGGGAACATTGATGGAAGGCTGTTGAGAGCCATCCCAGGTAATGCGCAGCCAGGTGTGGTCGAGGCCAAGTGCCTGAGCCCGAGTAGTGGAAAGATGGAGCGCTCGGAGTGAGGCAGGAGCGTTGGTGAGCATTGCCACTTCCATGCTGGCGCCGGGCGGGACAGAACAAGTGCCTTCAATTTCCTTCAACTTCATCTTTTTGGCAGCCGTGGAGCCGATTTCCGGAAGGAGATTGCTTCCGGAACGATTAATGATGCTGAATAATTTTTGGTCAGGTTTTTGGGTTTCCTTCCAGGAGCGAATCGCATGGGAAAGTTTAGTTCCGGGCACAAACCGCTGGTAAATGTAATATCCGGTTCCGTAACGAGTCCGCGAATAAGACATGCGAAATGATTTTTCGAAGGGAATGGGGACCCAGGATAAATCGGCACCTTTGGTAGAGGCCCAGGTAAATGCAAGGGGTGGAGGAAAGGCACCTGACGGAAGCCAGACGGAACCGTCCACAGGATGAAGAGGATCAGCAGTGCTGGTTTCCCGGATGAGATGGTCTACTCCATCCACTTCATAAACCCAGGGGCTGCCATGCCAATGATTGTAGCGCACGAAACAGAGCAGTCCTGGTCCTTGAAGGTCGAGGGTAACATTTTGGTCGTCGGACAATTGATAGAGAAAATGGCTGGCATCTGCTCCTTCGTTTCCACCACTGCGATCGTAGGTGCTGCGCAGGTAAGTTCTCATGCCCAAGCGGAGAACGGGCCATTGATCCCAATCCCGATAAGCATCGAGGCCAATAGGAATGGGAGCGGCGCCACGACAGCAGGAATGAAAAACTGTGAGCAGGAGGAGTGAAACGATTGATTTCCGCATATGGCAAGGGCGAGCTTCAATCTTATGAGTGATGAGGAGCCCAGTGCAACTGCGCATGGATCGCAAAGTTTCAGGAGCATGAGAGCCCGCTTGACACTCAGCGGATGAGTAAAGGAAACTGCGGTGGTATTGAAAGCCATTGCAGATTTTGAAGTACTGCCTTTCACAACGTTTCCCCCCGCATGCAAACCACGGAACTTCCAGCAAAAGCCGAGCAACCTAAACTTTTTGATGGCGTAACCGGCTACCACTGGCTGGTGCTATTGATCGCGGCCGGAGGGTGGTTGTTCGACTGCATGGGACAGCGGATTTTCGTGCTGGCTCGAGAACCGGCTTTTCGGGAGTTACTGGGGACCGGCGCGACTGATGCGAGCGTAAAATCCTGGGGAAGCTGGGCGACTTTCGTGCTCATGTTTGGGTGGGGCACGGGCGGCATTATTTTTGGGATGATGAGCGATCGATATGGCCGTGTGAAGACGATGATCGCGACCCTGCTCGCCTACACGGTTTTTTCGGGACTCACAGGACTGGCGCGCACGCCCGTAGAGTTTTTGATTTACCGATTTCTCGGCGGATTGGGAATTGGAGGGATGTTTGGGGCAGCAACAACGCTGGTGGCCGAAAGTGTGCCGCGTAACATTCGTTCGCTAGCGCTGGGGGTGATGCAGGCGCTTTCAGCATTTGGCAATATCTCGGGATCGTTGCTTAGCACTTGGATTCGACCTGGACAGGCCGATTGGTTTCACGGTTATTCAGGGTGGCGCTTTATTTTCTTTGCCGGAGCGGCGCCTGTGATACTGGCGGTGCCGATTGCGCTATTGCTGCGAGAACCGGAGCCATGGCTGGAAGCAAAACGAAAAGCAAAGGCAAGTGCCGACCCCTCGAAGCATGTTGGATCCATTCCCGATTTATTCAGACACCCAAGATGGCGAAAGAATGCATTCGTGGGAATCGCCCTCGGCCTGGCGGGGATGGCAGGATTGTGGGGAATAGGCTTTTTTTCACCGGAACTTATCTCGACGGCCCTGCGAGGGGAGCCACAGAAGGTCGTAGATGTGGTGCGGGGCTACGGCACAGCGTTTCAGGATGCGGGAGCTTTTCTCGGGATGATGACCTTTACTTTTGTGGCTACTTACGTCGGCCGGCGGGTGGCATTTTTAGGCGCGTATATTCTATGCCTGGCGACGACCATTTTCGTATTCAACAATCTTCGTTCCGGCACCGACGCTTATTGGATGCTGCCGATGATGGGGTTTGCGCAGCTCTCGGTTTTTGGAGGCTACTCGATCTACTTCCCGGAATTGTTCCCGACCCGGCTACGCGGAACGGGGGTGGGCTTTTGTTATAACACCGTACGTTACCTGGCGGCATTCTTTCCGGTGATGCTGGCCGGCCTGAATGCAACCCTGCTGAGTCATCAGGTTGCGGAGCCATTCAGGAAAGCGGCAACGATGCTTTCATTCATCTTTTTGCTGGGAATGGTCGCCTTGATTTGGGCGCCGGAGACGAAGGGCAAGCCGCTCCCGGAAGATTAAACAAAAAAGCCCATCAGGATGATGGGCTGTGCTTAAGATTTAGAAACCGTTCTACTTTGCCGCCTCAGCGGTTTTCTCTTCGGTTTTGGTTTCGGGAGTTCCCTTGGACTCTTTCGCCGGAGTTTCGGCAGCGGGAGCTTCGCTCGTGACGGGCATGTCTACCCATTCGAGGATGGCCTTTTGAGCAGAGTCACCCTGGCGCTGGCCCAGTTTGACAATGCGGGTATATCCGCCGCGGCGCTCTTTTTGTGCCGGCACAATCTCGTTGAAGAGAGTGGAGACGGCCTGCTCCTGATGCAAGCGAGCGACAGCCAGACGCCGGTCGTGAAGCGTGCCGCTTTTGCCGAGGGTAACCAATTTCTCAGCAACCGAGCGCGCAGCCTTGGCTTTCGCCAGCGTAGTGGTGACGCGCTTGTGCTCAATGAGGCTGCAAACGAGGTTGGCAAGCATCGCATTGCGGTGTTCGCCCGTTCGTCCCAGTTTGGCCGTTCGTTTAAGGTGACGCATATAATCTTTCTAAAGGGTGAGAGTGCTCACCGCAAAAACAAATCAGCGGGTCAATGCGCCAGCCGAATTGTCTTCTTTGGGAGCCTCAAGCAAATCGGGCTCGAAGGTCATACCCAAAGCCAGGCCGAGAGCCTGTAGTTTGTCTTTGATTTCGTTGAGCGATTTCTTGCCGAAATTACGATATTTCAGCATCTCCTGCTCACTCTTCATTGCCAGTTGTCCCACCGTGGTGATATTGGCGTTGTTCAGGCAATTGGCAGCACGAACGCTCAATTCGATTTCATTGACCGACATATTGAGCAGCTTCTTAAGCTTGGTCTTCTCTTCGTCCTGTTTGTCGACGACTTCTTCGAATTCAATCGCGTTTTTGTCGTAGCCAACGAACACATCAAGGTGATGCTGCAGAATCGCCGAGGCCTGGGTTAAGGCGTCATCGGGAGAAATTCGACCATCGGTCGTCACTTCCAGGACAAGACGATCGTAATCGGTTCTCTGACCGACACGCGCGTTTTCCACGGCATAGCGAACGCGAGTCACGGGAGAAAATAAGGAATCAATGGCAATAACGCCGATCGCCTGGTTCGGCTTTTTGTTTTCATCGCCCGGGAGAAACCCACGGCCGACCTTCACCTCGAGCTCCATCTCGAACTTGCGCTTCTTATCGAGCGTGCAGATGTGCTGATTCGGGTTAACCAATTCAACATTTTGATTGAGCTGAATATCGGAGGCGAGGACTTCCCCTTCCTTATTTACGGACAAAAGCAATGTTTGAGGGTCGCGCGTGTGAGCCTTGAGAAGAATCTTCTTCAGGTTCAGCACGATATCGGTCACGTCCTCAACCACTCCATCGATGGTGGCGAACTCGTGCATCGCACCATCCACCTTTATGGACGTAATGGCGGCGCCTTCAAGGGAAGACAACAACACCCGGCGGAGCGAATTACCTACCGTGTGACCGTAACCCGTTTCAAAGGGTTCGGCGATGAATTTGGCGTAATGTTCAGTGGCGGTGGACTCGTCTTTGGTCAACCGCTTGGGCATTTCGAAACGTCCTAGACGTACTGGCATACTTTCCTTTCAACAATTTTAATCTGGCGCCTTTGACGATTATTCCCGCAAGCCAAAAGCGTCCGTATAATTGTTTTTTGGCTCAGGTTAAAGGCCTCAGATTTGCTCTGGAGCGGCCTCGCACATGACCCGGTTGTTTATTGTTTAGCGGGAATAAAATTCGACAACAGCCTGCTCATTCGCAATGGGCTGGATTTCGTCGCGGGTCGGGATTCGCATCACCACACCGCGCAACGCTTCTTTGTTCAAAGACAACCAATCCGGAACCGCGCGACTGGAAGCGATTTCGAGATTCTTGCTGGCCAATTGGCGGGCAGCATTGGATTCTTTGACTTCAATAACGTCATTCACTTTCAAGCCGTAGGAAGGGATATTGACCTTCCGGCCATTAACTTTCACATGGCCGTGACTGACCAGTTGGCGGGCGGCCGAGCGGGTGTTGGCAAAGCCAAGATGATAGCAAACGTTATCCAGACGGGTTTCCAGGATCTGGAGCATTTGCTCGCCGGTGACACCACGGCGCTTCAGGGCTCGCTCGTAAACGCCGCGAAATTGACGCTCCAGCAGGCCGTAGTAATACCGCAGCTTCTGCTTTTCAATCAGGCCGAGGCCGTAATCCGTGTGCTTGCGGCGGGATTTAGGGCCATGGACGCCGGGGCCGTAGTTGCGCCGTTCGAGATATTTCGAAGGGCCGAAAATGGGAACGCCGAAACGGCGGCTAATGCGAACGCGAGGACCTGTATAACGAGCCATAATTTACGAGTTACTTTTGATTAAATTTAGACGCGGCGTTTTTTCCGGGGACGGCAGCCGTTGTGCGGGACGGGGGTCACGTCCTTGATGGTGCTAATTTCGAGACCGATAGCCTGGAGCGCGCGGATAGCGGACTCGCGGCCGGAACCAGGACCTTTCACCCGAACCTCGACCTCCCGCATGCCATGCGACATGGCCTGACGGGCGGCATCCTGCGCAACCTGTTGTGCGGCGTAGGCGGTGCTTTTGCGTGAGCCTTTAAAGCCAACGCGGCCAGCACTGGACCAACCAATGACGTGGCCCTGCATATCCGTGATGCTGACGAGCGTGTTATTGAAAGTGGCAAGAATGTTGGCGATACCAGCAGCGATGTTTTTCGCGCCTTTGGCCTTAACGATCTTTTTTCCGGCCAAATCATCCGCCAGCAACTCGGCTGCGGTGGGAGCAGCGGCAGCCGGGGCGCCTTCTGCGCCTGCGGGAGCAGCGGCACCGGGAGCCGGGGCAGTAGCTGCGGCAGCATCACCTGCGGGGGCAGCGGCCGCTGGAGCGGCTTTGGTCTTAGGAGTTTTGGCAGGAGCACCTTCGGCAGTGGCCTTGGGAGCTTTTTCTGCACCAGCTTCGGCCTTGGGCTTCTTCTCGCCAGCCGGTTTTTTCTTCGTTTCGTCAGCCATGATTTGAATGAAAGTTGGGAAAATTAATTGAGAAAATTAATGGATGCCGGTCTTGGCTCCAGGATTACGGACCACACCGACGGTTTTTCTGGGTCCCTTGCGGGTACGAGCATTGGTTTGGGTTCTCTGCCCACGAACAGGCAAACCACGCAAGTGCCGCACTCCGCGATAGCACTTGATGCCCTGCAGACGCTTCAGGTTCATGCCGATTTCGCGGCGCAGGTCACCTTCGATCACATACTTGCCGTCCTGAATAGCATGGACGATTTGTGAGAGTTGTTGCTCGGTGAGATCCTTGGCGCGGATGCTGGGTTCAATATTGGCCTTCGCGAGGATGACCTTAGCGTTTGAGGGACCGATGCCGTAAATGTAACGAAGCGCGATATCGATTCGTTTATTCGGCGGAACTTCAACTCCAATTATACGAGCCATGTTATTGAATATTTATTTTGGACTGGTCTTAGCCCTGGCGCTGCTTGTGCCGGGCATTGGTGCAAATAACGCGAATCACGCCTTTGCGGCGGATGATTTTGCAATTTTCGCAAAGCTTCTTCACTGATGCGCGAACTTTCATAAATTCAAATTGTCGTCTTTTCCAAAATAATTCGCCCTTCCGATAAGTCGTAAGGCGATAGTTGCAGTCGAACTTTATGTCCGGACTCGAACTTTTTATGGCTGAACCGTCTCTGCCCCGTCACAAAACCCAGTAGTCTATGGCCGTTCGGCAGTTCCACACAATACGTCCCGTTTGGGAGCGCCTCAACTACAACGCCTTCAACTCGGAAGGCATCTTCGCTGGCCATGTCAATATCTCCGGCTCAGACTCCGTGATGAGCACCGTATGCTCAAAATGGGCAGATAATGAACCATCTTGCGTGACCACTGTCCAGTCATCATTCAAAATTTTTACGCCTGGCAATCCTGCGTTGACCATAGGCTCAATGGCGATGGTCATTCCGGGCCGCAATTTTGGAGATGATTTACCATCAACAAAATTTGGCACTTGCGGTTCTTCGTGCATGGTTTTGCCGACGCCATGCCCGACAAACTCACGGACCACGCTAAAACCGTTGCTTTCAACGTAAGTTTGAATCGCCCGCGAAATGTCCACGACTCGTTTGCCCGGCCAGGCCTGCGCGATGCCTTGATAAAGTGACTTTTCGGTCACATCCATGAGTTTTTGGCCCAATACACCGCATCCACCGACCGCGATGGTCCTGGCCGTATCCCCGATGAAACCCCGATAAACGACTCCGACATCAAGACTTACAATATCGCCAAACTGCAAAACCCTGGATCCGGCCAAGCCATGTACGACCTGTTCGTTCACCGAAATACAAATATAGTTCGGATACTTCCGGCTTCCGACTTTGTACCCCAGGAACGCGCTCTTGCCGCCATAATGCTTGATCCGAGTGGCCGCAAATTCATCCACCTGTCGGGTGGTCATCCCTGGCTGAATGAAGCTGGCAACTTCGTTTAGGACGGTACTAGCAACAGCCCCGGCTGGACGCATCGCCTCCAGATCCCGGTCACTCTTGATAATAATCATCTGCCATCAGAACCGGCCTTTAAGCCGACCCTTCTTCAGAAACCCGTCGTAATGCCGCATGAGCAAATGGGTTTCCATTTGGCGCATCGTATCCAGCAACACACCGACCATGATCAACATGCTAGTCCCACCGAAAAAGGTGGAGACCGCGTAAGGGATATTCAACTGCCTGGCCAGGATGATCGGAATTACCGCGATAACTGTGAGAAATACGGCTCCGGCAAGAGTGATACGACTCATTGCATTATGTAAATATTCGCTGGTTGCCTGCCCAGGACGCACACCAGGGATATAACCACCATTCTTTTTAAGATCGTCCGCTATCTGCAATTCATTAAACTGAGTTGCCACCCAAAAATAGGAAAAGAACAAAATCATCAAAGCGTAAATAGTCAGGTACAAAGCGGCACCTTCGGTGAGCGCCTGCGCGATATCCTTCAAAAATTTAATATTTAAGCTATTGCCAGCAAAGAGCAGCAACTTCTGCGGAAACATCAGAATTGCCTGGGCGAAGATAATCGGCATAACGCCCGCGTAATTTACACGCAGCGGCATAAAGGAAGTGCCGCCAGAGTAAACTTTTCGACCAACTGCACGTTGAGCGTATTGAACCGGAATTTTCCGTTGTGCCTGGGTAATGGCAATGACACCCGCAATAACGCCAGCGAGAAGAAGCAACAAGGCTATGGCATGACCGATGTTGAAACGGGCGTCGCCACCCGCTGGTGGAAAGAACATGTCTTTAAGAGCAACCACTGCCTGAGGCAGGCGCGCGAGAATACCAATTGTAATCACCAGTGAAACACCATTGCCAATGCCCCGTTCGGTAATCTGTTCACCCAACCACATGAGCAGCATCGTGCCGGTGGTTAAGATAAGCACTGTTTGGATGCGATACCACCAAATCCAACCCGGGCTATACAAAACCAAATCGCCAATTCCCTGACCGAAGATTGTCTCCGGATGTTCCCATTGTAGAGCGAGAAAAGCGCCCTGACCCAAACAAAGCAGCACCGTTAAATAACGCCCGTACTGAATCAGCTTGGTGCGACCCCCTTCTTCGCGAGCCAATTTGCTAAGGGTCGGAATAACCGCCGTGAGTAATTGAATGATGATCGTAGCGCTGATGTAAGGCATGATACCCAGCGCGCCCACGGCGCAGTGCTCCAGAGCACCTCCCGTAAACAAGCTCATCATACCCAGAACGGAGGTACCGCTGGTAGCGGCATGGGCTTCGAAAAACCGATTCAGGGCAGCCCCATTTAATCCCGGAATACGCACGACTGCTTCCAGACGGCAGATTGCCAGAACCATGAGCGTAAACAAAATCCGCGACTTCAGCTCCGGGATTTTGAAGCAGTTACTGAACGTATTGGCAAGGGCGGCAAGCATGGTCTAAAGCTGGGGCGATAAAATGAGCTCGGAAGCAGGATATTGTTCGACCTGAGGAGAAAATGAATTCGAAGGCATGGAAGTCGATTAAGCCTTAGCGGCTGGTGTCGCCGTGCTCACGAGTTCACAAGTTCCGCCCTTAGCCTCGATCTTGGTTTTTGCCGAAGCGCTAAATGCGTGAGCACTCACAACCAACTTCCGGGTCAGTTCGCCGTCACCCAAGATTTTGATGCCTTGCACCCGACCATTGGCCAGGCCGGCGTTGCGAAGCATGGTAGCATCCACTCGCGAACCATCTTCAAATTGGTTTAGCGATTCCAAATTAACCGCATGATAACGGGTGCCGTGCCGCTTATTGTTGAAACCGCGTTTGGGAATGCGCCGAATCAACGGCATCTGGCCGCCTTCAAATCCGATACGAATCGAACTACCGGAGCGAGCTGTCTGTCCTTTGCCTCCCCGGCCGCTGGTTTTGCCGTGTCCGCTGGATTCACCCTGCCCGAGACGCTTGCGGCGGTGCTTGGCACCAGGCCGAGGTTTGAGATCGTGTAATCGCATGGTTGCTTAGAGCTTAAGAATTATTTTTATGCAAAAATGGTTGCGTTGAATTACAACGGAACGGTTGGGGCTGGTATCGCCTCAGGAGGCTTGGGCGAGGGAACTTTTCTGATTTCCAAGCCGCGGCCACGATAGATATCCTCTCGCAATCTCAAGCTGAGCAGGGCTTCAAGAGTAGCCTTCACCACGTTAGCCGCGTTCTTCGACCCAAGTGATTTGCTCAGAATATCCTTAATGCCCACAGATTCCAGCACAGCGCGAACAGTCTTGCCGGCGATGATGCCAGTTCCCGGAGAAGCCGGGCGGAGCAGCACTTTGGCACCACCATAATGCGAGTAAACTTCGTGCGGGATGGTGGCGTCTTTGAGCGAAACCGGCACCATTTGGGTTCGCGCAGCTTCACCACCTTTGCGAATAGCATCAGCGACTTCTCCGGCTTTACCAAGCCCAACGCCGACCTTGCCGCGCTTATCCCCTACCACCACCAGGGCACTAAAGTTGAACCGACGTCCACCTTTTACAACCTTTGCGGAACGATTAATGAAGACAACTTTTTCAACCAAATCCTGATCTTTGCCGTCGAATTTTTGGTCTTCAGGAGGTCTGGAGCGACGACCTCGCCCGGGGCCACGGCCCCGGTGATCACCGCCACCTCCTGGGCCACCGGCGCTATAAGACCCGCCGCCACCTGAGCCACCGCTGGAGCCGCCGCCACTACTTGCCGCGGTATCAGGCTGAGGGGGTGCTTGTTCAACTGCACCATCTGTTTTGGTTGGTTCTGCCACAGTATATATCTTTCTCGTTCAGTTAAAATTTGAGGCCCGCTTCACGAGCACTTTCGGCCAGCGTTTTGACTTTGCCGTGGTACCGGGCGCCATTTCGGTCGAAAATCACTTCTTTAATTCCCTTGGCGAGGGCAGCCTGGGCGGCAATGGTTCCCATGCTCTTGGCACTGACAACATTGGCGCCTAATTTATCGCGGTCAGGAGTCGACTTGCTATGCGTCGAAGCAGCAGCAATCGTCACCCCTTTTAGATCGTCGATAAATTGAATGTGAATATTCTTTTGCGTGAAGCACACACTCATGCGCGGACGCTCGCTCGTGCCGCTAATTTTGTTTCGAATACGCCACTTGCGCAGCTGGTGAAGTTTTTGTTTCTGTTCAGTTCTCATCGGGAAAGTATCAGTTAAGGGTTATTGAACAGTTTTGCCTTCTTTGCGGATCACTCGTTCATCGCTATAGCGGACGCCTTTACCCTTGTACGGTTCAGGTGGGTAGAAGCTGCGAATCTCGGCGGCAACCTGGCCAACCACCTGGCGATCCGGACCTTCAATTGTGAGCTTGGTGTTTTCTTCCACAGTCACTTTGATTTGGTCGGGAATTGCATAATTCACAGGATGTGAATAGCCGAGGCTCAGGTTCACAGTTTTTCCCTGAACCGCCGCTTTAAATCCTACGCCTTGAATTTCAAGCTTCTTGGAAAACCCTTCACTGACGCCACGAACCATATTGTTGATCAATGCGCGGCTGAGGCCGTGCAAAGCTTTGGCCTGAGCGTCTTCTCCGGCGCGGCTTACAAGAACTTTGCCGTCCTCCACTTTCAAAGTGGTACGGCGGGGCAATTCCCAGTTCAATTTGCCTTTGGGGCCCTCGACTGATACATGCTGGCCCTTCACCTCGACTTTGACCTTGGGAGGGATGGCTATAGGTTGTTTACCAATGCGGCTCATGTTCTAAAAAGTTAAATATTAAAAACGACAGAAATAAGAACTTACCAGATGTAGCAAAGGAGTTCGCCTCCGATGTTGATTTTCCGCGCTTGCGTCCCGGTCATCAAACCCTGAGATGTCGAGACAACCGCAACACCCAGACCGCCGCGCACGCGAGGAATCTCCGTGGCCCCGACATAACGTCGCAAACCTGGGCTGCTGACGCGCTTCAATCCTTCGATAACGCTCTTCTTGCCCTGATACTTTAGTTTCAATCTCAAAGCCCGCTCGGTGCCTTTGCCTTCAACAGAGAAATCGCTGATGTATCCCTCTCGCTTCAAAATCCCAGCGATGCTCTCCTTCATTTTCGAGTAAGGAACATCAGTGGCAGGGAGCAGAGCCCGGTTCGCATTGCGAATCCGGGTCAGCATATCAGAAATGGGGTCGGTCATTTTTAAATGGGTTAAATGGTTGCGGAGCTACCAGCTTGCTTTTGTGACCCCAGGAATGAGCCCGTTAAGCGCGGCTTCGCGAAAAGTCAGGCGCGAGCAATTGAACTTCCGAAGGTAGGCATGGCGTCGTCCGCTCATTGAGCAGCGATTCACAAGGCGAATTGGGCTGGCATCGCGAGGCAATTTCGCCAAACCGGCGTAGTCACGCTTGGCTTTCAATTCGGCGCGCAGGGCAGCATATTTTTTGACAGTTTCGGCTTTGCGCTTGTTCCGTTCGATCCATGAAGTTTTGGCCATAGTAAATACTCTTAGAAAGTGATTCCGTTACCGGTTTTCTGCGAAAGGCATGCCCATCATTTTAAGCAGTTCGAGAGCTTCGTCATTCGTGGGGGCGCTGGTGACGATAGTGATGTCCATTCCCTGTGTACGTTTGATTTTGTCCAATTCGATTTCCGGGAAGATCGTTTGATCACTCACACCGAGCGAATAGTTACCGCGTCCATCGAAGGAGCGGCTGGAAAGGCCTCGGAAATCGCGAATACGCGGAAGCGCAGTAGCAACCAAGCGATCAAAGAATTCATACATCGCGTCCCGGCGCAATGTCACACGGCAGCCAATCGGCTGGCCCTCTCGGAGCTTGAAATTGGCTATGCTATGGCGGGACCGGCTGACGGCGGGTTTGCGGCCGGTAATGAGAGCCAAGTCTTTTGACGCATCGTCAATGGCACTTTTTTCAAGTGAGGCGCTCACGCCCATATTGACAACGATCTTTTCCATCCGGGGAACCTGATGGACGTTCTTGTACTTGCGCTTCTCTTTCAGCGCAGGCACAACCTCATTCACGTATTTATCGTAGAGTCTGGCTTTCATTCGCTATCTGCGTCACGGATTTTGCCGTAACGGTCTGGTTTTGTTAAATTTCCGAGGAAACCTCGAACCGTCCAGAAGAACGGAGCGCGGAATATAAGGGCTACAATGATGTAGCGCAATAGCTTTTTTGGTTTTTTCCGATTGCAGCCTGGCTGATTTAATCAGAAAACAAAAATCTGAGCGTACTCGGCAATTCTTAATGTAATATAAATTCTATCTGCATCTTGCCGATCTCTCAACGATGACCAAGCTAGACCAGAGTTCGTTTATATAACGCTTCAGAAAGTCAGCAACTCATTTATCCCTAGCATCTTACGCGATTCCATGGTGTTGCTAAATTATGGTCCAACATGCTGCAGGCGATAGAATCGTTGCGCATTCGTCCGCGAAAATGGATCCAGAAAGCGCAGCCTTGATTGCTCTGCCTGCAAAGCCTGACCTTGAGAACTCCAGATCCCTGTCTGGAGATTGGTCGAATATTGAAGCTGGTACTTTCCAAAGGCGCCGACGTGCCAATCAAGCTGCACGATGTTGGTTAAGATCGCCAAACTGACGGCTTCCATTCCGAATTCGAGGGCCCCGAGATCCGGCGCCTGTCCCAAGAAATCGTCGTTAATGCCAGGTATTATTACCCCTTTATCAATGAGGCCGCTCGCAGGCGGTAAATAATAATCGTGAGCTGCGGAATTAATAAAGCTGGGCTCCAGTGATAGACCATGGAGCTCTTCCCCAACCGCACTGCTAAATTGTGTCAAATTGGAGTAGCCGGTTCCCGCCCACCGAATAGCGGGCGCAGATTTACTCGTGAAAAAGTCGTCATAATCAAAATCAATATAGTTTGCGATGTTCGCGTCGCTCTCTAGCGCATAGGCCGTTCCAGCAAAAATGTTATTTCGGGAAATGACATTCGTCCAATTGCTGAATTGCTTGAACCAAAAACCGTTCTGGCCAGGGACGGCCGTGACACAAGTATTTTGATAAAGATAAACCCACTGGATGGGCAAGCTGGAGCTGACATTGAACTTGAAAGGATACCCATCGAAATCTTCGGATGGCCGCCAATCCGAAAGTATGTTTCGAAATATGTAAGTCGGCCCAATTGCCGCCGGAGCTACCGAAATTCCCGTCAAAAAACTGTGAAACCGGTTAAAATAAATTCGGCAATTCGAACCAGCTCCATCAGTTTCGATTGCATCATCCACGCAGCCCTGGATGACGTTGTCGTGGAAATCCATATTGTCAGTCGGGCCGATGGAATCATCGGAATACAGATGCGAGCCATCGAACATATTAGTGAACGAACAATATCGGATAACATTGCCTCGGTTGGTTTCTGTGCTGCCATAAACCAAAACGCCGCCGGCTTCGTAGTCAGTCCCACTGTCTTTAACTGCATGCCAGGACCAGGTTGAAATGGGTGCTTCGGTAAAAGCACAGTACTGAATGGTATTGAAATCGGCGGCACGCTTTAGAGCTACACCGACTCCGTTTTGATGAAACCAGCAGTGATCCACCAAATTTGAATCGCCCCCATCGATATAAATGGCACGGTGAAATGAGTCCCGACCAAAATAGCAGAATTCCAGGCCCCGGATGTAAATGTTAGCTTTTTGAGAAATTGTGAGTCCAGTGGTATGGAGAGGGATTGAAACGACATTGGTTCCTGGTGGGACATCGCCGGGAAACCGGGCGTAAAGAAAAGCGCCATCGACATAATATCCGCCGGGCTGATTCCATGGGTGATTCAGCAAATCAGCCAGAAGCTGATAATGAAAAAACTGTCCCCCATTTAAGTAAGCATTCTCCGGGGCTGCTACGCATGGCGTACGATACACATGGTTGGCAGCATCATAGACACTCCAAGTGGCAAGAAAATTGGTATCCAACCCACTCAGGATTGGATGAGTTCCGGGAGCGTTTTGCAGCACGATAGGATTGGATGCCGTCCCCGAGCGAGGGGCTGTAAGATCTCCTTCATAATAAATTCCGTCGTACAGCAGGACTTTACTTCCAGCAGTAGCAACAGAGAGCGCCTTAGCCACGGTCCGGAACGCCTGCGCTAACGAACTTCCATTGTTACTATCGTTTCCGGTCGCGACTGACACATGGTAAATCGCATTTGTTGGGTCAACAAAAGCATCGGTCCGAGTAATTGCTGAAAAAAAGAGGTCGGCTGGGAGGATTGGTGAGGAAAGTTTGAAATCATAACCGGTGCCGGAGTTGAGGCCAAAGGCGCTGCCAGCAAATCGAGTCGGGCCGATTCGTGAAAGCGGATGAACCTCATGGAAATTCGAGAGGGGTGTGCCGGAGGGTTTGATAAACATTCGGACGATGGATTGGCCTGGAGCAGAAGGAAAGTTTAACACCACGCCAATGTTGTTAAAAGTTGCCGTTGTGGTTGGCGTTTGTGCCCGGGCTATGCCGGCAGCAAAAAAGAAAAATTCGAGAAAATGGAAGATCAGGAACCCTGAGCGTTGGCTTCTCAAGCCGACCACTTTATAGAAAATATTCTGACGGTCAATGAAGCCGAACGGACGGTGATTTTTAGCTCAACGACCCGAAACGCATTTGGTAGGATGACCTTATCGATACAAATGAAACAAACTCGGTGGGCATTGCGCTTCGTAGCCGATGGACCGGCTGGATACTTGGATTTTGTTTTTGGACTTTATTAGGACTTTCGTTTGCAAGGCAATACTACATTTCCAGTGCGAATGCAGGCCTGGAGGTTAGCTGGAAACTGGCGCTAGGATATGCCTTAGGCGACTGGTACGTTTTCGCGATCCTCTCAGTCCCTGTGATCTCGCTGGCGCGCCGCCTGCCTTTTGAAACCGGGGGTTGGGGCCGAAATTTCGCCGTTCACTTGTTGGCGAGCGCAGCGTTCTCTGCCGCTTATATTGTACTGAGGGCACTGGTCGGCAAATGGCAAAGCCAGACTTCCTTCGCAGAAGCCTTCAAACTTCTTTTAGTCAAAACCTGGCATTACAATCTACTCGTTTACTGGGTCATCGTCGCCGTGAGCCAGGCATTTGATTACTACCGAAAATTTCGCGAGCGAGAGTTGCGGGCCGCGGAACTGGAGAAGCGCCTGGTGCAGGCAAAACTTCAGGCGTTGCAAATGCAACTGAACCCGCACTTCCTTTTCAACACGCTCCACTCAATCTCTTCCCTCATGCATAAGGATGTAGACGCGGCGGACAGGATGATTATGCGCTTGAGCGACTTGCTACGCGCGGCCCTCGCCGGCGCTGAAACTCAGGAAGTATCGCTCAAGCAGGAATTGGAACTGCTGCAACTCTACCTGGGAATCGAACAAATTCGTTTTGGCAGCCGCCTGCAGGTTAAACTCGACGTCCCTCCAGAAACCATGGGAGCGCAGGTGCCCAATCTGATTCTGCAACCCTTGGTTGAAAATGCCATCAAACACGGGATCGAGCCTAGAGCGAGACCCGGTTGCATTGAGTTACGCGCCGAGCGAAGGACCACCGAACTGTCAGTTACAGTAAGTGATAACGGCAAAGGCCTTCCGGAAAACGGTCCAATCCGCGAAGGTGTTGGAATTTCCAATACTCGAGCACGGCTGCGCGAATTGTATGGCGCTGCACACCAATTTGATTTATCCCGAGGAACAGATGGAGGTGTCAGAGTGACACTAACCATTCCCTACCGAACGGCAAGTCAGGCAGAAGGCAATGGACAACTGACCGCAGCAGCTAAGCCAGTGATGCAATGAAAGTGCGAGCAATAATAGCTGACGATGAAATGTTGGCACGAGAACGTTTGCAACAGTTGCTTTCAAAAGAGCCGGACATTGATGTCATCGGCGAATGCGCGGATGGAGTGGAGGCGGTGAACCAAATTCAGGAAAAAAAACCTGACCTTGTATTTCTTGATGTGCAAATGCCCGAGTTGGATGGCTTTGGCGTGCTGGCAAGTTTGAACAAGGAAGCTATGCCGGTAATAGTGTTTGTGACCGCGCATGATAAATTTGCATTGCGGGCTTTCGAAGTTCACGCAGTGGATTACCTGTTAAAGCCTTTTGATCGAGAACGATTTCAGACCGCTTTGACTCGTGCCCTCGAAAGAATTAGACAACGAGGAGACAAGTCTCAGGGCGAACGCCAGGCCGCCGTGCTGGCAGAGTTAAAAGGTCCCAGCAAACCGTTGGAACGCTTAGCGATTAAATCCGATGGGCGAGTTCTTTTCGTCAGGTTGGAAGATATCAATTGGATTGAAGCTGCTCATAATTATGTCGAAGTGCACGATGAAAAGCAGGGGCACCTGGTGAGGGATACAGTTCAGGGAATCGAAGCAAAACTTCCTCCGGAGAAATTCGTTCGGATCAGCCGCTCCGTCATTGTGAACATTTCCAAGATCAAAGAAATGCAGCCGCTATTTTACGGCGAATACACCGTTACTCTGCACTCTGGAAAAAAACTGACCCTCAGCCGGCGCTACCGAAAAAAGCTTCCTGCATTGGGTTTGGGCTAATTGGCCTCTTTTAACTGCCGCACGTCCCGGATTCCATGCCGGATGTACCATTTAGCTCTATTTAGCCTACCCAATTTCGCATATTTTCGCATGCCCAATTGGTATCGACCGAATTGCTCACCCGTCAAGGGCTCGTCCTGTAAAGCTTACTAAATGTCTCGGTATGAACGGAGAGCGCGGCATGAATGAGAGCAACGAACCGCAGAAGTCCCCTGCACCGCGCCAAAGGTATGTCAGGGCTGTGGGTCCTCGTCTGCGCCTGCTGCTTTACTTCATTTTCGGGTTAGTGGCGATCCTGGCTGCGAATTCTGTTTACCTCAGTAGTATTAGTTTCCTCGAGTGGAAGAAAGACGATCCCAACACGACTTACCAGAATTGGTTTTACATGGTCATGTTTGGGTCCCATCTGGCTCTTGGACTCTTACTCATATGCCCGGTGGTTCTGTTTGGGATAATCCACATCAAGAATTCGCACAATCGACCCAATCGGCGCGCGGTTAGAGTCGGTTACCTGCTTTTCTTCACCAGTCTGATCGTCCTGGTGACCGGTCTGCTCCTAACGCGGGCCGATGTTTTCCAATTCAAAAACCTCGGGCTAAAAGACCCACACCTGCGGGGCGTTGCTTACTGGGCGCATGTGCTCGCCCCGCTTGCTGCTGTTTGGTTATATGTCCTGCACCGTCTTGCCGGTCCACGGATTAAATGGCAACTCGGTTTGCGATGGTCCGCCGCCATTGCGGTAATCGTCGTGGGTATGGTCTTCCTTCACTCAACTCACCCTACCCAGAACAAAGTCGGCTCGATTGAAGGCAGAAAGTATTTTGAACCATCGTTAGCGCAAACGGCTTCAGGAAATTTCATTCCTGCCCGCACGCTCATGATGGATAGCTATTGCCTGGAATGTCACAAGGATGCGTACTCGGGTTGGTTTCATAGCGCCCATCACTTCAGTTCTTTCAACAACCAGCCGTATTTATTCAGCGTCCGCGAAACCCGCCAGGTGTCGCTTAAGCGAGACGGCAACGTAAAAGCAGCGCGCTGGTGTGCGGGTTGCCACGATGTTGTGCCTTTCTTCAGTGGAGCTTTTGACGATCCGAAATTCGATGATGTGAACCATCCTACGTCCCAGGCTGGTATAACCTGCACCGCCTGCCATGCCATTACCCACATCAACAGCACGCGCGGCAATGCAGATTACACAATCGATGAACCCGTGCATTATCCCTTCGCCTTCAGCACCAACAAGGTTTTGCAGTACATCAATCGGCAAATGGTCAAAGCCAAACCCGAGTTCCACAAGAAAACCTTTTTGAAACCGTTCATGCGGACTGCGGAGTTCTGTTCCGTGTGCCACAAGGTAAGTATCCCTGGCGAATTAAATCGCTATAAGGAATTTCTTCGTGGGCAAAATCATTATGATACCTATTTGCTGAGCGGAGTATCGGGACATGGAGCCCGGAGTTTCTACTATCCTGAAAAGGCGCAGCCAAACTGCGCGGGTTGTCACATGCCACTGCAAACTTCGCAGGATTTCGGGGCCAGCTTTTTCAATCCCACCAGCCAGGGGACCCGTTACATCCATAATCATCTTTTCCCAGCGGCGAATACTGGAATCGCCTCCCTTCGCGGGCAGCAGGAAATGCTTAAAGCTGAGGAAGATTTTTTAAAGGGGTCTGTGCGCGTGGATATCTTTGGGTTGCGCGAGAACGGTACGATTGACGGGCCACTCACCGCTCCGCTGCGACCGACTCTCCCGAAACTAAAGCCAGGAAGCCGTTACCTTTTGGAGGTGGTATTGCGCACAGTCAAGGTTGGCCACCCCTTCAGCCAGGGAACCGTGGATTCCAATGAAATTTGGGTGGATACGACATTGGCCAGCAACGGCAAAGTAGTCGGCCGGAGTGGAGGACTCGGTCCACATAAGGAAGTGGATGCCTGGTCGCATTTTGTAAACGTGTATATGCTGGACCGGAACGGAAATCGTATCGACCGCAGAAACCCGCAGGACATTTTCACTCCGTTGTACAATCACCAGATTCCGCCTGGAGCAGGTCAGGTTGTGCATTATGAGTTTGAGGTCCCAGCCGGACAACGTGAACCCCTCACTTTGAGCGTCAAATTGCAATACCGTAAGTTTGACACCGTGTACATGAACTACGTGCTAAGTACAAATTATACCAAAGGAGCAGAACTCCTGGTGACCAACGAATTGCCCATTACAACAATCGCTTCTGATAAAATTGTTTTTCCGATTGATGGAGGAACAGATGCTGCCGCGGCGCCAGTGCCTTCAACGATCCCCGAATGGCAGCGCTGGAATGACTATGGCATCGGCCTTTTGCTGGAAGGAAACACCGGCGCAGAAAAGGGGGAGTTGATCCAGGCAGCCCAGGCATTCGAGCAGGTTGAGAAACTCGGTCGAGCAGATGGGCCAGTGAATCTCGCCAGAGTTTATTTCAAAGAAGGACGACTGGATGACGCCGTAGCCGCATTACAACGCGCATCGAAGTTCGAGCCTCCTGCCCCGCGCTGGACTGTTGCCTGGTTCAATGGACTTGTTAACAAGCAGAACGGATTCCTCGACCAATCTATTTTGGAATTTCGCAGCATCCTCGAGGATCGCTACCCCGAGCTGGACCGCCGAGGCTTTGACTTCAGCAAAGATTACGAAGTCATAAACGAGCTCGGCCTGGCATATTTTGAGAGGGCCAAAATGGAGCGGATGGATGTCAATCGGCAAAAAGAATTCTTACTTAAATCCATTGAACAGTTTAAGCGCACGCTGGAATTGGACTCCGAAAATGTGATGGCTCATTACAATTTAGGTTTGTTGTACGCTCAATTGGGCGATGAAAGTAAGGCCAAGTACCACCGGAAAGAGCACGAGAAATATGTGCCTGATTACAACGCGCAGGATCGAGCCTCCAGCATAGCCCGTCGTGCTGATCCTGCTGCAGACCATGCCGCGCAGGCAACCGTTATCTACCCTTTGCAGCGACCGGGAGCGCCTGAGTTGGGCGTCGGAGCTAAACCTTTGGCAGAATCGAAGCAGTAAAATCAACCATGAATGACACGCATCACCAGCAGCCACAAACCACCGAAGAAGAATTAGTGCAAACGGATGACAAGATAATCGGCAAAGCCTTTCGTTGGTCGCTCGTTGCGGTCGGATGCCTTTCGGTTCTTGGCGTAATAACGGTGTTTCTGATGAAACGCAAAACTGCCGGACCTGCTCCTCAGGTCACCAAAATCAGCGCGCCCGGGGTTCCCATGAACTCAACCGTAAGCATTCCAGAGACGAAGTTCATAAACATAACCGAAGAAGCCGGCATTCACTTTGTTCATCAAAATGGCGCTTACGGTGACAAGTTGCTTCCAGAAACCATGGGAGGCGGGGTGGCATTCCTGGATTATGATAACGACGGAAAACAGGATCTCCTCTTTGTCAATTCATCGTACTGGCCGTGGCACGAGGCGCCGAATAAATCAGCTCCAACCATGGCTTTGTATCACAACGACGGAACCGGCCACTTCAAAGACGTGACCGCCGGCTCTGGCCTGGATATCAGTTTCTATGGCATGGGGGTAGCCGCTGGAGATTACGATAACGACGGACTGGTCGATCTCTTTATTACCGCGGTCGCCGGTAATCATTTATTTCACAACGAGGGCAATGGAAGATTCAAGGAAGTGACCTCATCTGCCGCAGTAGGTGGTGAAACCAGCGGATGGGGGACCTGCGCAGCATGGGTCGATTATGACAACGATGGAAAGCTCGATCTGTTCGTCGGAAGCTACGTGAAATGGTCACGCGAGATCGACGCCGAAGTAGGATACAAGATCGACGGAAGAACGCGTGCGTATGGACAACCGATGAACTTCGAAGGTTCCTTTGGGCATCTCTATCACAATGATGGAAACGGGCGGTTCAGCGACGTCTCCGAAGCAAGTGGCATCCGAGTCAAAAATCCCGCGACTGGAGTTCCTGCGTCCAAAACTTTGGGTGTTGCACCGGTTGATATTAACGGAGACGGATGGATGGATTTGATTGTAGCAAATGACACCGTCCCCAATCTCCTGTTCATCAATCAGCAGAATGGAACCTTTAAGGAGATTGGCGCCGCCTCAGGGATTGCCTTCGATAGTTATGGCAACACTCGTGGAGCAATGGGAATTGATACCAGTCGCTTCCGTGACGACGCAAAACTCGCCATAGGAATCGGAAATTTTGCGAACGAGATGACCGCGTTATACGTCGCCCAGAATTCTTCTACCAACTTCAGCGATGAAGCGATAACAGAAGGAATAGGACCAGCCAGCCGTTTGCTTTTGAAGTTTGGTTTGTTCTTCTTCGATTATGACCTGGATGGGCGTCTTGATCTTCTGACGGCAAATGGGCATTTGGAAGAAGAAATCAGCAAGATCCAGAAAAGCCAACAATACGCCCAACCCGCACAGCTATTTTGGAATGCAGGAAATCGCAGCAGTGGCTCGTTCTTAACCGTGCCATCCGAAAAAGTGGGAACTGATTTGTTTAAGCCAGTCGTAGGGCGAGGTTCTGCCTTTGGAGATATTGATGGCGATGGTGACCCAGACATCGTGATTACCCAGGTCGGAGGTTCCCCGCTCCTGCTGAAGAACGACCAGAAACTGGGGCATCACTGGACGAGATTTAAGTTGATCGGCACTCGCAGCAATCGCGATGCAATCGGAGCGTGGATTAAAGTGCGGATCAAAGACAAGGTTTTGTGGCGACAAGTGATGCCCACGAAAAGCTACTTATCTCAATCAGAACTGCCAGTGACAATTGGGTTAGACAGCGCGTCGCAACCCGATGAAGTCACAGTTGTTTGGCCAGGTAACCGGCTCCAAAAAGTGGAAAAGGTTAACATTGATGAAATCACGGTTGTGACTGAGTCGGACAAATAAGTAGAATACAGCACGAATGGACCTGGAACCGGTTAGATAGGTATCGTGAAAAAGTACTCCACGGCGCTGCTCACTGCGGCAGGCTTGTCGATGTGCTTTTCGAGCAGTTCACAAACCACCAATCTTTCTCTCCCGCGCTTCGAGCGCGCCCGGTCGCTTGCAACGAACATTTGTTCGCAGTGCCATCTCTTTCCCAGCCCTGATCTGCTCGACCGCTCTACCTGGACCAACCACGTTAAACCGTTAATGCGCTCCAAAATGGGAGTGGCTGACCTGGAGAATAACCCCTCGCCCGATGCCCGGGTCCTGATGCAGCAGTGGAATGCCATTTGGGACGAATACTATTTTGTGAAAGCTCCTGAAGTTGCTCCCGCTCAGGAGCCGAGGGCCAAAATCATTCCGGACCTGGATTTGTTCTCGGTTGAGGATCCTCATTATGCGCCTACAAACGGATACGCAACAATGATCCAAATCGATCCAGAGACTAAACAGGTGTATGTGGGAAATGCCCTCAAAAGGTCTCTCGATGTGCTGGATTCCAAGGGAAAATTGTTAGGCAGTTCGCCCGTAGACACCACGCTCGCACATCTTTTCAAAACCCATGGGTTCTGGATAGGCACCCAAATCGGAATTGTGCCGCCAAACGATTTACCCTTAGGCCGGGTTACAAAGTTCCAGCGTCATGGTTACCAATTCGAAAGGGAGTGCGATTTGATTTCTGGGCTTCTGCGACCAATCTTCACAGTTGCCGCGCCATTACTCACGTCCGCCAGCGAGGAGTTGGTCGTGTGCTCATTCGGAAATACCGGCGGACGATTGGCCTGGTACTCGAGCGAGGCACCCTGCACTTATAAGGAGCACGGAATCGTTGAACGGCCCGGCGCATTATCGGCCCGGGTGATTGATTACAACGACGACGGGAAGCCGGACATTATCGCGCTCATGGCACAATCGCAGGAGGGCGTGTTTCTTTTTGAGAACCTGGGCAATGGGCAATTCCTTGAAAAGCCACTCATTCGGCAACCTCCCACCTGGGGCTATGCCAATTTCGATTTGGTGGATATGAATGGAGATGGTTTTCCAGACATCATCACCGCCAATGGCGATCGCGGCGATTTTAAGTGTCCTCCACGAAACTACCATGGCGTTCGCATTTATTTGAACGACGGTCATTGGAACTTCAAAGAAGCTTATTTTTACCCCTTAAACGGTGCCTATAAGTGCGTTGCCGCGGACTTCGATGGCGATGGCGATTTGGATCTGGCAGTGATCTCTTTCTTTCCGGACTACGAAAAGTCTCCAGAGGAGAGTTTTGTTTATCTGGAAAACAAAGGGGGCCTCAAGTTCACCGCACATACCTTCCAGGATTCGTTTCGAGGTCGGTGGATAACTATGGATGCGGGGGACCTGGATGGCGACGGCGCCATGGACATCGTCCTTGGGGCCGCTTACAAGACCCCGTTTAGCGCCCCGGAGGAGTTAATCAAGCGTTGGGAAAAGTCCGGGCCATCCGTGCTGATTTTAAGAAATAAAAGCGCTTCCAAAGCCGCGCACGGCGCACAGAAAAAGGGCCAGTAACTTGACGGTTGCCGACCTATGATTACTGTTAAGCTATGAAGCCATTTTTTGCGCAGGCCTGGGCCCTCGCATTTTCCATTTTCTATATTGCCGCCAATCAAAGTCAGGGAAGCCCAGTGGCTTTAAATGGCAATCTACAAATCCGTCTGCTCCTGAATACTGCTAATGCGAGCGGCGCAAATTCGGTACGCATCGCCAAAGACCCCAGAAATAATCAGCTCTATTACCTCAAAATAAATGGAGATATTTTCCAGGTGACCTTAAACCCAGGCGCCGGCACTTCCACCAGCACCAGGCTTTACAGCAGTAGCGATCACGGACTCGCGAGCAGTGTGGAAGGGTTTGCCATCGGGCCTGACGGCACGATGTATGTCGTGGGCAACATAACCACTAATGGAAACAAAACGTTTGCTCGCATCAGCAAAGGCGTTCCTGCTGGCAATGGGAGCAGGAACTGGTCAGTCCTGGCCACAACCGAGCCCTATCCGCTGAGCCAGACCGCCTTTGATCATTTGGTTAATGGAATCATCGTAAGTCCCGACGGACAATACGTCTTCGTCAACAGCGGCTCGCGAACGGATCATGGCGAGGTACAAACCACTGGCGGTGCTTTCCCCGATATGCGCGACGTTCCGCTCACTGCCAAGATTTTGCGAATCCCCACCTCCGCTTCCAATTTAGTCCTGGTGAATGATCTCAATGCCTTGCGCGCCGGCGGCTATGTTTATGCCGAGGGCACTCGAAATTCGTTCGATTTTGCTTTCGCTCCGAATGGAGATTTATTCGCGACGGAAAATGGTCCTGACCGAGATATGTCCGAAGAGTTGAACTGGTTGCGTCCCGGCTTGCACTTCGGATTTCCGTGGCGAATCGGAGGCGCCGATAATCCTCAACAATTTCCAAACTACGACCCGAGCACCGACAAGTTGCTGGACTCTCGGTTCATTGGCGTATTCTACGGCTATTACCATAATGATCCGTCATTTCCGCCGCCGCCCACCAATTTTGCCGATCCTGTAATTAATGTCGGTCCGGACGCGGATAGCTTCCGGGATCCGGCGGATGGAGTGGTCAAAGACGCTAGCAGTTTGGGCACGACGGTGGGAACGTTTACCGCCCACCGCTCCCCCCTTGGCCTCGTTTTTGACCGCGCCGGCGCGATGGCGGCCCCTTATCATAACCATGGCTTCATGCTTAGTTGGACCGTCGGTGATCCCACCGGCAACAGCACCCCGGGGCCTTTTAAGGACGCTAGCCAGGATATGGTTGATCTCAATTTGACCAAACTCGGCACGACGAATTACCAGGCAGCGGTTACGACGCTCGTTACTGGCTTCGCAAACCCCATTGATGCCGAAATCATAAACAATCGAATTTACGTCATTGAATACAGCGGCAATCAAGGAATATGGGAGGTGACGTTCCCGTCCATGCCCCCGCTTCTAACCGCTCCGCCAGCGCCGCTGCCGGCAGGCAGCCCCTTTCAATTCAGTGTCATCGGCCCAACGGGATTCACTTATGAAATCTCTGCTTCCACGAATTTTCTAAACTGGCTTTCACTTACCAACTTGAATCCGGCGAGCAGTCCATTCCTATTTCAGGATTCAACCTCCACGAATTTCTCAAGCCGTTTTTACCGCGCCATCCAGCATTAGAGTTTCGCCTGCCGATTATCTTGAGGCATGGTTGGTCATGCGCACTTGTTGAGAATTTAACACGAAGGGCGATAAATTGATTTTTTCCGGCTGAGTTGCGCCTTCTTTAATTCTATACGAACTGTCCAAATCGACGTTGGTCAAAGATTGCCGCAAGCCTGAACCGGGCCAGATAATTTCGACTGAGCTGATGCTAAGCGCATTGCCGAGCCCCAACTCCTGCCGGAGGGCTGACGAACCGAAACTGCCGCCACTGTTGACCGTTTTGTAAATAGACCGAGGGCCCCGAGGGGTTACCACTGTAACATGAATACGCGCTCCGATGGCTGCGCGGTTGGACTTGGTGCCTTCAAGTTTGAGTTTCAGCCAATGATTCGAAGAACCGGGATTGAGAAATAGCGCGCTGCGTGCAAGGTCGCCGGGGAAAGCCCCTCCAAGCACAATGAAAATATCCTGGTTACCATCTTCATTTAAATCAGCGAAACCAACCGAATGCCCTTTTTGTAAATGGCCGAAGCCGCCCGCCGTGGTCACATCCTGAAAATTTCTGCCCTCATTATTGCGAAACATTCGGTTCGGCATAATTGCCGTAAGACTCGGTTCGCCGGTGCCAAGATAAAAATCCAACCAGCCATCGTTATCCAAATCCCCAAAATTACTGCCCATGGTTAACAGCACATGATTCAGATGCGTCGCTTCGGTGACGTCTGTGAATGTCCCATCATGATTGTTATGATAAAGTCTGGGAGTTACGCCTGAATTGGGCAGGTGCAGGTAATCGGCAGCGACTTCTCCGACGTTTCCCATTTTGTAGCCGGAGACGAAAATGTCCTCCCAGCCATCGTTGTCATAATCAAAAAACCAGGTGGGAAAACTGGAGATCGGCTCGGTTACATGTGCCCGCCCTCCCACTTCCGAAAATTTCCAGTGTCCGGATCCATCCGGTCCATCATTGTGGAAAAGAAGGTTCGGCCCACCGAGCACTGACAGGTAGAGGTCGGGCCGCCCGTCTTGGTCGTAATCCGCACAAGCCGCTCCTTTGACGAAAGTTTTAACATTCAAACCGCCGACGGCAGCACACTCGGTGAAGGTGCCATCGTGATTGTTGTGGAATAGTTCACTGGCATCCGGATCGTCCGGGTTGGAAGATTCGTTCCCTTTGAATAGGTCGAGCCACCCGTCGCCGTCATAATCGAACCAAACTGAAGTTTGGGAGGGATGTGCACTCAGCAGCCCCGCCTGCGCCGTCACATCCGTGAACGTCCCATCGCCATTATTGCGAAGGAGCGACCCGGGGATTCGACCTTCGGAATTCAACCAGGCGCCGCGATTTATCCAGATGTCAATAAACCCATCGTTATTGTAATCGGTTTGCTGAATATTCAATCCGCCGGCGACACCTGCGAGCTGGGCGGAGAACGTGCGCTCCGAGAAGCGGCCGTTGTGGTCATTATGATAATAATGAATCTGCCCATCTAATGTCATGGGTGAGGTGACTAGATCGATATAACCGTCATTATCGAAGTCATCCAGAATGAGGCCACCGGCGAGTCCTTCAAAGTCCAGTCCAGCCGTCAGAGCCACATTGGGAAATCGAGGAAGCTGATAATCGGATGCGAAACTAGTGGGTGGAATGAGCCACTTGGGCGGAACATTGTCCGGATATTCACCAAGCGTCATCATAGCAATGTTCAAAAGCCAGCGAGCGCTTAGGTCATCCGGGTGCTTGTTTAGTTGTTCAGTCAGCACTACAGCGGCGGCACGGGAGCCGCGAGGCAGTTTGTGAAACGCTTCGGGTTGAAGTGGGAAAAGGCAGGATTGGGCGTTATGTAGCAGCAAGCAATTCTCCTGCTCGCCTACCCGTAACATGGCAATAGCTCTGCTCGTCCTGAAGCCTGTTCGCCAACGTTCATCCGGCGGATGCGTTAATGAATCCACGAGTTGCGCCACCTTATCGAATTCGCGCAAAGCTGCTTCCGGTCGTCCCGCCTCGGTCAAAGTTTCGGCCAGGCTGTAGCGGAGATTAATTTGGTCCGAAGCGTTAGTGGCTTGTTCCGCCATAGGAGCGAGCATGGCACCACGTTGTTCACTCAAAAAATTGACCTTAACCGGATCCATCTTCTGCCGGAGCCTCGCCAGGGTTGTAATCATCTTCTGAGTGCTCTCCGGGAGCAGTTCAAATGCGGCCTTGATGGCGGCAGGATTTGTCGGACTGCAAATCGGATCCGTCTTCGTTAGGTCAATCCCAACCGATGGACTCACCGCCCCGAAACTTGCTGACGAAATCAGCCAAAGAAGGACTAAGGCGGTTAAGAATCTCGCTCGCACGCAGGTAGCTTAAAGATAGCTTTTAAATGAACGGAAGAAAGCGGTTTTCAACTCATTTGGCTCCGGTTGAAGTGCTGAGTTTGCCGGATTGCTCGATCGCGACTTCCCTGGCTTCGGCAGGAATTTTACTCGTGGTAATTTTGCCGCCCGGCCAACGAATCCAGATTTGCTCCGGTGTTTGCGGGGTGGCCAGCACCTGCACCGCACTGTCCTGGGACCAATACCCACTGCCAGCGTGCAGTTCACGAATCGGTCCGGCCCGGCCGGAGAACAGCAGCTTTATTTGAGCACCAATTCCGTCCGGATTTCCGGGAGGCCCGATCAATCTTACTCGCAACCCGGGTTTACTGGAAACATTGTGAAACAGCTTGGTCGCGGCGCCATTCTGGGTCACGCCGAGATCAACTCGCCCATCCTGGTCAAAATCCGCAGCGGCTGCTGCCCGTTGCTCGCCGTAGACTAAAATGCCGGACTCCTGCCCGGGCACCGTCGCAAAACTTCCATCTCCGTTCCCGCGGAGGAGCAGACCACGCCCTGCATCGTAACGGCCGAGTTCCGCCTGGTTGTCGAAAAAATTTTGGCTCATGAAGAGATCTTCGCGTCCATCATTATCAAAATCCGCAACAGTCACAGCGAAACCTGGAGCGATTTGAGCCTCAAACGGCAAAGGGTGTGCCTCGAATCCTTTCTCGCGGTTCAGAAAAACCATGGATGCGAGCGTGTTGGCGTCGACTGATTTTGCTGCACCCACGCGTGAGCCCAGCACATCTTTCAGGGCCGCTTCGCTAAAAGCTTTGTGCGTTGGAAACCGCGCGGGCAGATCCGGCAGGGCCGCGGCCAGAGTATCCCGCATGCGAATGGGAACTTCGGCATGCATTCCCGGGTCGTAAACCGCCTCTACCAAATCCAGGCCCGGCGAACCGGAGAAATCTCCAAACCATATGGAAACAGGATGTTCGGAGCTGGGCTGATAAGGCGTATTCAACCCCCAATTGCTGGCAATAATATCTAATTTGCCCGAACCAGAAAAATCCGCGGTAGTGACTCCGTTCCACCAGCCCCAGTATTTGTCCATTCCCAACTGTGTGGTGCGTTCCTCGAGTTTGCCTTTCATGTTTTGAAAAACGCGGACCGGCCCCCACTCACAAGCGAGAATGAGCTCAGGGTAACCATCTCCATCCAGGTCGCTCCAAACTGCCCCGCTCACCAGGCCAACGTTCTTCAGCACCGCGGAATACGATTCGTCGCGCTGCCATTTGCCCTGAATCTGGCGATAAATATGCGAAGCCGGAGCCTCAGGGTATCTACCGCCCACAACTCTACCCCCCACGAACAACTCCAGAGTTCCATCGCCATCCACATCCGCCAGCGCCAGGGCGCCCATGCTGGAAAGCTCATTGGTTAAAGTTTGAACAACCACGTTCGTGCCAAACTCGTAAAGCTGAATCGTCCCCGGCATTGTCGGTTCTTCATAATTCAGCGAAGCGACGGCTGCCAGGGCCGAACCATCGGCCTTTTTGCAAATCACCACGCCACCCTGATCTCTTGTGACTGGGTCACTGAAAGCAGCTCCAGTCATCAAGGAGAAGCCTCCTTTATGGTCATTATGATAGGCGCTCAGATGCCCACCTTTTCCGGAAGTGATCACCAGGTCATCCCAGCCATCATGGTCCAGGTCGGCCCAGGCTATCCCCGGACCGAGTTGACTCAATTTGCGCGGTAACAAGGGTTGCCGGGCAAAATCATCAAAATCATTTTCCACATGGGAATGGCCGAGCGCCGCACTCACATCCTGAAAGAGGGTCTTAATCTCCGGCGTGGCAGGCTTGGCTAATTCTTTACTTCCAGTTTCCTCAATCTCATACAGGCGATTAGCGTGGACTGCCTGGACGGTCGTCGTTTTGCCGCTTCGCCAAAGGACGTCAATTACCATGCCTTCCTTCACCTTCCCGGGCGCGAAAGTCAGTTGCTGAGCAGAACCCGCCATGTAATGCCCACCGGCAGTGACTTCCTCAGTCTGCAGCGGAACAGTTCCCCCGCGAAGCCTAACGTGTGCTCCTATGGCCTGAGAGTTTGGCGACAGCCCCTTTAAACGCACGGCGATTCTGGGGGCTTCGCTTTCGTTCCGATAAATGCCCGCGGCCGAACCGAGATTGTTTACCACTAAATCCAGATCACCATCCCCATCCAGATCCGCCACGGCGATGGCATGATGAACTCCCCTGGCAGACGTTCCCCATGACTCAGTCGTTTCTTCGAATCGATAGTTGCCTAAGTTGTGATAAGCTACAACGGGCATATCCAAATGCGGATAGTACTTCGAGTTCTCGATCTTCAAATTAACGAACGCGTCAAGTCGGGCTTGAGGGTCCGGTATTTTGCCAATTTCTGCCCTTCTCCCCCCTCGTGAGCGGATGGCTTGCTCGGCGTCAAGGTCCTGTACATCCTTGCTGTGACCGGCGGGAATCAAAATATCCCCATAGCCGTCCAAATCGACATCCAGAAACAGCGGTTGCCACGACCATTCGGAGGCTGAGACGCCACAATAGTTTGCGATTTCCGCGAAGGTCCCATCACCACGATTGCGAAACAAAGTATTGCGCATGATTTGCGGACGGTCGTCAATCGAACCTACCGCGGAGAGCCGCGGCCGTTGGGCGAACATTTGCCGTTTGCGCAGGTGCAAATCACGGCTGAGCATATCGACCACCATCAGGTCGAGATTTCCTGAACGATTCAAATCGGCAAAATCAACCCCCATCGAACTTGCGCTGGTTTCACGGAACGCGAGCTTATCGATCGCGCGGAACTGACCGTTGCCTTGATTCAGCCAAATGCGATCGGGGGTCCAGTAATCATTGCAAACATACAAGTCAGGTTTGCCGTCACCATTCAGATCGCGGAATGCGGCAGTGAGCCCCCAATCCAGTGGAGGCTCAGTTAAATTTTTTCCGTCTTCGTCCAGAAATGCCCCATTAGTCCAGGAAACCGATTTAAAATGGCCCAGACCGTCATTGAGGTAGAACGCATCGGCCTCGCCGTACTCGAGCACTTTACCCGCCACGACCACCAGGCGGTTTTTCAGCGCGGGAGGGACAGTCAGTTTCCCGTTCACCATCCGCAGATCCACTTCTCCTTTGTCCCGAATATCATCGGTCCGGTTGTTGGCGACATAAAGGTCCAATGTCCCGTTCCCATCTACATCCGCGAGCGTCAGGGTCACGCTGCCACTTTTGCTGCCAGTGCCGGCTGAAGCAGTAACATCCTGAAATTTGCCATGAGCGTCGTTTTGAAACGTAAGCACGCCGTCTCCGGTGGTTGCGACGAGCAGATCAAGAAATCCATCACCGTTGATGTCTGCAAAAACTGCTCCTCGACAGTATTGATTCGAGCAAACAATCCCGGACTCGGACGTCACATCCTTGAAACGAAAGCCGCCCAGGTTTTTATACAGCGAGTTTTTGCCATTCAAGCTGCAGAAGTAAATGTCGGGCAGTCCGTCATTGTTGTAATCGCCCAGGGCCACCCCTGAACCGTTGAATAAGACCCGATTGGCTTCACCGGCTCGAAGGTCAAGTGTGTTGGTGAAGTTAACCCCAGTGGTTTCCGGTGGGAGCAGCCTGAAGCCCACTCTGCCTTGTGCTGGCACTGTAAGTTCAGCCCAGCGAAACCCACTCTCCTGATGCCATTGCGGCTCTGCCGCACCGGAGAAACCAAGCAGCGTGGAACAAAGTAGCAAAAGGGTGGGAAAATCACGGCCTCCCGGTCTATAATGCGCTCTCACGAATTAGACAGGATTGGTGGTCATGGAAAACAAAGCATAGAAAACCGGCAGCCAGATTTCCAGTCAGAAACACGGTGTCGCAGTCATCGTTAGACTCAATTTATTGGTTAGCGAACAATTTTAAGTTCGCCTGCAGGGTTGAGGCTGACGCTTTGGGCAGCAGCCGGCACCGAAATCAAATTCGTTTTGCCACCCGGCCAACGAACCCAAAGCTGCATAGGTTCGCTTAACCGAGGAAGGACCTGCACCGAGCTGTCCTGTGACCAATAGCCTGAGCCGGCATGAATTTCGCGAACCGGCCCAAGCCGCTCGCCAGACTGCAGCCTGAGCACCGCGCCGATGCCGTGTGGGTTTCCGGGAGGACCTTCGAGCGCGACGCGGAGTCCAGGTTTAGCATCCTCGTTGTGATAGAGTTTCGTTTCCACGGCGTTTTGGGTCACAACGAGATCCACCCGGCCATCAGCATCATAATCAGCCGCGGCGGCTCCCCGCTGTTCACCGTAACCCGCGATCCCGCTTGATGAACCGGACAGTGCCTGAAAATTGCCCTGCCCATTCCCGCGCAATAGCAGACCTCTGCCCGCGTCCGCTCTGGAAGTCTGTGGTTCGGTATCGTAGAAATTTTGACTGAGAAAAACATCTTCGAAACCATCCCCGTCAAAATCTGCAACCACCACGGCAAAGGCGGGTGCCATTTGGGCCTCGCTCGGCAACGGTTTGGCCTCAAAGTGATTGCCGCGATTCAGAAAAACCATCGATGCCAGGGTGTTCACTTGAACCTCCCTGGCCTGCGTCATTCTCACACCCAGAAGCTCGGAAACTCCGGCGGCACCGTAGGCCCGGTGCGTCGGGAACGCCGCGGTAATGTAGGGCAGCGCGGCGGAAATGGCTTCAAACTCACGCTCGGGCACTTCCTTTCCCAGTTTTTCGTCAAAGTAAGCCTCCACAATATCCACCGTACCGCTTTCCATGAAGCTGCCGTAATAGATTTTCCGGGGATGCCTCGGCTCGGCTCGATACTTGGTATTGAGACCCCAATTCGCACCCACGATGTCCAATCGTCCATCGCCATCAAAATCCCCCACCGAAACGCCGTTCCACCATCCCACGTTTTTATCCAGGCCCCACTCGGCGGTGACTTCACGAAACCGGCCATGCTCGTTTTTGAAAACCCGAAGCGGCCCCCATTCGCACGCCAGAATCAACTCCGGGTATCCGTCACCATCGAGGTCGCTCATGAGGGCTCCGCTTACCATGCCGACATTTTCGAGCAATCGCGTGTTCGCTTCGTCCAGAATAAACTTCCCATTTTGGTTATGGTAAAGCCGGGAACTCGCCGGGGAGGGATACTTTCCGGGGACGATCCGGCCGCCCACAAACAGGTCCAAAGCGCCATCCCCATCAATATCGCCGAGGGCGATGGGTCCCACGCTCCAATCTGCTCTAGGAGAAACTTCCGTGAGCTCGCCAGTCAACGGCTCCAGTTCAATCACATTCGCTCCCTCGCTCGAGGTCTCTTCGTAGTTAGCGGACCCGACCAGGACTTTAATTTTTTTACCGGCGCCTTCAGTTACCAAAATGCCCGTTTGATCTCTGGATAAGACCCTGTCAGTGGCTGGAGTTTTGAGAGCGACGAACCCTCCCTGGCCATTATTCTGAAACACACTGAGCCGGCCACCTTTTCCGCTGCCGATAACCAAGTCATCCCATCCATCGCCATTGAGATCGGCCCATGCAACTCCAGGCCCGAGCTGGCTTAATTTTTTGGGCAGCAAGGGTTGGCGAGCGAAATCATCAAAGGGCAAGTCCTGATGTTGGTGGGAGATCAGCGAGCTTGCGTCTCGGAAGAGCGCGCGCACCGCATTGGTCATGGGAGGTTGTGCCGCCACCGCTCCAGACTCATCGACCTCATAGACCTGATTTGCGGTGACATTGGTAACCAAACTGTTTTTTCCTCCCCGCCAAAGCACCTCAATGGTCATCAAATTGGAAACCGTCCCAGCCGCAAAAACCCGGGCGGTATCGTCTCCACTCAGGTATCTTCCCCCACACATCATCTCCTGGCTCTGGAGTGGCACCGCACCGTTGCGGACGATGATTTTAGCGCCAATCCCATGCGTGTTGTTGCCGGTTCCTTTGAGTCTCACCAGGACGCGCGGAGCGGACGTTTCGTTGCGGTAAATACGCGTCGGCTCATTCAGGCTGTTCATGACCACGTCTAAATCTCCGTCGCTGTCGAGGTCGGCCAGCGCCATCCCATGGCTGACGCCCACATCATCGAAGCCCCACTTGTGGCTAAAATCGTCAAAACGACCATTGCCAGAATTGCGAAAAGCCATCCGTGGAAGTGTTAGCCGCGGATACATCAAAATTTTATACTTCAAATTTTTTCCCATCGGTCCCATCGCGTCAATGCGTTTGCTCGCATCCAAATCCTGAGTGTCAAAGGGGTAACCGGTGGACATCAATAAGTCCTCATATCCGTCGAGATCCACGTCCATGAAGATGGAGGACCAGGTCCAGCCCGAGGATTCAATGCCTGCGTAATAGGCTTCTTCAGCATACGTGCCATCACCGCGATTCAGTTGCAGCGTGTTGCGATTGACCTGTGGGCGGTCGATCATCCCTGCCCTGCCCGTCGGCCCGGCTTCGGTCAGTTCAAATTCGACCATGCGCATTTGATGATTCACATCCAGCATATCCGCCACAAAGATGTCGTCGAATCCGTCACGATTAACATCAGCGAAATCGACTGCCATGGAGAACGTGCTGATGTTCCGAATGGCCAAAGGAGAAATCGCCCGGAAATGTCCGTGGCCGTCGTTGAGCCAAACTCGGTCCGGTGACATGAAATCATTGCAAACGTAAATGTCCGGAGCTCGATCTCCATTCAGATCGCGAAAGGCCACGCTGAGTCCCCAATCCCTTGGCGCTTTCATGACGGCCTGGCCCTCCTCGTTCAGAAACGTGCCGTTCGTCCAGGGAACTTGTCGGAAATTACCATGGTGATCATTGAGATAAAAATAATCGGCTTCGCCATGTTCAACGATCAAACCTTTGGGCGTTAGCTCATAGTCCTCCTGGTCCTGTGGGCGGACCTGCAGTTGCCCATTTACCTTCAGCAAAGGGAGACCCGTGGTGCGTATCGTGGTAGTCCGATAATTGGCTACATAAAGATCGAGATAGCCATCTCCATCAACATCGGCCAGTGCCATGGTAGTCGCTCCGAATTTGCGGACCAAACCACTATTGGGCTGTTCATGAAAATGGCCTTTGCCATCGTTAATGAACAGACGAGTACCCGTTCCCAGACCGTTGACGAGCAGGTCCAGCGACCCGTCGCCGTCAACGTCCGCAAATACCGCTCCCGTAGAATATTGGTCCGCACAAGCTACCCCGGCGGCGGCGGTGATATCTTCAAATATCCAGCCGCCGAGATTTCGATAGAGTCGATTCCCATTCTCCAAGCCGCAGAGGTAAACGTCGCACCAGCCATCGGCATCGATGTCCCCGCAAGCGACCCCGGAGCCGTTTAACCGAATTTGATTCTCTGCCGTATTGGTATCGGAGAGAAGGTTGGTGAAAGTGATTCCGGTGGTGCCGGAAGGCAAAAGGGTAAATCCAGATTTGCCCTGAGTGGGTACCGGGAGCGGTGCAGAGCGAAAACCCTGGCCATGCGTCCATTTGAGGCTTTCTCCACGCGAAGCGACTAGCGCACAACTCAGGAAAACGAAAGCAATTGTGCTGGTTGCAAGGCGACTCTTTTCACGAGTAGATTTGCGAACGGAGGGATGTTTTCTCATTTCAACCGAGTCACTTCTCCGCTTACTGAAATTTGGATTTCCGTTGATTCAGCGGGAATATCCACCGTCACCGTTTTACCACCGGGCCAGCGGACCCAGATTTGGCGCGTGTCCTCTGAGAGCGCCAGAACCTGAACCGGGCTATCCTGGGACCGATACCCTGCCCCGCCATGGACTTCACGGATGGGCCCCCACTGCTCTCCCCTTTTTAATCGCAACTGTGCGCCGTAGCCGAATGGATTGCCTGCGGGTCCTTTAAGCCGCACACGCAACCCAGGTTTGGCGGTGCGATTTCGAAAAAGCCGAGTCTCCGCCGCGTTCTGCGATACGACGAGGTCAACGCGCCCATCACCATCAAAATCACAGACAGCAGCACCCCGTTGCTCGCCATAAACCAGAATTCCACTCTCAGTGCCATTGACTGCGCGCAGGTCACCATGTCCATTCCCTTTAAGCCAGAGGCCACGGCCCGCGTCGCATCGCGAGGTCTCAGCTTCGACCGCAAAGAAATTTTGGCTGAGAAAAACATCTTCGGTCCCATCCCCGTCATAATCCGCTACATTCACGCTGAAGGCCGGAGCCAATTGAGCTTCGGCTGGCATGGCGACCGCCTGAAAGGTTTTGCCGCGATTGAAAAAAACGGTGGACTGAAGCCAGCGCGCCTCGAGGTAGCGACCGACAGATTTGCGGTCGCCTAAAACTTCATCCACAGCTGCATTGGCAAAGGCGCTATAGGTCGAAAACTTTCCGCGCAGGAAAGGCATGCTCCGGGAGACAAAATCGAGACGGTTATCCGGCACATAATTTCGGAGGGCCGGGTCAAAATGCGCTTCCAGCAATGCCACCGCACCATCCTCCGCATAGTCTCCATAATAAAGCCGCAGAGGCGCTGACTGGAAGTCCGCATATTTGGAATTTTCGCCCCAATTGCTGGCAATGATATCCAGGCGACCATCCCCATCCAAATCGCCGGTAGTGATGCCATTCCACCAACCGGTGTAGGTTTCGAGCCCCAGCTCGTGGGTAATTTCCTGCAAAGTCCCTCTTTCATTATGAAACACCCGGATCGGTCCCCATTCGCAAGCCAGTAGCAACTCCGGATAACCATCTCCATCCAAATCACTCCAAACCGCCCCATTTACCAGACCGACACGTTCCAGAGCTTTTGAGTTAATTTCATCGAGTTGCAACTTGCCGTCACGGGCTTTAAAGATTCGCGACGCGGAGGATTCAGGATATCTGCCGCCGATCACGGTGCCACCGACGAAGAGCGCGAGGGTTCCGTCGCCACTCAGATCACCGAACGCCAATGTTCCACTACCAGCAGCGGGAGCATCGACAACAGTTTCGGGATTGAGCGTCGGAAACGGGTACTTAAATACCCCCGTGGCGGCTTTCGACGTTTCATATCCAGAGGATGCGGCCAGTATCGCAGGGCCTCCGGAGGTCTGGGGCCATGCTAAAACGGAGTTTTGGTCGGTCGGCAGCACTTGATTTAAAGCGCCAGGAGCGCGGCTAAAATTTCCTTTCTGATCGTTAAGAAACACACCCAATGCACCTCCTCGGCCGCCGTTGATAATGAGGTCATCAAACCCGTCACCATTCAGATCACACCAACAAACGCCCGGACCCGATTGGCTTAAACGCCTCGGCAGTGTGGGTTGTCGCGCGAAATCATCGAACGGCTCTTCGAGGTGAGTATGGGCTAAACGCGCGCTCACATCCTCGAAGGCTGGCGATTCCTTTGGTGTGGGTTTGGGCGGAGCCGCTTGTGAAGCTGCCTCATCAATTTTGTAAAGGTAATTGGCGGCGGCCTCTTCCACCCTGCTCTGCCGTCCGTTCGGCCAAGTCACCTCAATCGACATTCGATTGGTCAATGTGCCGGCCGCAAAGACGCGTATCGGTTCGTCACTGGAAAGATAACGCCCGCCGCTGCTCATCTCCTGGCTTTGCATCGGGACGGCGCCGCCATAGACGTGAATTTTGGCCCCGATTCCATATCGATTAGGGGCGTTCCCCTTCAGAGTTACCGCTACTCGGGGCTTTCCGGAATCATTGCGATAAATCCCCGCTACGTCATTGAGGTTGTTCACAATCACATCCAGGTCACCATCATTATCCAGATCGGCCAAACACATTCCCTGGGAGATGACTTCGGTATCGAAGCCCCATTCTTTGCTGATTTCCGCAAATTTAAGCCCGCCCAAATTTCGAAAGGCGCGGTTGGGAGTTTTTAGCGTCGGAAAATGACGGCGGAGCTGCATCGTGAATTCCAGTGAATCGCGCTGTCCCTGGCTGGCCCGTTGCATCGCTTCGAGCGCATCCAGGTTCATATTGTCACGGATGAATCCATTCGCCACGAGCAGGTCCTCGTAACCATCGAGGTCGACATCCAGAAAAATAGGTGTCCACGACCATTCGGAGGCGTCGAGTCCGGCGAACTGAGCTATTTCCGCATAGGTGCCATCACCCCGGTTGAGATAAACCATGTTCCGCGAGTACTGGGGGCGATTGTCGATGGCACCGAGCGCCAACAGCTCCGGCCGGACATTCGTCCGTTGAACCAGTCTGCGGCGGTGCTCCCGGCTGAGCATGTCGCCGACGAAAAAGTCGTCAAAACCATCACGATTGATGTCGGCGAAATCAATGCCCATTGATGATAACGGAAGCTGCCGGACAGCAAGCCTGTTCACCGCGCGAAAGCGGCCCCCGCCCTGATTAATCCAGATTCGGTCTGGAGTCGCAAAGTCATTGCACACGTACAGGTCAGGCTTCCCGTCCTGATTCAGGTCGCGAAACATGACACTCAATCCCCAATCGAGAGGCGGTTGAGTAAGTGGCTTGTTGTCTTCATCGAGGAACGCGCCTCCGGTCCAGGAAATCTGTTCGAACCGGCCATGCCCCAGATTGCGATACAGACAATCCGCTTCGCCTAATTCTTCTTTGGCGAACTTTACATTGCCGTTGCCGTCATCGAGGATGCGGAACTTGAAGCGATTCGTCCATTCGGGATCGGTGAGCGGTTTTCCATTGATCGAGGTGACCGCCAACTGCCCGTCAACCATCCTCAAACTGAATTTTGCCTCCGGCTGATCGCCGACGGAGTTGACGCGATAATTCGCAATATAAATATCCAGCAGCCCATCGCCGTCATAGTCCGCCAGAGCCATGGACATTCCGCCTGAGTGAGGATTGAGCACCTCTTTCGATTCGCTAAAATGTCCTTTGCCATCGTTGAAAAAAATGTGCGTGCCGCCCCCCAGCGAGTTGACGATGAGATCGAGCGTGCCATCACCGTCAAGGTCGGCAAACGCAGCGCCGGTGGCGTCGAGATTCGTCAGGGCCAGGCCAGAATTAGCCGTAATATCTTCGAATCGCCAATTCCCCAGATTTCGGTAGAGCCGGTTCCCGCACTTGAGGTCACAAAAATAAAGGTCGCACCATCCATCGCCGTCAATATCCCCGGCGGCCACCCCCGAACCGCTGGGAAGAATCTGGCTGGCCAAGGCGCGTTGCTCGCTGAGAAAGTTGGTAAAAAAAATGCCGGTTTCTTCGGCTGGCAACAAACTAAAGCCAGTTTTCTCTTCCGCCGGAACCGTTACCGGTAGCCTGCGAAACCCAGCCCCAGCCTCCCAGTTCGGCGCTGCCATTGCCGCCGAAAAAGAGAGCAGGAATAGAAAACCCCAGGCAAACACACGAAAACTCAGTTCCGTAGGGGACGATTGAGGAACAACTTTAGGCACCGGAACAAGTATGGTGGATTGTTTAATGAGTATTCTGCGCGCCGTTATTGGTAGTGGCGTGGCAAGTTCTAGCAGAACCCAAGTTTACCGTCAAAATCATGATTTTGACGCTCAGGACTTCCGTCATGACTAATCGTCCTTTACAAACCATCCGGCTCAAACTCCGTTAGGAGTTACCTGTTTATAGAAACCCCTCTTCCTCACAATCCCAACTCCGCTAGGAGTTGCCTGTTTGAAATTACTAACGGTGGCGACCAACCAAGGATTTAATGAGCGGCCCGAGGTCCGAGTCCAACAGCCCAACTCCGCTGTCATGGTCTCCTGCCCCGCTTATCACGGCGCCGAACTCCACTAAGACTCGATTGTTTACCAATCATCCGTCTCCACAACTCGGCCAGGATTACTGTTCATAACTCCGTTAGGAGTTACCTATTTATAGAAACCCTCCTCCTCGCATCACCCAACTCCGCTAGGAGTTGCCTGTTTACAGTTAGGAATGGTGGCTGATCAACCAAAACACAAAAATGAGCAACCCGAGCACACAGCAGCCGACCGCAAAGGCCAAAAGTTGAGTGTGAATGTTTTTCATGCCGCGCCTGTAGTCATCGGCGGACCCTTTTCTTACCACAAGTGCGCCAAAGTGCCACCGTTCTTGCCTTGAGTTGGATTATTACAGCGCTGCGACGACTGAGTGAACACCTATACCATTTGCCACAGCTTCCTATCGAAAATCCCGTTTATTCCGCTTGCTCCTCCTTTTTTCCTGCATTCGTATAACCGTCTGCTCCGAGCCTGCTCCGGGTCTGCTCCGGGTCTGCTCCGGCTTTTATTGCGTAAATCATTGATGCCACGCATCTGCTCCGCTGCTCCGGCTTTTTTCGGGGTTTCCGGGGGGAAGGGTCTTCACTAGGTTTCACACTTCTACTCGGACTCAAATCTCAAAATTCTGAAAATCCAAAAACCAAAATGATGAAAATCGCATTTTCTCAATTCCGAAAATCGAAAATGAGAATTCCTTTGACCGGATTCGCGCCCCGCGAACAGCCAAATTTTCGGGCAGCAAAGTAACGCTGGGCGCAGCGTTCCACCGCACCGCACCTGTCGGCTTAAATCCTGACAAGGACCGTGGCGAGGAGTTTGGCAAGTGTTAAGTCGTTACGTATCAACGTCTCGCAAGGAGGCAAGGACTTAATCCCCCCTTTCGGGGGGAAAGGGTTCTGACTAAAAGTCTTTCCAGCAAACCCGCCGCCCGGTTACCTCCAGTGGGGCATTCTTTCATCCACTCCGCACTCACTTGCCCCAGCCTCTGCACCCCTGATTCCTCCCCTGCTTCATAAGCAATTGGTTTTTCAATGTTTGCGCAATTTTGCATAAACTTTCACAAATTTTCATCACGACTCCATGAAAACAAACAGCACCCTGCTTCTTGGCAGCTTTCGCTGACGATCGCCGCCGAGACACCTCAAAGCTTTTCAAGCCAAACAAAGCCTAATCAAACCCAATCAAAGTAAGTAAAATTGAAATCTTTTTTTCTCGGCCACGTCCTCGCTCTTACCGATGTATTGAACCAAAAGTGTTACCGATGTATTGACTGCACCACGGGTACCACATTCTGCATTTTGCAATCTGCATTCTACATTTAATTGGCCCGCGTCCTCCCGCCTCTACCCACTTATTTTCACTTAGCCACTCAAGAATTAGTATCGGCTAATTGCACTTACTTTCGGGTAATTGCGCCTCGTTTCGGGTAATTGCGGATCACAGCTTTCGAACTGGCAGACACAGCAAGCACCCAGATCCACCGGGTCCGCAATTAAATCTTGCATTTCGAAATCCATTTCCCAGGTGATCTACTGAAGATTGCCGAACCTACGGAAGGCTACGGAAGGCTACGGAAGGCTACGGAAGGCTACGGAAGGCTAC
>JADMIO010930458.1_pt1 | contig 42688 bp, 42 predicted proteins | sample 8958161 | NCBI WGS metagenome assembly JADMIO01 (sample SAMN16585339, study PRJNA669376) | soil metagenome | isolation source: Crop rotation soil | place: USA: Cullars Rotation, Alabama | collected 2011
GCAGCCCCGTCTGTAAGGACGGGGGCTCAGGGCTGCTTATTCCCGAATCAGTAGTCGCGGTCGAGATTCATGCCCGCGTAGAGCTTCGCAACTTCCTCATAGCCGTTGAACATCCGGGTTGGGATGACTTTCGGCCTCAGCAGAGTGCCTTCGCCCAGTCGCTCCTCGTCCCTTTGGCTGAAGCGGGGATGCTCGTGGTTGGGATTCACGTTGGAATAGAAGCCGTAGGCGGCAGGCCAGCTCGTGCTCCACGTCGTGGGCGGCTGCTTTTCCAAAAAGCGGATCCGCACGATCGATTTGATGCTCTTGAACCCGTACTTCCAGGGGATCACGAGTCGGATCGGCGCGCCGTTCTGGTTGGGCAGCGTTTCGCCGTACAGCCCGACGGCCAGCAGCGCGAGCGGGTGCATGGCTTCGTCCAGCCGCAGGCCTTCGACGTAGGGAAACGCAATGCCCGCTTTTCGCGGCGAAAGCATGATATTCGGGTCGTAGACGCTTTCGAAGGCGACGAACTTTGCCTTGCCGGTTGGCTGCACCTGCTTCAGGAGCGTGCTCAGCGGCATACCGATCCACGGCACGACGATCGACCAGCCTTCCACGCAGCGATGACGGTAGATACGCTCCTCGAGCGGCGCGAGCTTTAGGATGCGGTCGACGTCCAGCGTTTTGGGCTGCGCGACTTCGCCTTCGATCCGCAGGGTCCAGGGCGACGCAGGCTTCCACTTGGGAGCATTCACGACGGGCTCGTCTTTGCCTGTGCCGAATTCGTAGTAGTTGTTGTAGCTGGTGACGATCTTCTGCGACGTGACTTTTTCGCCCCCCGCATTGTAAGCGGTTTTCGCTCCGCTGAGCGTCGCCGCGGCGGCGGAAGCCGGCAAAGCCAGAGCCATGGCCAGGAATCGCCGGCGGTTCAGATAGATTTCCTTGGGCGTCACGGCGGAGTAGTTGAGCATAATGAGCCTCCTAAAATTATCTGCCTTTGCGGCGCTGGTCAAGCTGCTGCCGGACACGAGCCAGATCGAGATTGGCTCTGGCCCGCTCCATCTCCAATTCTTCGAGCCTCATCGCGGCCTCGGCCTGATCCATCGGCGAGGCCGCGCCTGTGCGGACTTTCGTGTCGGCATTCTGGGATTCCTTGCGAGCCAGCTCGATCTTCGGCGCAAGCGCCTTTTCGCGCTGCTCGGCCTCCGCTTCCAACACGCGCAGCTCTGCTGTGGCGGCATCGATCTTGCGTGCCAGGAACTGCTGACGAATTTCCAGCTTCTTGCGGAAGGCTTCGACGCCGGCGTTCACTTCAGAGACCCGCGACCTGGCCTGCTCCGCTTCTAAAGGAGATCCCGCTCCGATGGAAAGGGCTCGTTCCAGATCCCGTAAACGCAGCCTTTCGGACTCAAGCACAGTTTGGGGTACCGCCATCTGGATTTGCAGACGCTCGCTGACGAAATCGCGCCCCTTCACGATCGGAGCTGAGATTTCGCTGGATGCCTCGCGGCCAGTGATGCGAACCTCTTCGATCTGCGATTCGATCGATTTGACCTGCGCCCCCGCTTCGGCAACTTTTTCCCGAGCCTCCAGTACGTCGTTTTGGTTCCCCTGGCCCAGCGATAATCGCCGTTCCATGCTCGCCTGTGCATCGGTGGCGAGCTTCCATACCTGGCGCGCGACTCCGACCCGTTGCTCCAGTCCCGAAATCAGGTCACCCCGCCGCTGGCTGGTTTGAACCTGGTACGCCGCGGCGACTCCCGCGGCGCCGAATGCCACGGATACCAGCACAATACCGGTAAGGGCCAACGCCGCTGTTTTGGCCGATTTCGGCATCCAGGACGGGACCCTGGCATGGCGGTTCCGCCTGCGCACTTCGCCTCCGACCTCCAATTCGAGTCGGTCAATAAATTCTTTACTGGGCTCGTGTTTGTCGTACATTTTCAGTCCGTCCTTCCTCGGCTCGCAAGACCGCTGGACCTAGCTTTTTCTTTAGTTTCTTTTTGAGCTTTTCGCGAGCGCGGTGCAACCGCCCTTCCACGGCGCGCTCCGAAATCGAGCGCTCGGCTGCGATTTCGCGCAGCGATTTTTCGTTGAAATAGAAAGCCTCCAAAATATCGGAGTGAGTACGCCGCAACTGCGCCATTCCCCAACCGATCACGGCGGCGGTTTCCGGAGTTGAGGGCGCGAGCCTTGGGTCCTCGAGATCGATCACTCCCGGATCCAACTGCTGCGGCCGGATGCGGCGGAAATGGCTCACCAGAATGTTTCGCGAGACCCGGATAAGCCAGGCGAGAGGTTCGTTCGGGACGCCCTTGGCGGACCAATCGTCCAGAGCTCGCATCCATGCTTCCTGGACCAGATCCTCCGCCAGGCTCCGATCCCCACCGACCCTCCGCGAAACATAGGCGTATAGAGGGCGAATGGTTTCGCGATACATCCGGTCCACTTCGTCTTCGGGCAGCGGGCCGATCACTGGTTACTGGGTCACCTGTCTTATTGACGCACAGGTCGCCATTACCCCACGTTTTTAGTTTCGTGGGTTTTCGGTGCCTGGACTGGGGATTTCAGAGGCCTAACTGATGATTCCCTTGCGCACCGCGTACAGGATCAGCTCCGGAGCGCTGTGCAGGTTCAGCTTTTGCAGGATATGGGTGCGGTGGGTTTCCACCGTGTACAAGCTGAGATTGAGCAGCCCGGCGATTTCCTTGTTGCTCTTGCCCTCGGCCACCAGTTGCAGAACTTCGCGCTCGCGGTTGGTGAGCAGCTCATAGCTGTCCTCGGCGCCGAGCTCGTCGAGCTCGTGCATGTAATCTTCTTTCAGCAGGCTCCGCACCGCGGGGCTGAAGAAGGATTTGCCCTCAATAATCGCCGCGATGGCGGCGATCAGGTCGGCTTCGGCGGAATCCTTCAGCAGGTAGGCGCGCGCTCCGGCTTTGAGCGACCGGATCACGTAGCTCTCGTCTTTGTGCATGCTCAGGATGACGACCGCTGCGCGGGGATTCCGGTTGACGATCTGGCGGGTGGCCTCCACGCCGTTAAGCTGCGGCATGGCGATATCCATGATCACCACGTCAGGATTTTCCGCCGCGGCCATATCCACCGCCTGGCGGCCGTCGGCGGCTTCGCCCACGACTTTCAGGTCCGGCTGCCGTTCGAGCAGCAGGCGCAGGCCGTTGCGCATCACGGTATGGTCGTCGGCCAAAAGAATACGAATTACGTCTGTTTCAGCTTGCAAGGGGCAACTCCACATCTACTTTGGTTCCAGTGCCGGGGGCGGAACGGACCTGGAAAGCGCCGCCCAGGTGGCGGACCCGCTCTTCCATACCCACCAGTCCGAGGCCGCGCACGCGCCGGGCATCGAAACCGCGGCCGTCGTCTTCCACGGAGAGAACGATCCGGGTGTCCTCCTGCCGCACCACCACCCGCACCGAGCGCGCCTGTGCGTGGCGGGCGCAATTGTGCAGGGCTTCCTGCACCACCCGATAAATACAAGTCTTGAGCGCGTCCGGTAGCTCCCCGGCGGTCTCGGCAGCCGTCACGTGCACGCGGATTCCGGTGCGTTTGGAAACCTCGCGCGCCTGCCATTCGAGCGCGGGCACCAGGCCGAAATCGTCCAGCATGGAGGGACGCAGAAGAAGGGTCATATTGCGGATAATGTTCACGCTGGCTTCCGCCAGCTTCTTGATCGAATCCACATGCTGGCGGACATTGGCGTCGTCCGGGGGCACGAGAGCGGCGGCGTTTCCGGCTTCCATCAGCAGCGCCGAAAGCGACTGACCGACCTCGTCATGAAGCTCCCGCGAAATGCTGCGGCGTTCTTCTTCCTGGGCCGAAACCAGGCGCGCGGAGAGATCCGCGAGCTCTTTTTGCGTCTTCAGGACCTCGCCGTAGCGCTGTTCCAGTTCCTTTTCCAGGCGCAGAGTGCGCCAGGCGGTGAAGCCGGCCAGCAGCAGGCCCATGAGAACAGCCAGGGCCACGATCATCGTCAGCCTCCCACGCAGACGGTCGAAGGTCTCGCTCATACGGGCGTCGGATGCCGCCAGTTGACGGGAGCTGATAGCGTTTACCTGGTCCACCATCTGGATCAGCTCGGCGCGATGCTGGCGGACCTCGTTGGATAAGTACTCGGTGCCCTGCTGAAGGCGGTTCTCGGCGGGAAGCTGCGAAATAAATCCGAGCAGCCTCCAGTAGATCTGCAGTTCCGAGTTGAGCTCGCGCAACGCCGGGCTCTCGGTAGGGTCGATCAGTTGGGTGCATTCGGCCAGGGCCTGATCGGTCTGCTCGCGGGTCTCGGCAAACCGCGCGATCTGCGCCGCGGCGCTCTTTTCGTCCAGCGCCTTGTTCCCGGAAGCGAGCAGGTAATCGCGCATGATGATGGCGGATTGGTAGATTCCAGTGCGAACCCGGTCCAGCGCATGGTCGCGCCGCAGGTAGTTGTTGCGCTCCTCCAGGTCGCTGGTCCGGACCTGATCGAGGATGCGCAAGGCGTAGCCGCCTGCTACCAGCAGGAGCAGCAGCAGACTTCCGAAACCTGCCAGCAGGAACGGCCGTCCACCGGGTGTTGTCCCGGTTCTGCGAAACACCGGCATCGCAAATTAAGTCTAACCTGAGCCAGAAGATAAGGAATACCGTCTAAACAGGATTGCCGGTTTCGCGGCCGAATGCCTTAATGGAGGAAAGCCGTATGAAACAAGCGAACACTCTCATAACGGGGATGGCTGCGATTGCGTTCTTGTCCACCGCAGCCTGTTCCAAAAAAGTGGCTGCCGTCAACCAACCTCCCGCTGTTACTCCGGTGGCAGCCACTTCATCTCAACCGCCTGCGCGTACGCCGGCGACCCAGGCTAAGGCCGCTCCCGCTGCGCCAACGCAGGTCGCCAACCAAACGTCCAGGCCAACCACCATGCCGGCGAAGGACCGGAAAGCGCTCAGCGATGCCCTGGCTCGGCTCGAGGACGCGCTGTTCGACTACGATAAGGCCACCATTCGGGCCGACGCCACCGCAGCCTTGCGCGATGATGTGAACGTGATCCGGGGCATCCTTGCGGACTACCCCAACCAGAAGCTGGTTATCGAAGGCCACACCGACGAGCGCGGATCAGCCGAATACAATTTGGCCCTGGGCGATCGCCGGGCGCATGCCGTGGAGGAATTCCTGTCCTCTCAGGGCATCCCCGGACCTCAGTTGGCCGTAGTGAGTTATGGCAAGGAAAGGCCCGTGTGCACGGACGAATCTGAGAGTTGCTGGCAGAAAAATCGTCGCGCGCATGTGACTGCCGCGCCCTAGTCTACCTTTTTCATCTTCCTACGCACCCTGCCGGAGCGAACCCCCCGCCGGAACCCATGCAGTACCCGGCGGGGGTTTTTTTGTCTAAAACGGGTACACTGTCCTCTATGTGCCCCGATCATCGGAATAACCCTTTAACTGGATCGAGCACATAGCAGGTTCCACCGTTGTGCGTGGCTAAGGCTTCTAGCGCACAGCGGGTTTCAGCGTTGTGCGCGGTTAAGGTGGATCGAGCGCACAGCGGGTTTCAGCGTTGTGCGCGATTAAGGTGGATCGAGCGCACAGCGGGTTTCAGCGTTGTGCGCGATTAAGGTGGATCGAGCGCACAGCGGGTTTCAGCGTTGTGCGCGATTAAGGTGGATCGAGCGCACAGCGGGTTTCAGCGTTGTGCGCGATTGAAGATGGAGGGGCTATGAAGTGGTATTACGCGGAAGGCGGAAAGCAGATTGGTCCCGTGGACGAGTCCGCGCTGGACGATTTGGTGCGTCAAGGGGTAGTGAAAGATGACACCCTGGTCTGGCGAGAGGGGATGGCCGCCTGGCAGCGGCACGCCGCGGTCCGGGGAAGTTCCAATCCGGCGCCTGCTGCCCCCCCTATAGCGCCTCCTGGGTCCATGGCGGCCTCGGCGACCGGCGGCGATATCCGTTATTGCTCCGAGTGCGGCCGTGGCGTGCCTGCAAGCCAGCTAACGAACTATGGCGATGTATCGGTCTGTGCGCAGTGCCAGCCGGCGTATTCCCAACGCGTGGGGGGAGGGGCGCGGCGTTATGGCGGGTTCTGGATGCGCTTTCTGGCCGTGATCATAGACGCAATCATCATCGGAGTGGTCAGCGCCATCATTCGCATTCCTTTGACCTTAATGGGCATCGGGGTCGTAGGATCGGGCTTTGGCCGCAATCCGGATCCAAGCCAAGTGCTGGCCGCCATGCCGGCGCTGATGAGCATCATCGGGCTTTCTTTCCTGATCAATATCGCCCTCACCCTGGCCTACGATGTGTACTTCCTTACCACCAGGGGTGCTACGCCCGGGAAAATGGCGCTCGGCCTGAAGGTCATCCGGGCGGATGGGGGGCCGATTTCCGCCGGATTGGCCATCGGACGGTACTTCGCCAAGTTTCTCAGCTCCATAACGCTCTGCATCGGTTTCATCATCGCCGCGTTCGACCGGGAAAAGCGGTCGCTTCACGATCACATTTGCGGAACGCGCGTCATCTATTCGCGCTAAAACCAGGAGGCAGAATTCATCCTGGCGGCTTGCCGGAAGCGGGAGCCTCAGTTAGGCTCGGATCGCGGGGCTGAAGCCTCGCGCGGACTTAAATCCGCCCCACGCCCCAGGGCCTCAGGCGGGACTATTCTCCTAGGACCGTCCCAGGACTGGGGGTTCGTTGCAACCTCCGGTTTTTAGCGTCAAGATAGGAGCTATGAAACGCAGTCTAGTTTTGCGATGCCTGCCCCTGTTATTGCTGGTATTAGCCGGTTGCAACTCGGATCCGAAAGCGCAAGCCCAACGTTACGTCGATAACGGCAACAAGTTCTTCACCAAAGCGCTGTATAAAGAAGCGGCGATCATGTACCGGAAGGCGATTGCCAAGAGCCCGCTTTCCGGCGAGCCGTATTACCGCATGGGCTTGACGGCGCTGAAACTGGGCGCGCTCGGTGACTCGATCGGTATGTTTCGGCGCGCCGTGGAGCTGCAGCCGGAGAACACGGATGCAGCGGTTCAGCTGGCGAACATCTACGTGCTAGGCGCTTCTCAGAACGCACAGCAGGCGCCGCAGCTTCTCGAGGAAGCCTCGGCGATGACAGACAAGATCCTCGCCAAGGATCCTAACTCCTTCGACGGTCTTCGGATCGGAGGGCAGATCGCGCTGCTGAAGAACGATATCAAAACTTCCGTGGCGCAACTGGAACACGCCAACAAGATCAAGCCGAATTCGCCGGAAATCGTGCTGGTGTATTTCGAGGCGCTGGCTCGCAACAACCAGAAAGATGCCGCCGAAAAGATGCTGCGCGATTTTATCGACCAGCAAAAAACCTTCGCCTCGGCTTACGACCGGCTGTACTACCAGTACATGATCGACAAACAGACGGATGAGGCCGAGAAAATTCTGAAGCTCAAGGTCGCGAATAATCCGAAGGCATCCAACTACCTGCTTCAATTGGCGACCCATTATGTGCTTATGAACCGTCGCCAGGACATGGATGCGGTCATTCGCACCATGACCGACGAAAAGCAGTTCCCCGAAGGCCACTTGATGGCCGGCGATTTTTATTTCATCCGGCTGAAGGAATTCGAGCTGGCGAAACAGCAGTATGAGGCCGGCATGACCGCTCTTCCCAAGGACAAAGCGGTTTACCAGAAACGCCTGGTGGAATTGTATGCGAGCTCGGGAAGCAATGCCGAGGCCAATAAGCTGGTGGATGTTCTTCTGAAAGAAAACCCCAAGGACTCCGACGCGATCGCAATGCACGCGGCTTTGTTGCTGACCGGCGGCAAGCCGGAGCAAGTGGATCAGGCGGCCATCGATCTGCAAAGCCTGGTCTCGAAGAACCCCAACAACCATCTGCTGCGCTATAACTACGCTCGCGCGTTACTGGCCAAGGGACAGATCGAACCGGCCCGGCTGCAGTTGGAAGATGCTCTTAAGACGCGCCCGGATTTCGTGTCCGCCCGCGAAGTTCTGGCTCGCATCTATCTGGTCAAGCCGGATGCGCCCAAGGCACTCCAGGCTGCCGATGAACTTCTGCAGCTCGACCCGAAAAACCTGACGGGGCATCTTACGCGTTCCGCGGCCCTGCTGGCCCTTAAGGAAACTGACAAGGCCCGCCAGGAGCTGGAGGTGATCAGCAAGCTGTTCCCTCAAAACCCGGACGCACGGTACCAGGTCGGCCTGCTGGCCTGGCAGGACAAGGACTTCAAGAAAGCCGAACAGACTTTCGGATCGCTCTACCGGGATAATCACGACACCCGTGGACTCATGGGCATCACCGAAACGATGGCATCCGAGAACCGCTTGGACGACGCCATTAAGGAAATGGATAAGGCTGTCGCCGCCGAGCCGGACCGCCAGGATCTGAAACTTGCTCGCGCCAATCTTTTCGTGCGCGCGCAGCGCTACGACGAAGCCATCGCGACCTTCAAAGCACTGCTCGAGAAGCAGCCGGGCTCCGCCGATCTGCTGTTCCGGCTGGCGGAAACCTATCGCCGCAAGGGAGACATAAATCTGGCGGCGGACACCTTCCGCAAATCCAGCCAGGCGGCTCCCACCAATACGCTTCCCTTAATGCAACTGGGATTGATTCTGGAAACCATCGGGCCGGCCGACCAAGCCAAGGCGGTGTATGAGCAGATTCTCAAGCTCGAACCGAATAATCCGATCGCGCTGAACAACCTGGCGTACCGTAAAGCCGAAGAAGGGCTGGATTTGGATTCGGCGCTCACCATGGCGCAACGGGCGCGCCAGCTCCAACCCAATGCGACCGCTATGGCCGATACTCTTGGCTGGATCTACATCAAGAAGAATATGAGCGGCGAAGCCGAGCGCATCTTCAAAGAACTAGTGACCAAGGATCCGAACAATTCCGTGTTCCACTATCACTACGGCATGGCGTTGATGCAGAAAGGCGACAAGGCCACCGCCAAGCGTGAATTTGAGGTGGCGCTCAAGAGCAAGCCTTCCAAGGACGATGCCGGCAAGATTCAGGATCTGCTCAGTAAGCTGTAGCTGGATTTAGATCCTGAGATTCTGAATTGAAATCGCTCCCTTACGTTGCCCCGTTCGGCACGGTGATCGCGCTGCTCGCGGTGCGTCCTTACCTGCCGCTGTCTCCGCTTGCGGAGCAGGCGGTCTGGATCGCCGTCATGATCGCGGTCCTTGCGCTGGTGGCGCGCCCTGTCTTGGACTTCCGGGTGCGCAGCTGGGGCGGTTCGCTCCTGGTGGGCATCCTGGTATTTGCCATCTGGATCGGCCCCGACCGGATCTTTCCCGGTTACCATTCCTTCTGGCTGTTTTCGAATTCCATAACCGGTTCCGTCGCCGGATCCCTACCCGAATCCAGCCGTACGGACGCGGCCGTACTGGCGCTGCGAACGCTGCGCGCGGCAGTGTTCGTTCCGGTCGCCGAGGAACTCTTCTGGCGCGCCTGGCTCATGCGCTGGGCCATTTCTCAGGACTTCACGAAGATTCCACTGGGCGCGTGGTCGGCTCGCGCGTTCTGGATTGTCGCCGTGCTGTTCGCGGTGGAACACGGCGCGCTCTGGGACGTGGGACTGGCTGCTGGGATCCTCTACAACTGGTGGATGGTGCGCATGAAGAGTCTGGGCGATTTGATTGTCGCTCACGGAGTCACGAATGCGGCGCTCAGCGTTTACGTGATCTTCGCCAATCAGTGGCAGTACTGGCCGTAACCGCCGGTGGGGCAGGTTTTCAACCTGCGCGCCGATTTCCAATCGGCGCCGGTCCGCGATTGTCGCGGGGCGATGTGCGGGTTACAAACCCGCTGGCGGGATAAAAATCCCGCCCCACACGCACGCTATTCGGTCTTGCGGAACAGGCTGTCGAACGCCGCGCGCGCGTCCGTGGCGTTACGCGGTTCGACTAGGCTGGCGCCATTGGGGCCTGGAGGCGGCGCCGCGACTGGAGCCGGATGGGCAACGTCTCGCGCTACCGTGACGCGCGCCTTGAAAAGCTCGCAGTCGTTAGCCTGATCCTTCGCGGCGATGCGCACCTGGATCGGCTTCAAGCATTGGAAGCGCGTGGACGGCTCGAAATAGGAGCACTGCTTGCAGCAGTGCAGAGCCACTCCGCACTTGGGACACTGCTTGAAATCGAAACCTTCCGCCATCAGGGTGGAGCAGTTGTAGCATCGCGACGCGGTCACGGACTGCACCATGCGCGGAAGTCGCGGGCCGGTGATGTCCAGAGGAGGCCGGGGGCCTTGCGGGCGTGGGCGATCCTCTCGCTTAAAGGAACCGTTGTCGGAATGCGGACGGTCGGAGTCGTTATAGCCCCGTTGCCGGTACTTGCGGTCGCCTTCCATAGAATGCTGGTTGGCTCACTCCTTTGTTGTTCAAACGGTACTGGGATTCGCTGGATTCAATCAGGTCGGCAGAAATTATGAAAGACGCGGGTCCATACAGACGGGGAACTAATTCAATTATAGGATACCCGCGAGAACGTCTAAACCACTATGTACCACGAACTGAGCAGAGAATCCAGCAAAATCTTTCGGCTCACCAGTTCTTTCGGCAGTACTAGGAACCACCTTTAGGTCGAGTTCACTCAGCGGACGAACTGTTGGCCCACTTCAACAGGGCGTTGCAAGGCCGGTTGATGGGGTCCTCGAAGTGGTTGGGAGCGATCCGGACCGAATATCCAAGGCGTCCGGTGGCGTAGGGCACGATATCGCGCCCAAACAAAACGGCGCTTCCATGTTGTTCGCGGGGTTCGAGAACCAGCACCTGCACCTCCTCGAGATCCCCCTGAGGTCCGACTCTTCCGACCAGGGCCTCGACGCGCACGTCGTCCGGTTTGAGCCCCGCCAGCTCCACTTCCGCCCGGAGCGCCACAGGCAACCCCGTAGAAACCGTATCCGCGTCGATGCTGCAACTGGTGAAGCGGACCCGGGGCCAGACCTCCACCACCTCGTGACTCCAGCGGACGCGCTCGCGGACGGCCCGGAAACGGCCTTCCGAGATGATCTGGAACGCCCGGTGCGCCGGATCGTAAAGCTGGGTTCGATACTCGTCCACCATCCGCTGGCAGTTGAAATTCGCGCTCAACTGCCGGAGAGATACTTTGACGCGCTGCATCCAGTGCTCGGGTACACCCTGGTCCCGGTCATAGTATAGCGGCACGATCTCATTCTCGAGCGCGGAGTAGATTCCCGCGGCGTGCGCATCGTCGCGATCCGGCGAGTACGGTTCCCGATCGCCAATGGCCCATCCTCCGGCCGCATCCTCGGCTTCGTCGAACCAACCGTCCAGGATGCTCATGTTCAGCGCGCCGTTGATGCCGGCCTTCATGCCGCTGGTGCCCGAGGCTTCCTCGCCCCGCCGCGGCGTGTTGAGCCAGATATCGACCCCGCCCACCAGCTCGCGCGCCACCTGCATCCCGTAATCCTCCACGAAGATCACGCGCCCGGCGAGTTCCGGATCGCGCGAGAATTCCACGATTTCGCGGATCAGCGTCTTGCCGGGCACGTCCTGGGGATGAGCCTTTCCGGCGACCACCAGCTGCACAGGCCGGGTGGGATGCGTCAGGATGCGCTTGAGCCTTCCCAGATCCCGGAAGATCAGCGTGGCACGCTTGTAGGTTGCAAAGCGCCGCGCGAATCCGATCGTCAGGGCTTCGGGATCCAGCACGTCCTGGAGGCGCCGGATTTCGGGCGCGGGCGCGTTGCGGGCCATCGCGCTCGCGATCACGCTTTCGCGCACGAACGCCACCATGCGGCGTTTTCTCCGGCGATGCGCCTCCCACAGCTCCGAATCGGGGATGTCGGCGATTTGCTCCCAGACTTTGGGCTCGGCGTGGCCTTCGCGCCAGTCCGGCTGCAGGTACTGGTCATACAGAGCGGCGAAATCGCCATTGATCCATGAGGGCAGATGGACGCCGTTGGTGATCGAAGTAATGGGGATTTCCCACACCGGCAGTTTAGGCCACAACGCTTCCCACATGTGCTGGGAAACGATCCGGTGCAGCTTGCTGACCGCGTTGCGATAAGCGGAAGCCTTGATGGCCGCGATGGCCATGGAGAAAGGCTCCTGCTCATCCTGCGGATTGCGGCGCCCCAGCGACATCAGTTCGCTGAAGGCAATGCCCGCCTGGCTGCAATACGATTCGAAATACTGCCTCATCAGCCCAGGGTCGAATAGATCGATGCCGGCCGGCACCGGCGTGTGCGTGGTGAACACGTTGTTGGTGCGCGAGGCTTCCAGCGCCTCCTCGAGGCTCAACTGTTGCTCCGTCATCAGCACGCGGATGCGCTCCACCGCCTGGAACGCCGCATGACCTTCGTTCATGTGATAGACGGTCGGTTTCAAGCCGAGCTCTTTCAGCACGCGCAGTCCGCCGATGCCCAGGACGATCTCCTGGCAAATCCGCTTGTGATGGTCGCCGGCATAGAGCTGGCCAGTGATGTCGCGATGAAACGGATCGGCGTTGTTGGGGATGTTGCTGTCCATCAGGTACAGGCGGACGCGCCCCAGATCGATGCGCCAGACCTTGAGGTACACCACCACGTCACCGGCCAGCACGTCCACGATCAGCTCGCTGCCGTCGGGACGGGTCACCGGTGTGATCGGCAGGGAGTAAAAATCGTTGACCGGGGTCCGTTCCTGCTGCCATCCATTCGGATCAAGCGACTGCCGGAAATACCCGCGCTGGTACAGCAGACCCAGGCCGACGAGCGGCAGGATCGAATCGCTGGAGGCTTTCAGGTGGTCGCCGGACAGAACGCCGAGGCCGCCGGAATAGATGGGCATGCAATCGAGCAGCCCGTATTCCATCGAAAAATAGGCCACCAGCATGTCCGAGTCGGGCTCGGATGGCGCGGCCAGATAGGCGTCCAGGATTTCGCAGGCCCGGCGGTAGAGCGCCAGGTAGCGCGGATCCCGCGCGGCGCGCTCCAGTGTTTCCTGCGGCACGCGGCCCAGCATCACCACCGGGTTGTGATTCGAAGCCTTCCAGATGACGGGGTCCAGGCGCCGGAAAACGGCGCGCTGGGGGTGATGCCAGCTCCACATCAGATTCAGGCCGAGTTCGGGCAGCCGGCTGAGCGCCGGGGGCAGCGCCGGCTTGACGAGAAACTCCTTGAGGGGACGAATCTGAAAAGACATCTTAGCAGGACTGAAGTATTTGAGAATAGCAGACGCTGCCCGTCCCCAGGGATCCGCGATATGCTGGTGAGTACACTCCATGCTGCGTGTCATCCCGGCTGCCTTGCTGTGCGCCGCGTTCCTGGCGTCGTGCGGCTCGAAGACGACTATTATCGTCGGCTCGAAAGAAGATACGGAACAGATGATTCTCGGCGAGATCGTGGCTCAGCACCTGGAGCATCGCCTGGGCCGGCCCGTGCAGCGCCGTCTGGGACTCGGCAACACGGGCGTCCTCTATCAAGCTCTGCTTTCCGGGCAAGTTGGCGTGTATCCCGAATACACCGGCGTGATCGAATCCGAGATTCTCAAGGAGCAGGCCAACTCGGATCCGCAGATCGTGCTTTCGCGCGTGCGTCAGGAAATGGGCCGTGTCGCGCAGAGCGAGGTCCTGGATCCGTTGGGGTTCAATAGCCCCGCGGCGATGGTTGTGCGTGCGCAAGGCACCGAGGGCATCGCCAGCTTGAGCGACGCGGCGAAAGTCCCCCGGCGCTGGAGATTGGGTGTCTCCTACGATTTTCAGTCCCGCTCCGATGGTTTACAGGACCTTGCTGCGTATCGCCTGTCGACGGATTCGCCTCGCATCCTGGATCCTAAGAAGCTCTTTAGCGCGCTCGCCAATGGCGATGTGGACATGATCGCGACCCGCGCAACGGACGGCCACCTGACGCCCGAGTGGAAGGTTCTGACGGACGATCAGAAAGTGTTCGCGCCGTATGAGGCTTCCCTGCTCGTTCGCAGAGACCTGATCGCAGCCGAACCCGCCCTTCGTCCGGCGCTGGCGGAACTATCCGGGAAGATCAACGCCGAAACCATGCAGAAGCTCAATGCGGAAGTCGACGTGACCGGCCGTTCCGCGGCTACGGTGGCGGCCGGGTTCCTGGAACGAGCCGGCCTGAAGTAATCACTGGATTGTGAAGGGGGGCGGACTTCAGTCCGCGCGAGGCTTCAGCCTCGCTCTCGAACGGAGCTGAAGCTCCCGCTTACGCGCAAGCCGTGCGGGATAAATCCCGTCCTCCAACCTGACCACATCAACGTTTTACCCTCCCCGCACGTTTCATCTGGCAGAGGAATGCTGGAAGCGACGCTCATGGGCGAGATCCCGCGCGAGAGGACTGACTCGTTTGAGCAGGTTCTTCGGCAGCGCGAAACTCAGGTCCTGAGGACCGCGTTCCGCATTCTGGGCAACTGGGCGGATGCCGAAGATGTCGCGCAAGAGACGTTTCTGCGCCTGCATCGGCATGGGCTCGACTTTGCGAATGACGGAGCCGCCGGCGCGTGGCTGTATCGTGTGACTGTGAACCTGTGTTTCGATCGGACCCGTTCGAGGCGGCCGTCCCAGGAACTGCCGGATCTGCCTAGTCCGGAGCGTTCCGCCGAGGCTGCGGTCCTGATGGAAGAGAAAAAGCTGCGGCTGATGGCCGCGCTGGCGATGCTGCCGGTGAAAGAACGGGCGGCGGTGGTACTGCGGGAGATTGAAGGGTTATCGACCGCGGAGGTCGCAGCGGCGCTGGGGTCGTCGGAAGTGACCGTGCGGAGCCAGATCTCGAAAGCGCTCGTGAGGCTGCGGGGCATTTTGAATCGAGAGGATGTATGAACGAGAACGAAATGCGGGATGTGTTCCGAGCGATGCGCGAGGATCCGGTGCCGGCGGATTCGCTGGCGCGGGTGAGGGCGGCGGTGGATCAACGCAGGCGATCGTCCGCGCCGTGGAAGATTCTGGCATTGCTGGCTGCGGCGGCTTGTCTGGTAGCCGGGTTTCTGATCCTCAGGCCGGGGAAACCGGTTCCGAAGGCGGCCCCGGTGGAAATCGCGCAGACCCTACCGGCGGTGGCGCCCGAGATCTCCGTGCCACCTGCTCCGAAAGCGAAGCGCGCTCGCCGGCCGCAACCTGTGGAGAGCGTCCCGGTATCGATTCGTATTGAAACTCCGGATCCCGATGTGGTGATCCTGCTCGTGAATTGATGAAGGTCAACGAAAAGGAGCTATGACCATGCGTACGATAATGACGATCCTTCTGGCGGCGATCCTGCTTCACGCCCAAGACAAGCCGGCACAAGAGAAGCCGGCAGAAACGGTAAAGACCGAACCTCGGGAAGCGGCCATCATTCCGGTGAAGACGCTGACGGGAGATTCCTTTGACCGCATGGTGAACCTGCTGCGCGTCTTCCCGGCGGACCTACGAGCGGACAAGGACCTGCGTACGATCCTGGTTTACGCTCCCAAGGACGTAGTCGAGCAAATTCGTAAGGTGGTGAATGAACTCGACCGTCCCGGCAGCGAGGCGGCGATCGGGCGGAACATCGAAATGACCATGACGTTCTTGAAGTGCTCGACGAAGCCGGCTTCGCCGGGAGCGCCGGCGTTGCCTGCCGACCTCGAATCGGTCGCCAAGCAACTACGCGCCGCGACGCAGTACAAAGACATCGAGCTGCTGGATGTGGTTCCGCTCCGCTTGCAGGAAGGGAAGGACACACAGCAAAGTCTGCGTCTGCCGGGACCGGGGCTTGCGACAGCGGATATCCGAGTGCGGCCGGAAGCGGTTACTCGAAAAGATCAAGGCCGATCCGTGCGGTTTGCCAGCCTGCGGGCCGGCTTTCGGATCCCGATCTCCACCGGACCCAACCAGTTTCAGTATCAGGATTTCGGTTTGACCACCTCCGGCGATTTCATGGAAGGGCAAAAGACCGTCCTCGGAAAGGTTTCCGGAATGGACGAAGATTCCGCAGTCTTCGTCGTGATCACGCTCAAAGTGCTCGATTAGCTACGCGACCGGCTGCGGCTCCGAGCGCACGCCGAGCTGGCGCAAACACCGGTCGATCCACTGCTTTGTGAGCTTCTCCTGGACGCCGTTTTGCGATAGCCGCGTGCGCAGGTTGCCCCAGTCGACACGGTCGAGCTGTTGATCCTGGTTGAAGCAGGAGAACACCACTGTCTCCTCCCCCGTCTTGGGATCCTTGTGGAGCTGCAGGCACTGCGCGCAGATCTCTTTCATCATGCACTGCATGGGAGAATTGATGCTGCCGATGGCCTTGTGATCGGGCTTCAAGTACGGGGCCAGCACGGTGTGCCGCGCGCGGGCCACGGCGCCCATCATGGCGTCCGATCCGATGACGACCAAGCGGTCTACCGAATGAAGTGAGATGTCGGCCTCCGCTTCCTCAGCCGGCAGCGCATCGGCGCCGGGCGCGAAATCGCCGCGGCCGTAGGCCAGAATCGCATCGACGATATTACCGACGAACGCTTTATCCTGAACGCGGCCGGGCGTGAATCCGGGAGCCTCGTCGCAGCACCAGATCACGATGTCGGCGGCTTTCTCGATCTCCTCGACCTTGTAGCGATCGACGATCCGCTTATACCCGGCGAAGTAAATCGTGCGCGATCCCTGTGCGCGCAGCTGCTGGCCGATCGAGAAGAGCACGGCGTTGCCTAAGCCGCCGCCGATGAGCAGAACGGTCTCCTGCGCGGGCGTTTCGGTAGGCGTGCCGGTGGGGCCCATCAGGATCAGCGGCTCGCCCGGTTTGAGCAAAGCGCACAGATCCGACGATCCGCCCATTTCGAGCACGATGGTCGACAGTAGTCCTTTTTCGCGATCGACAGACGCGCCGGTCAGGGCCAGGCCTTCCATGCCGAGCACGGTTCCGTTCACTCTGGGAGCGAGCGTCTCGTAATTCTGCAGTCGATAGAACTGTCCCGGTTCGAAGGCGCGCGCCGCGGTTGGAGCCTCCGCGATCACTTCCACGATGTTCGGAGTCAGGCGAACGACGTCTTTCACCACGGGGCGCAGTTCGTAATTCAGTTTCTTGAGCAGTTCGGCCGGCTGGGGCGCCGAAGGCAGCCTGCGAGCCAGCAGCCGCGAGACCACCGGATAGCCCTGCTTGGCGCTGGCCATGGCCTTGACGACGTTGCCCGCGAAGGAAGGATGCAGATCGCCGAAGAAGCTGATGCCGCGGCCGTCCTTGCGGATCGACATGAGCACGGAGGCTTGCGCCGGCTTCGCCACCTTCTCGGGTTTCACCGGATGACCATCTTCGCCGACGGCTTGGAACCACTTGCCGTCCAGGAAAACGTTCTGCTGGTCCTCGCGGCCGAGCACCGTGTTCGGCTGCGTACCCGCGGCGACCAGAATCGACTTGGCAGGCATCCGGACCATTTCGCCGGACGCGGACTTGAGATGCAACGCCGTGGCATGGCCGTACTGGTCGAGCTCGACCTCTTGAGGAGCCAGCGATTCCGCGAACCGTATTCCTTCTTCGAGCGCCAGTGCCACTTCCTCGTGATTCAGCGTATAGCTGGGCGCATCGATCAAGCGGCGGCGATAAGCGATCGTAACGCCGCCCCAGGTGTTGAGCAGTTGAGCGAGCTTCGGATTGCGGCCTTCGCGAGCTGCCAGAGCCCTTTCAGCGCGAATGGCGTAGGCGTGCTTCAGGAACTCGCCCGCGGTTTCCGTTTCTTCCGGAGTCCAGCCGGCGCGGACTTCGCGCTCGCCTTTCTCGGCGACCAGAGTCTCGTAACGCTCCAGGAATTTCTCCACCTGCACGGTGTAATACGCGAGCGATTCGGTGGCCGTATCGATCGCGGTCAATCCGCCGCCGATCACCACGATAGGAAGCCGGAGCTGGAGATTGGCGACCGAGTTGGTCTTGGCCGCGCCGGTGAGCTGCAGCGCCATCAGGAAATCGGACGCCTGCCGCACGCCGCGAGCGAGGCCGTTCTTCATGGGGATCACGGTTGGGCGCCCGGCGCCCGCGCACAAGGCCACGTGATCGAAGCCCATTTCGAATGTGCTGTCGATGGTCATGGTGCCGCCGAAACGCACACCGCCAAACATGCTGAACTGGGCGCGCCGCTCGAGCAACAGACGGATCAGTTTGAGAAAATTTTTGTTCCAGCGAACCGTGATCCCGTACTCGGCCACGCCGCCGAAGCCCGCCATCACGCGGTTATCGAGCGACTCGTACAGATCATTCACATCGTGAACGGGGCGGAACGGCACGCGTTCGCCGCGGACACTCACGCCGGAGACTTCCGCAGGCAGCGGCTCGATCTTCAGCCCGTCAATCCCGACCACCGTGTGGCCGTCGTTCATCAGGTGATGTGCCAGCGTGAACCCGGCGGGCCCGAGCCCGACAACGAGCACCTTGTATCCGGAATCCGGACGCGGAATGGGACGCGAAAAGTTGAGCGGATTCCAGCGCGTCAGCAGGCTGTAAATCTCGAAGCCCCACGGCAGCTCCAGCACGTCTTTGAGCGTGCGCGTTTCCACCTGCGGGATATCCACGGGATCCTGCTTCTGGAAGATGCAGGACTTCATGCAGTCATTGCAGATGCGGTGGCCGGTGCCGGCCGCCATGGGATTGTCGATGGTGACAATCGCCAGAGCGCCGACTGTGTTCCCCTCCTGCTTGACCAGATTCATCTCGGAGATCTTCTCTTCGAGCGGGCAGCCGGCGAGAGTAATCCCAAAAACGCTCGCTTTGAACGATCCGTCTTTTTCCTTGAGGCCGGTGGAGCAACTGTCTTTGCCCTGGTTGTGGCACTTGATGCAGTAGTTGGCCTGGTCGAGCGCCCCGTTCAGGTTCATCCCGGCGTCGGTAAGCTTGAATCCTTCGCGATGCCGCCAGTGGTGCTCGGGAAGCGCCAGCGTGGCGACGCCGTTGGTCTGGAGAGTTTCGACCGGGACGAGATTCGTCATCTCCAGCTTGCGGGGAACGCGAAACAGCACGCCCTTATGGTGTTTTTCGATTCCAGCCGGGCACAGCGCGGCCCACGCGGCGTATTGCGCGGCTATCTTAAGTTGCGACTCGTGTTCTTTTTCGGCATCGAGCCAGCGCGAGACGTGCTCCACGAAGCTCGCTTCGGTAAGAGGCTCGTTAAAGAGAGCTTCCAGTTCCGCTGCCACGGCCAGACCATTAATACTGCTGGCCTGTTCCTTGGTGACGCCGCTGATGGCCTTCTTCTGGACGAACCGGCGCTTCAACGCATAGATCGGCGCAAGGCTGTGATGCTTGGCTTGGAGCGCGCGCAGCTCGGCGGAGATGCCGAACAACTCGCCGATGAAATCCTCGACATGCGGCGCCAACTCGACAATGAGGTCGGATTGCTGTTTGCGCGCCAAAGCGCCGGGATTCGATCGCGCATCCACCAGCCGCTGACCGAGCGATTGGTTGGCCGCAAGCAAGTTGTCGAGGAATGCCTGGTCGAGGCGAGCCAACCCCTCGCGGCGGTATAAGTCTTCAAACGTGAGCCCAAATCTGAGTTCGAGCTGATCTGAATTGGTGTGCATCTTTTAAGGTCAGCCCGGTGAAAGTCGCAGGCTGAAGTTTTAACGAGCCGAAAAGAGGGCTTGTGAGCCCATCATATCAATTGGGCTACGTGGCTATCGCACAAAACGGCCCGCAAAAAATATTTTCTTTCGGGAACAAACATTGGGGAGGTTGCGTCCGTCTATATAACAAAGCAGCACGCCTCCGCGCGGTTTCCTTGCCCCCCAACACAAGCCTTCCGCGCGGGGGCCCAAAAATCCTTTAAAACAAGTATACACGGGCGTTCGGAAGCGGACAGTTTGGACGGTGTTCAGCGTCGAACAGGCTAGAGAGCTCGATTTGACGACCTTACTTCCCAGCCCCGACCGCGTTCACGGCGTTCACCGCGACACCCCGCTGCAGATACTCGACCACCTGCTCGACGATGCGCACGCCGACGATCTCCTGCGCTTCGCCTGTCGAGCCCCCGATGTGCGGCGTCGCCAGGATCGCTTCCTGAGACAGCAGCGGATCGCCCGCAGGCGGCGGCTCGACTTCGAACACGTCCATCGAAGCTCCCGCCACCTTCCCGGATTGGATCGCGCGCGTCAGGGCCTCGGCGTCGATTAGTTCTCCGCGGGCGCAGTTGACGATCCGGACACCGGTCTTCATCTTGGCGAACGCCGCGTCGTTCAGCATCTTGTTGGTCTCTTTGGTGATGCCGACGTGCAGCGTGATGTAGTCACTCTGCGCGTAGAGCTCGTCCAGCGTGACCAGCGCCACGCCTAAATCCGCCGCGATCTTCGGATTCACGAACGGGTCGCTCGCGACGAGCTTCATTTCAAAACCGCGCGCGCGCTTTGCCACTTCCTGGCCGATGTAGCCCAAGCCCACGATCCCGAGCGTCTTGCCGCGCAGCTCGGATCCCATGAACTTCTTCTTTTCCCACTTGCCGGATTTGGTGGACTCGCTCGCTTGCGGGATGGAGCGCGCCATGGACAGCATGAATCCGAGCGTGTGCTCGGCCACCGCGACGGCATTGCCGCCGGGAGTATTCATCACCAGCACGTTCGCGGCGGTCGCGGCCGGGAGATCGACATTGTCGACGCCCACGCCCGCGCGGCCGATCACCCGCAGCTTGGGCGCCTTGGCGAGAACGTCGGCGTTCACCTTCACGGCGCTGCGCACGAAGAGCGCGTCTGCGTCGCCCAAGTGCTGCGCATATTCTTTCGGGTTGGAGATCACGATGTCCCAACCGGGCTGTGCCTTCAATAACTCGATTCCCGCTGCGGCCAGCGGCTCGGCTACCAGGATCTTCACGCGTTGACCGTTTCTTTCTTGGCGATTGCCCGCTCGGCGTACAGACGCTGTACCGCGGCCACGCCTTTTCCGAATTCCACCGGCACACCGTTCGCGTGCAGGATGAGCTCCAACTCGGCCACCATCGCGAACAGGTCTGGATAATCAAAATACCCAAGGTGCGCGATGCGGAAGATCTGCCCCTTCATCGATCCCTGGCCATTGGCGATGATCGATCCGAAGCGGCTCTTGAATTCCTTGACGATGACGCCGGAATCCATTCCCTTCGGTGCTTTGACCGAAGTCACGGACGCGCCCGGACTCTCCGGCGCGAACAATTCGAGGCCGAGCGCGCCGCAGGCGACGCGCGTCGCATAGGCGAGCTGCTGAGCGTTATCCACCAGCTTGGCCATGGTGAGCTGCTTGATGTACTTCAGGGCTTCGGCCAGCGCTAGCATGAGGGCGGTATTCGGCGTCCATGCCGATTCGCCGCCCGCGGCCATCTTGCGTTCTTTCTTGAGGCTGAAATAGTAGCGCGGCAGTTTGGCCGTATCCATGAACGCCCAGGCCTTCGGGCTGATCGACATAAACGCGAGTCCGGGCGGGATCATGAACGCCTTTTGCGATCCGCCGATGCAGATATCGATTCCCCAACCGTCGATATCGAGCGGCATCGTGCCGATGCCGGTGATCGCATCCACCACGAAAATCGCGCCGGTCTTCTTGACGGCTTCGCCCATCGCGCGCACATCGTGCGCCACGCCCGTGGAGGTTTCGGACGCCTGCACGAAAACGCCCTTGGTATCGGGATTCGCGGCCAGGGCCTGCGCCACAGCCTCGGCCGACACCGCCTGCCCGTAGGGAGCTTCCAGGACCACGGCATTCAAGCCGTACGCCTTCGCGATCTCCACCCAGCGTTCGCCGAACTTCCCCGCGGTGCACACAATCACGCGATCGCCGGGCGAAAAACAATTCGACACCGACGCATCCATCGCGCCCGTGCCGGATGCGACCAGCACCAGCACGTCGTTCGTGGTGCCCAGAACTTCTTTCAAATCGGACAGCACGCGCGTGTACAGATCGCGAAAATCCTGAGTGCGATGATGCAGATCGGCATCCATCATCGCGTGCAGAGCCTTGGGGTAAAGAGGGGTTGGCCCTGGCGTTAACAAGCGTTGTTTTTTGATGTGCATGGGAGGGGTTGGACTACTTTTTCAGCATAGCATCGCGTAGACTGAGGGGAACTAGGACCTTATGGCGTTAATCGATCAAGTTTCGAAAGACATGGTGGCCGCGATGAAAGGCCACGAAGCGACTCGTCTGGACGCGCTGCGCATGCTCAAGACCGCGCTCATGAAGTACAAAGTGGACAACATGAAAGAGCTGGACGAGCAGAGCGAGCTGCAGATCCTGAACATGCTGGTGAAGCAGCGCCGCGAATCGGCCGACATGTTCCGAAAGGGGAATCGCATCGAGCTCGCAGAGAAAGAAGAAGCCGAGCTGAAGCTGATCGAATCCTACATGCCGTCGGCGCCGACTGATGCGGAGATCGATGCTGCGATCGTCGCGGCGCTGGCTGAAACGCCGAACGCGTCGATCAAACAAATGGGTGTGGTGATGAAGGCTGCGCAGGCCAAGCTCGCTGGGAAACGCGTCGACGGCAAGGCGCTCAGCGATCGTGTGCGATCGAAACTGAGTTAGATCGCCGTGCGTTCCATCACGCTGGAGCAGTCGGCCTTGTTCGCCGCTCTGGCGATGGTGCTGCTGACGGGTTTTTCTCTAATCGACAACGCCGCGCTTCTTGCGGACGCGCCAGCTTTGGTGCTTCTGGGCAGCGCCATCCCATACGCGGTGTGGGCCGTATTCTTCTTCAGTGTTTACAGGAGGTCGTCGCACGCGCCTAGCGTGACCTGGTTCACTCTGGTCTTCGCGGTGATTCTGGAATCGGTCGTGGCGTGCATCCGATATCAGCAGTCCGTGAATTATTGGTCGCCGTTCGGGAACGCCCTCAGTTTGTCTGGCTGGCTGCTGCGCATCGGATGGACGGTGTTTCTCATTTCTTTCGCGTTGGCTCCTCATCACTCCCGTACCCGCCAGATCGCGTTGGTCGTGGCCATTATCGCCGCGCCGTCTGCGTTGAGCACCGCTTATGGGGCGTTCAACAACGGAATCGGATTTCTCTTCGACGACCTGCCGAGGCAAGCTTTGTATCGCGCACTGATTACGCCCGTAATACGGACCGTGTACTGGGTCTCGCAAATTCTTTCTCTGTGGACCGTCTGGGGCAATCCCGAGTCTCGAAATTCCGTCGAATTTTCGTCCCCGCATTTCACACCGTGAGAATCGCCATCGCGTGAAAATCCGCTTGACTCGGGATGCACCTAAGGTGTTAAATTGAACTCCACACAAAATTTCTCTCATGAGGTCTCTTGCTACAGAGCACATCGGCGTACGCAGCGAAGTGACGGATGATCTTCTCGGTACGCTGGCTCATGACTTGCGCCAGCCGCTCTCGAATATCGAGACCATCGCATATTATCTGAGCATGATCCTGCCTCCCGGCGACGCGAAGATTCAAGCCCAGCTCGCGCGCATCCGGGAACTGGTGGAACAGTCGAATTCGATTCTTTCGAGCGCCCTAAGCTTGCCCCAGGAGCCTGCCGCTCAGACGCAGCCGGTGGCCCCAGGCGCGTGATGTTACCATGAGGGTTTCCCCTCGCGGTAACTTCAAATGGTGCGCGCAGTCCCCGATATCTTAGCCCGCATTGTCGAGCATAAGCGCTCTGAGCTTGCGCAGGATCGCGCTAGGCGCGGAGATTTGGAGCGCCGCGCGGATGCACGCAAGGACCATCGGGATTTTCGCGCAGCGCTGACCTCGAACTCGCCCGCGATCATCGCGGAAATTAAGAAAGCATCGCCCAGCAAGGGTGTGCTCGCGAACCAGTTCGATCCTGTAGCAATCGCGCGGATGTACGCGAGCGGCGGTGCGGCCGCATTGAGCGTTCTGACCGATCGCCAGTTCTTCCAGGGCAAGCTCGATGATATGGAAGCCGCGCGCTCGGCTGTGACTCTGCCTGTGCTGCGCAAGGATTTTACGCTCGACGAGTTTCATGTGATCGAGGCCGCCGCGCATGGCGCCGACGCGATCCTGTTGATCGCCTCGCTGCTCGAAGAAAAAGAAATGCGCGATTTGCGGGAGCTAGCCGCGAAATACCGAATGGCCGCCCTGGTGGAAGTGCACGATGCATCCGAGCTGGAATCGGCGCTGGGCTCGGGCGCGGAAATCATGGGCGTCAATAATCGCAATCTGCACACGTTTGAGGTTGCGCTCGAAACATCGCTGCAGCTTGCCCAAAAAATTCCCGCGAGCGTGGTGAAGGTCACAGAAAGCGGGATTCATGCGCGCGCGGACGTCGAGCGGTTGACTGCGGCGGGTTTCCAAGCCTTCCTCGTCGGCGAGCATCTGATGAAGTCGGCCGATCCTGTGGCGTCGCTCCGGGAGCTGCGTTCGTGATGGTCAAGGTCTGCGGAATCACGCGGCGCGAGGATGCGGAAGCGGCCGTTGCCGCAGGCGCATCGGCTATCGGGTTCATCTTTTACCCCAAGAGTCCGCGTTACGTGACTCCGGAAACCGCCGCCGAACTCGGCCGCGGGCTGGACGTATGGAAAGTGGGAGTGTTCGTGGACGAATCGCCCGCTTCTATCGAAGCGGTTGTGCGCGCCGCTCATCTGGATGTCGCGCAGATTTATGGTGGCGAAGTGCCGAACGTCCCGCGGGTCTGGCGCGCGTTGAGGCCCGATTCGCCCGCGCGGCCCGATGAAACCGTCGAAGCGATACTCCTCGATGGGCCGGCCAACGGCATTACCTTCGACTGGACGAAGGCGCGCGGCTTCTCGAAAAAACTAATTCTCGCCGGCGGACTCAACGCTTCGAATGTCGCCGAGGCCATTCGCGTCGCGCAGCCCTGGGGCGTCGATGCGAGCTCGGGACTCGAGTCCGCGCCCGGCATCAAGGATCACAAAAAAGTGCAGCAATTCGTGAAGGCAGCCCTGGAAGCAGCATGACCTCTACTCACGTCACGTCAGAACCCGACGCCACCGGTCACTTCGGCCCTTACGGCGGCCGATTCGTGCCTGAAGTGCTGATGGCTCCGCTCGAGGAGCTGGAGCAGGCCTACCGCGCGGCATCGGCCGATCCTGCGTTTCAGGCGGAGCTCGCCGATCTTTTGACCCACTACGCGGGTCGGCCCACACCTCTCTATTACGCTCGCCGGCTCAGCGAAACTCTGGGCGGCGCGAAGATTTACATCAAGCGCGAGGACCTGCTGCACACCGGCGCGCACAAGATCAACAACTGCCTGGGTCAGGCATTGCTCGCTCGGCGGATGGGCAAAAAGCGCATCATCGCCGAAACGGGCGCCGGGCAGCACGGAGTCGCGACCGCCACGGTATGCGCGCTTTTCGGGCTCGAATGCGTCGTCTATATGGGCGAAGAGGACATGCGCCGCCAGCGCCTGAACGTCTTCCGCATGCGGCTTCTGGGCGCGACCGTGGTCGGCGTCGCGAACGGCAGCCGTACGCTGAAAGACGCGATCAGCGAGGCCATGCGCGACTGGGTCACCAACGTCCACACCACGCACTATCTGCTCGGATCGGCGCTGGGCGCGCACCCGTATCCGCTGATGGTCCGCGATTTTCATCGCGTGATCGGCGATGAGACCCGCGCCGAAATTCTCAAGCGCGAAGGCCGCCTGCCGGATTCGATTTTCGCCTGTGTCGGCGGGGGCTCCAACGCCATCGGCATGTTCCATGCGTTCGTCGGCGACGATAACGTGAAACTCATCGGCATCGAAGCCGGTGGCCGCAGTCTGCAGCTAGGCGAGCACGCCGCGCGATTTGCGGGAGGCGCACCGGGGGTGCTCCATGGAGCCAAAAGTTATCTGTTGCAGGATTCCGACGGACAAGCCGCGCTGACGCACTCAGTCTCGGCTGGCCTGGATTATGTGCTGATCGGTCCCGAGCACGCCTGGCTGCACGATCTGGGCCGGGCCGAATACGTTTCGTGCAGCGACGCCGAAGCGCTCGCCGCCGCGAAGAAACTGGCTCGCACCGAAGGGATCATCCCGGCGCTCGAATCCGCGCACGCGATACACGAGACCATCCGCCGCGCGCCGCTCGAACCCGGCAAGCTGTTCGTAGTCAATCTTTCGGGCCGCGGCGATAAAGATACCGACATCTATCGTGAAAATTTCCCGGAGCTCGATGCGGCAGGAAAGTGACGCCGCGAAAAAATGACGCAGCCTAACTTAATGCCAGAGCCGACCCGAATTCAAAAACTCTTTGAACGCACGCGGAAAGAGGGCCGCGCTGCCTTTATCGCCTACGTAACCGCGGGCGATCCTTCTCCCGAACGCACTCCCGAAATCATCGCGGCGCTGGAGCGCGGAGGCGTCGACCTGATCGAGCTGGGCGTGCCGTTTTCCGATCCCATCGCCGACGGACCCGTGATCCAGCGTGCCGCCGATCGAGCGCTCAAGGCCGGCACCACGGTTCCCAAAGTTCTCGAGATGGCCCGCGAGATCCGGAAAACGTCGGAGATACCAATCCTTCTCTTCACGTATTTGAATCCGGTGCTGCACTACGGGCTCGATAAACTCGGGCGCGACGCCAAGGCCGCCGGGATCGACGGCTGTCTGCTCACCGACGTGAGCGTCGAAGAAGCCGAGCCGTATGTGGCCGCGATGCGCGCCTCCGGGCTCGATACCGTCTTTCTTGCCGCGCCGACTTCCACCGAGCGGCGCCTCAAGCTGGTCGCGCAGTATTCCACCGGTTTCGTGTATCTTGTTTCGAGGACCGGGATCACCGGCGAACAGGTGGCTTTGTCGGATTCACTAGCCCCCCTCATCGATAAGATGCGCGGGGCCACCCAACTTCCGCTGGCCGCGGGATTCGGAATCTCGACTCCCGATCAGGCAGGCGCGGTGGCTAAAATGGCCGACGGCGTGGTGGTGGGCAGCGCGATTGTTCGCCAGATCGAGAGGGATCCGAGCGGCCTCGAATCCCTGGCCCGCTCACTCTCGGAGAGAATGAAGAAATGACTTCTGAGGATGCCTGGCAACTCTTACAAAACAGCCGGAAGAGGATCGACGATATTGACGTCGCGCTGGTTGACCTGTTGAACCGCCGCGCGGGCGTGGTCGAGGACGTCGTCGCCGCCAAGCGTGTCCTGAATAAAGAAGTGGACGACCCCAGCCGGCGCGAACAAGTGCTGGCGCATGCGCGGGCGCAAAATGCCGGTCCCTTGTCGAACGAAGAATTGACCAGCATCTTCGAGCGCATCATCGATAAGATGAGCGATCACCAGGTGGCTCGCCTCAAGACCGGGCGCTCGTGAACACTGTTGCCATCGCCGGAGTCGGGCTCATCGGCGGCTCTTTCGCTCTGGCGCTGCGCAAGGCCGGATTCCAAGGAAAAATCGTCGGCGTCAGCTCCCCGGCGACGATCCAGAAAGCTCTCTCCGTCGGCGTCATCGATCAAGGAATGACGCTGGCCGAAGCTGCTGCGTCGGCGGATCTGATTTATCTGTCCCAGCCCATCAGCCAGATCATCGAGACCCTGGATGTGTTGGAGACCGACGCGTTAGTCACCGATGCAGGCAGCACCAAGGCCGTCATCTGCGAACATGGCCGGAGGCTGAAGGGATTCATCGGTGGGCATCCGATGGCGGGCAAGGAATCGCGCGGCGTGGAGCATGCCGATGCTGACCTGTTTCGCGGCCGTCCTTATGTGTTGACCGCGCGCGAGCCGCAGCTCGAAACCTGGATCGAACGTTTCGGGGCGCGCCTGGTGATTCTCGATCCGGTTGAGCATGACAAGCAGGTCGCCTTCGTGTCGCACCTGCCGCAGTTGCTGTCGACCACGCTGGCTACGGTCCTCGCCGGGAAAGAACAGGTGGCTGGTCCGGCGGCGGCCGATCTGACGCGTCTTGCACTAAGCCCGTACGATATCTGGCGCGACATTTTCGCGACCAACGCTGAACCGATCGATGCCGCGCTTGTGGCCTTCATCGCGCGCCTGGAAGAGGTTCGGGCGCAGTTGCGTTCGTCGGAACTGGAAGACGTTTTTTCGCAGGCGGCCGCATCCGCCCGCGCGCTACGCGGCAAATAGCTAGCGGAAAGGATTCGTCACGCGAACGCCACCGTAGTCCTGCCCATCGCTCAAGTCTTCGCTGAGAACCTCGCGGCATCCAAGCGCCCGGGCAGCCTCGATAATCGCGGCGTCCCAGTAAGAAATCTGAAAGCGTTCCTTTGTGCGTAAGGCTGCTTGCAGCAGAGCGAGCGTCATCTCCTGCACTGGATAACGGCAGAATGACTCGATCAACAGGGTTGCCCGCTCATGTGAGAGGCGTTGCGCGCGCGTCGCCCGAGTGGCCTGAATATAGAATTCCTGAAGTACTTGTACGGAAAGCGCCAGATCGACTGCTTCTAAAATTTCCTTCGCCTTTGAGGCTTTGTCCCTCTCACCGGGACTTTTGCTTATGGCGTAGATCAGGATGTTCGAGTCGACGAAGCGCGTCGCGATCATGTAACTCCTCACGGGTTAACAGGTCCCCAGCGCTGAAACTCTCGATGGAGCCGATGACTTCGTCCTGCAGACGTTTCAAGCGCTCGAATTCAGTCTCTGTCGAAGTCATCTTCTCTAGTTGATCCCGAACCAGCGCACTGATGGAGGTGCCGGTCTCCGCTGCCCGGATCCGAGCCCGACGATAAACCTCATCCGGCACAGAAACTGTGATGTTTTTCACAGTTTCACAGTAACACAGCCCTGACTGTGCCTCCACCTGTGAAGCCGAGGCACACTAGAATGCCTCGTAAGTTATTAATAATACGAATGCAACCATTCGGCGGTTGGCGTGCGTCTAACCTTTTCACGTATGCGCACGCTGTTGCTGACGGGAATATTCGCCATGGTTCTTCCAATCGGGTGCGCCCCATTTCCTGACGGCCCGACCGAAGAGGAAACGGGACCCACGAACGTAAACACCCGACTCATTGTCGAGAAGGTTCAAGTGGTCGGGCGGGGTAGCTCCAAGATCAGCGAGCCGCTGCGTTCCGAGTTGGGTGACTTCGCCGGGAAGAACTTCGATCAGACGCTGCTTGAACGTCTGGCGGATAGAATCAAGCGCGAGCTCCACGCGCCCGACGTCAAGATGCGCGTCGTCAAGGGCGATATGCCGGATCACGTGATCGTGAATTTCGAGATCGGCACCGAACACGAGAAGCGCTTCGATCTGGATCTGTCGCGTTTCCTGTATCACTCCAAACAGGGCTGGTCGGGCCAGGGTCACGCGACCATTAATGTCCACGACAACGCGTTTAGCTTCGGCATGGTCAGTGACGGCGACCGTCTGAGCGAACGCTACGCCGGCATCCAGGCCGCCTACGAACGGAAAAACGTGGGCACCGACCGGCTGCAGCTTCGATTCGATTTCTCGAGCTATCACGAGCAGTGGAATCGGGCTACGTTGCTCGAAGCCGCCCCAAGCGACATCTACCGGACCCGCACGCAGTTTTCTCCCACGGCCACCGTGGTGATCCTGGAACCGCTCACCCTCAGCTTCGGTGTAGATTTCGCGCGATATCGGCTGACTCTGCCGGTAGCGAAAACCGAATCGTCCAACGCGGTGGTATCAACTCTGCGCTACCACCAGCGTTGGGGTTCGGCCAAGGACCACGGCGAGCATGACGTTCGGGCGTCCTACTCCGTGCGCGCAGGCACGCATTTCCTCGAAAGCGATCCGGTGTTTGCACGGCATGAAACCCAGGCCAGTTATCGTTTCCGCCGCGGCCATCAGGATCTCTCGATCCGATTCCTGGCAGGAAAAATCTCCGGATTGGCCCCCTTGTTCGAAAGGTTTGTGCTGGGCAATGCGGAAACGCTGCGCGGGTGGAACAAGTTCGATCTGGACCCGCTGGGCGCATCGCACATCGCGCACGGATCCATCGATTACGTCTATCGCGGACTTTTGGTGTTCTACGATACAGGAGCAGTCTGGGACCGTCCCCAGGAACGCGAACAGAAACAATCGCTAGGGGTCGGTTGCAGGAAAAGCGGTTTTCAGTTGGCGCTGGCTTTCCCGGCAAGAAGCGGGGCTGTCAATCCGGTATTTTATGCGGGAATGAACTTCTAGCGGCAAGCGATTCATAGGAGACGAGCGTCTAAACATATAGTGATGCGCATGCGCACCATCAAACCGTGGTGGGTTATCGCGGCGTTTCTATCCGGGCTGGCTTTTGCGATGTTTGCTGAGGAGCTGATCCTCAGCACTCAGGAAAGCCGCCTGGAGTTCGCGGCGCCGCGCGTGCATTTCCTCGTCGGCAAGCCTTTGGAACGACTGCGCAACGCCTCTGAAGTGCCCTTCGCCTTCAAGATCACGCTGTGGTCGGGTAGCCGCAATCATGTGCTGCGCGAGGTTCCGGCACGGTTTGTGGTCAGTTACGACCTGTGGGAAGAGAAGTTTTCGGTCACCAAGCTGGTGACGCCTCGCCGGACCGCCCGGCACCTGACCAACGATGCCGCGGAGGCGTGGTGCCTGCAGGAAATGTCGCAGGACGTGAGCGGCGTGAACCCCAGTGAGCCTCTTTGGGCTCGCCTGGAGATTCGAGCCGAGGATGGCAAGGAAGGCGGCCTTCCTTTCGGACGCGGGAACATCACCGATTCGGGCATCAGCCTGACCAGCTTGATCGAAGTCTTCAGCCATCCCGCCGCAACCACGCAGCCGCACTGGACCATTGAGACCGGACCCGTTACGCTCGACGAGCTGCGCAAGGGCCGCCGCCGCGGCTGATAGTCTGGTTCTGTCTTCTGTGATTCAGACATGAACCGGCTGCGGACCCGCCTGATCGCCGTATTCCTCCTGGCCACGCTCGTGCCACTGGGCCTGACCTTGTGGACTTCGCTCAGCCTGCTCGAACGCAGCCTTCAACTTGCGCCTCTCACCCAGATGGACGCGCTTTCTCAATCGCTTGAGAAGACCGGGCGCGAGTTGTACCAGCAGTCGCGCGACGCGCTTCGCCGCGATGTGGTCGAGGGCCGTGTGAAGGCCGTCGAGCTCGCTCCAGCCGATGCTGAGGCGTTCCGTGAACGCGGTCTCGATGAAGAGTTCGTGTTGGCCGGGGCGAATGGCGACCGGCTGGATTACTACGTTTTGGACAAACGCCGCGTGCTGCGATATTCCCGGCAACTCAACGTCCCGTTGGGCGAGCTCACCAAGCAGATCGCAGACGCGCGGCAAACCGTGGAGACCTCCGACGTGCGCGACTTCCGCCGCGGATTTCGAGGAGCCCTCCTGTCGATCGCCGCATCGCTATGGCTGGCGGCTTTGGCGGCTCTGGTGTTTCTGGCAGCGCGCATCACCCGTCCCATCCGGCAGTTGACGCAGGGTTTGGAGCGCGTCGCGTCAGGCGACCTGGCGGCTCGCGTGCCCGAAAGAGGCTCCGGGGAGATCGCCGCTGCGATGCGCGCGTTCAACAATATGGCGAGCCAGCTTCAGCAAGCCCAGGAACGCTTGATCCAGGTAACCCGCCTCGCCAGTTGGCAGGCTCTGGCTCGCAAGATGGCGCACGAAGTGAAAAATTCTCTGACGCCGATCCGCTTGACCATGGAAGAGATCGTCAGCCGTCAGGGCGCGGCCGATGGTGCGTTCCTGGAACAAGCCGCGCAGATTGTCGCCGATGAGGTGAATACCCTGGAAAAACGGGTACGCGCGTTTTCGGAGTTCTCCGCGGAGCCTCCGGTACTGCCGGCCGAGATCGACATCAACGCATTGGTGGAAGAGCGCGTGTCATTCTTGAAGAACGCGCACCCGGATGTGATCTATCAGATGAACCTCGCGCCGGACCGGCCCAAAGCGGTGGCGGATCCGGATCTGATCAAGGGCGTGCTGACGAACTTGTTGGAGAATGCCGCGGAGGCGGCTCGTCCGGGCGGCGTCGTGATGGCGCGCACATCGCGCGCGGGCGAGCAACTGAATATCGAAGTGCATGACTCGGGTCCCGGGCTCAGCTTGCAGGCGCAATCGAGCCTGTTCGAGCCAACGATATCCTTCAAGAAGGGCGGCATGGGTCTGGGTCTTTCGATCGCGCGCAGAAGCGCGTTGCTGTGCGGGGGCGACATCCAGACGCTTCATGGCGAGCTGGGCGGCGCGGCATTCCGCGTGATTCTGGCCGCCGTCAGGAATGGAGTTTGATGGCTCAAAAGCGGGTCCTGGTCGTCGACGACGAAGAAAACATCGGGCGCAGCCTGCGCCTGATTCTCGAACGCGAAGGCTATGCGGTGAGCCTGTGTTCGTCGATCGGCGAAGCGAAAGCGTATCCACAGCGTGCCGACGTGTATCTTCTCGATGTGCGCTTGCCAGACGGATCAGGCGTGGATCTGCTGCGCTGGCTTAAATCGAACGATAACGACGCGCCGGTGATCATGATCTCGGGCCACGGGACCATCGCCGATGCGGTCGAAGCCACGCGCGCGGGAGCGTTCGATTTCCTGGAAAAGCCCCTGGGCCGCGAGCACGTGCTTCTGGCGTTGCGGCACGCGCTGGACGAGACCAAACTTCGCGAAGAGAATCGTCGCCTGCGGGAATTGGTGGGCGGCGCGCGTATGATCGGGTCGAGCCCGGCTTTCGAACGCATCGTGGAGCAAGCGACCATGGCCGCGCGCAGCGATGCCCGCGTGCTGCTTGCCGGGGAATCCGGCACCGGCAAGGAACTGCTGGCGGCGCACATCCACGCGGAAAGCCCGTTCTCCACGGGCCCGTTTGTCAAAGTGAACTGCGCGGCGATTCCCACGGAACTGATCGAGAGCGAACTCTTCGGCCACGAGAAAGGGGCGTTCACGGGTGCGACTGCTGCTCGTCGCGGCAAATTCGAACTGGCCGACCGGGGTACGCTGTTCCTGGACGAGGTCGGCGATTTACATGCGGCGTCGCAAGCCAAGCTCCTGCGCGTTTTGCAGGAGGGCGAGTTTCACCGCGTGGGTGGCGAGCAGGCGATACGCGTATCCGTGCGCGTGATCGCGGCCACCAATCGTGATTTGACGGAGATGGTCGCGCAGCAGAAGTTTCGGGAGGACCTGTACTATCGCCTCTGCGTTGTGCCGGTGCGGGTGCCTAGTCTCCGTGAACGTCGAGAAGATATCGGCGCGCTAGCCGAATACTTTCTGGGCGAGTTCTGCGCGCGCAACAATTTCAAACCGAAGCGTCTGGCGGAGAGCGCGCTCGAAGCGTTCGAAGATTACGGCTGGCCCGGCAACATTCGCGAGCTGCGGAATACCGTCGAACGCATGGCGATTCTGACTCGCGGCGACGAGATCGACGCCGAGGCGGTGCCGGTGGAGATCCGCATCGCACGCGGATCGGGCGCCAAGGGGAACTTGCGAGAGGCTCGCGAATCGGCCGAGCGCGAGCATATTCTCAAGGCGCTCGAAGAATCGAAGTGGAACGTATCGGGTGCGGCGCGAGTGCTTGGGATGGAGCGGACCAACCTGCACAAGCGCATCCGCGCGCTGGGGCTGACCAGGGAGAAGTGAATCATGTGGGGCAGGATTGTATCCTGCGCTCGGGTTTGTAACCCGAGCTCTGCGCCGATTGGAAATCGGCGCGCGGGTTGAAAACCCGCCCCACCTCAGAGTTGTATCGACCAGGCGACCTTACGGTTCGTACTTCGGAACCTTGATTCGACCTTCCCACAGACTCTTGTTGTTCTCTTCGCAGGAGTACTCCATGATCTGCGTGTCGGTGCGAAGCGTGAAGGTCCGTTTGTTGCCCCAGTCCTGGGTGAAAGCCTTGGGATCGTGAATCGTGACCTCATAGGACATATGCCCGAGATCCGGACGGGTGAAGCGCTCCGTGATTTCGAGCGCGTCGCTATGAGGATGGCCGGCCGTGTCGAGCCGAGTCTTGCCGTTGAAGTTATTGGTGTGCACCACCAGAGTGTCGCCTTCCCAGTGGCCGACGGAATCGCCGAACCATGTCCGATCCACGTCCTTCGCGTGCGGGCGCCCATCGATTGGAATCAGCTTGAACCAGGTGTTCTGCTCGTACAGCAATGCCAGATACGGCGCATTCTGGATGAACTGGATCGGGTCGGGCGAATTCATGGAGCGCATCAGACCGAAGGGCAGGCACGCGCCGGTGTAATCGCCCTCTTCGGCTTTATAGGCGTCCCACTTGGCTTTGTACTCAGGCGTGAAGGGGAGTTCTTTCGGCCCCGTCGGATCGCCCTGGCGAGTATCCTTCGCCGGTCCCGATGCCATATTCGGCGTGTACGGGCGGAACCACAGCCCGCTCAGATCGGGTTTGCCATCCGCCGCGCGCGGAGTCGGACCAGTGGGAGCAGCCGGTCCACGGCCTTTCCCTTTCCCCGCTCCCTTGCCTTGCGCTTTAGCTTGCCCGGCAGCGGGCTCCTGCGAAAACGCCAAGCCGACCATGGACAGCGCGATCGCGGCGCTCAAAATTCCAACCTGGAGACGAGTACTCATAGTTAAACTCCTGCCGTTTCACGGCCAAATGACTCGTTCTATTCTACAGCGAATATCGAGTGCGCTCAACGCCTGCTATCGGCCGCCGTTCCTGAGGAACGTCCCTCGTTCCAGCTCCTCAAACGCTTCCTTGAGCTGATCCTGCGTGTTCATCACGATCGGTCCGTACCAGGCCACCGGCTCTTCCAGCGGCTTGCCCGATACCAGCAGGAAGCGGATACCGTCCTCGCCCGCCTGTATAGTCACTTCATCGCCCCGATCGAACAGCACCAGCGATCGATTGTCGGCTTCGGCGTGAGGCAGCGCTGTCTCCGACCATCCGACCCCTTCGGTCGGAACCGCCAGCGGGCTCGAGGCGTTCGAAAATTTTCCGTTTCCGGCGAACACGTACGCGAAGGCGTGGCGAGTGGTCTCCACCGGCAGCGATTTCCTCTTTCCAGGCGGAACCGACACGTCAATATAGATGGGTTCGGCCGCGATGCCGTCCACAGGACCCTTCTTGCCCCAGAAGCTGCCGCAGACCAGGCGGACCTCGGTCCCGTCATCATCGGTGATGACGGGGATGTCGGGGGACTTCACTTCTTGATACCGGGGATCGGTCATCTTGAGCGATGACGGCAGGTTCGCCCAGAGCTGAAACCCGTGCATGCGCCCGGCGGAATCGCCTTTGGGCATCTCCTGGTGGATGATCCCCTTGCCCGCGGTCATCCATTGCACGTCGCCCGCGCCGATCGCGCCCTTGTTGCCCATGCTGTCGGCGTGATCCACCGTTCCGGCCAGCACGTACGTGATCGTTTCGATGCCGCGGTGAGGATGCCATGGGAACCCTGCCAGGTAATCGGCGGGGACGTCGTTGCGGAAATCGTCGAGCAGCAGGAACGGGTCGAAATCGGTGGTGTTGCCGAACCCGAACGCGCGTCGGAGGTGCACGCCGGCTCCTTCGAGCGTCGGTTTGGACTTGATCAAACGTTTAACGGGCCGGATCGACATGAAAGGGACTCCTATATGAAGTCTAGCTTGCCCGTCAAACGGCGTTCCGGCCTCATGGGGGGCGGACTTCAGTCCGCGCAGGGCTTCAGCCCTGCAAGATTCAACCGTCGCGGAGCTGAAGCTCCGCGCGGAATGAATCCCGCCCTCCTTCCTGCAAGATCGTACTCAGCGCGGCCGCGGCACGTGGATCGACATCAGCACCAGCGTCCCGTTAATCTTACTGAACCAGTGCGGAGTGTTCTCGGGAACGATGAAGTAATCGCCCTTGGCGACCGCTTGGGTCTGGCCGCCGTCGATCGCAGTGCCGGTGAGGTTGTCGCCATTGCGGGTTTCACCCACGAGTTTCCCGCCAGTGACCAGTGTGCCGCTGCCGTCAATCACGTAGAACATCTCGGCTTCTTTTTCGTGGACCGCGGCGGCTTGCGGAACGGCTGAGCGATACTCCATATTCGCGCTGTAGGGCGCCAGTTGGAGAATTGCCTGGCTAAAGTTGGCCTGGTCTTGTTTCCGCTCGTTCTTGGCTTTGGCCATCATGGCCGTCACGTCGGAGGCGGAGGCGTAGGTCTTGTTGGCTGGAGGCTGCTTGCCTTGCTTGGCCGGCTGTTGTGCGGTCATGAGGCCGACGGAAGCAGCGGTCACAAGCATCAGGGCTATGGTGAGTAAGCGTGCGCGCATGGGGAGATCCTATCACATGACCGTGCATAGAAATAGGAAGTAGTCTATGCTTTTTGAGAGGAGACGCCGCAATGAGACCCTTTTTGACTTTGTCACTCGCTCTGGCAGCCACGGCTGCGATGGCGCCGTTCGCCTGGGCGCACTTTAAGCTGTTGGAACCGGCATCCTGGATTGAAGAGAACAATCTGGGCGATCCGCAAAAGCTGGGCCCCTGCGGCGGAACTTCGGCCAATCAGGCGAAGGGCAAGGCCGCGAACCCTGGCACGCCAACCAACATGATCACCAAGGTGAAGGGCGGCGATAAGCTGCACATCAAGCTGCAGGAGACCGTGTTTCATCCAGGCCACTACCGGATCGCTCTGGCGGTGAACTCGCGCGCCGAGTTGCCGGCCGATCCCGAAGTGACCACGCGGGATAGCGAGAAAGGGCCCTGGTCGGTATCCGCGGTGATTGCGAAGAACCCCAAGCCTCCGATTCTGGTAGATGGATTGTTCTCCCACACGACCAAGCAGATGGATCCGTGGGAGACCGATGTTACGATGCCCAATATCACCTGCGCGCACTGCACGCTGCAGATTATCCAGTTCATGGCCGAGCACGGCCGGAACTCGGATGGCGACTTCTCGTATCACCACTGCGCGGAGCTGCAGATCACGGCGGATCCTTCGAAGCCGGTCGATCGGGCATGGATGACGCGGGTCGGCGTGCCTGTTCAGGTTCCGGCGAAAGTGGTGAAGTAATCCGGGAACTCTCCGGAGCGCACAGCGGGTTTCAGCGTTGTGCGCGATTCCACAAAGAACTCTCCGGAGCGCACGGCGGGTTTCAGCGTTGTGCGCGATTCCACAAAGAACTCTCCGGAGCGCACAGCGGGTTTCAGCGTTGTGCGCGATTCCACAAATGGAAAGGGGCCGCCTGCCGGCGACCCCTTTCATTGTTTTTGGCTTGCGGACTGAAACGTCGTCGTGCCCGAACTACGGGCGATTGACGTTCTCAGCCTGGAGCCCTTTCGGACCCCGTTTTACCTCGAACTCCACCTCCGTGCCCTCCTCCAGCGTCCTGTAACCGGACATCTGGATTGCCGAGAAGTGAACAAATACATCCTCGCCGCTGGCCCGCTGGATAAAACCATAGCCCTTGGCGGCGTTAAACCATTTGACGACACCCTTTTCTCTCACTACTTGATATCTCCTCTTTCACTCCCGGAAGGCCGGGATCGTGCTTAAAAACTCTGCCATTGTCGCATGTAATGTGTTCTATTGCAATCAGATATTTAAACGGTCCACAGCCCGTTTAGCGTATATTAGCGGGGCCTCAAGTCCCGGACCCAAACCGACGATAAACAGATGGTGGGAAAGACTTTGCTACGAATCTCGGGACCTTTTCTGGCCCTTCTGCTGCTAGCCGGGTGCGGGAGCAACGAGTTCTCCGTAAATGCGGCTTTGGAAGCCCGTCCCGTGCAACTCGACGGGGAACAGATCGTTCTCGATCCGTCTCAGATCGACTGCGGCGTGCGTGAGGAGCTTTGGGAGATCACGCCGCTTGGCGATACCAGAGCCGTAGCCCGCCTGACCAGGAAAGGCCGCGACCTCCAGTTCAGCGACGATGTTCAGATTGGCGACCCGGTTGTAGGCCTTCCCTACGTCCAGATACACGGCAACTTCCCGGTGCACGTGATCCAGGTAGGCTCGGTCCATGACGTCGACCAATACACCAAGACAGCCGACGCCCGAATCGCCGTCCACATCGATAACGGCTGCTTTCAAATGATCCCGCCGAGTCTCATGGGGATCAAGCACGGGCAGTTTGACGCGGCCACGAACCCCGTTTTCCGCTTCAGAATGGACAACGGGTGGATGGTCGACCAGATCGTTCACTAGCCGTAAACCGAACCCCTGTATACCTTTCCGGCGTTGACTTGTCTTTTAGACTATGAGTAGTATGGTTGACGCCGAACAGCTTGCCAGGGGGAGGCGTAACTTGACTCCGTCAATTGACGCCTAATTAGATTGCGTAAGCTCTTCGGCTCGTGCTCCCTTCCTAGAAGGAACACCAGGAGGATTTTAAAGTTGACTAGACCTATGACTTCGATTTTGTCTGCGGCGGGCATTTTTGTCGGCCTGTCTTTGCTATCGGTGCCGGCTGCCGCCCAACGCGGCGGCGGCGCACCCGAGCCTGCCGGCTGTCCCGGTCCGCCCCAGTGGCTGATAGAGCGGAATGCGGCTGCTGCTGCAGCGCGTGGTGGAGCTGCACCTGCCGCCCAGGGCGCTGGGCGAGGCGCGGGCGGTGGAGCCGCTGCTGGCCGTGGTCGCGGGCGAGGCGCCGCGGCTGAGTTGCCGCCGGTACCGCGATTCCCGAACGAACCCCAATACGGCGTGCAGGCGGGAAAGCCGGACTTCGGTGGCCTCGCTAAGGGCGTCTGGAGCGTTCCGTATATCGTGAATCTGCAGATCAACGCTCACGACGAAAAAGGCTGCCAGTACATTTATCCGCCGTTCACGCCGGCTGCCAAGGCCCTGTGGGAACAGCGCGAACTGAAAGATCTGGAAAAGGACGATCCCGAGGGCTTCTGTCTTCCTCCGGGTGTCCCCCGCATGCTGTATACGCCCTATCCGACCCAGATCTACCAGATGCCCGATCGCATCCTGTTCGTGTTCGAGGGCGGAGCGCATGTCTGGCGTTTGGTCTATATGGACGGGAGAAAACTTCCGAATCCTGACGACGTGAATCCGACCTATCTGGGCTATTCCGTAGCTCACTGGGAAGGGGACACGCTGGTCATCGAATCCAACGGCTTCAACAACCGGACTTGGCTCGACGCATCCGGCCATCCGCACGGTGAGAAGTTGAAAGTCACCGAGAAGCTTACCCGGACTGACTTCAATAACATCAAAGTGGAAGCGACCATCGACGATCCCGAGTTTTACACCAAGCCGTGGACTGTGGTCACCGGCATCACCTGGACCCCGAACACCACGGGCCCGTTCACGATGCGCGGCGGCGAGATCCTGGAGTACATCTGCCAGGAGAACAACAAGGATCAAATCCACATCGGGGGAGTTCTCGGAAGGTAGTCAGGTAATACGAATCTGAAATTGGCCGATCCCGGCGGCTGGACATTGCGCCCGCTGCCCGCGATCGGCCAGTTTGTTTTTGGGGCGGTGTGGCGGACGGCCGATCGCGTTTCGGTTTGGCCCCGCCGGTGACGGCGGGGGATCGATATTGAATCGGTCACCAGCCCCCATCCTTACGGACGGGGCTGGCTGCGGACAGGCTGGGGACAGGCGACGAACCACGCTAGAGGACAGCCGGTTGTCGGACTGGCCCCGCCGGTGACGGCGGGGGATCGATATTGAATCGGTCACCAGCAGCACTGAGCCCCCCTCCTTACGGACGGGGCCCCGGACAAGGCTATGGCCAATCAGTTATTCGAGTTCCTGGACCGGAACGTCGAAATGCGCCGTGTTGACCACACCATTGCGCTGGAACTGGACCCACACCCGATAATTCCCCGGACGAGGGAATGTCAGATTGAACTGCACATTCGGCCCGCCGTCGGCGATGAACGGATGCGTGTGGATCAGGTCGATTAAATCTTCGCTGGCGGCGAGCATGTGCCCCCAGGCTCCCAGGTACTTCTCGAAACCATCGCCTGGTTTGATCGTGAAATGGAGCTGCGTTTTCAGGCCGGCGATCACCTGGGGCGGTTCGGTGCGGAATTCCACCTGCATATTGCTCGCGTCTTTCTGCGCGTAATCCCGGGCTAAATGTACAGGCGCGGGAGGCGTCCCGTTCACGAACATGGTTTTCGCGATCAACTGGGGCGTGGCGCCATCGGGATAAAAATCGCCCAGCACTCGATACATCCCGGACTTCGGAAGCGTGAGATTGTCGTAGCGGAACGATCCGTCCGGCTGAAACACCGGATGATTGTGCAGGAAAAATTCGAGGTCCTGGCTGACCACGAACAAGTGGAACAGCTTCTCGTGGACCACCTGGAAGTTTGTCACCGGTCGACCCTTCCATGGGTCATGAATCGTGAACGTGAGTTGTATCGGCTGGCCGGGTTCAGGGGCGCGCGGCAGCACGGTCATATCCATGTGGTATTCGGTGGCTTCCGGAACTCTGTCGGCCAGCTTCATCCCGCAGCGCGGGCACACGCCGGGATTGTTCGAGCGCACGTCCGGATCCATAGGGCAGACCCAGACCTGCTCCTGCGGCCACAGCTTACCTGCGGCGGCGAGCATTGCCAGGAACCCCGATACGAACGACCGTCTCTGCAAGCCCTTTCTCGGCACGACCCAATAATAGCTCTTTTAGTTTTTTGCTGGTTTACTTGGGGGGAGGAGGGCGATCTTCGCGCCCGGCGGGATGCCCCGGATGACCGTGCCGGCCGGCAGATTGATAGGCATCTGGAACAGGAAAGGATGTCCGAACTGAGCCTTGTAATCCCGCAGCCACAATAGAGGTTGGATGGTGCCATCGGGAAGCTGGGCGGTGATCTGAAACGAGCCCTTTTCAGGGATCTTGTCCGGCCACAGGCCGTCCAACGTGAACGCGCGCGTCAAAGCGAAATCCCCGGCGGCACTAAGCTCGCCTTTGCCGTGACGAAACGTCTCCGGCTCGAGCGATTTCGGAGGCGGGGGCATGTCCTTCGGCTCGCCTTCGGGTACGCCTCCATCCACCCAGCTCACGATGCGTTCCATCTCTTCGGGAGTAAGGGCCGTATCGTTGCGGAATTCGCCGAATCCTTTGATCGCGCCCCACGGAGGCATCCGCCGGCGAAGAATTTCTTCCTTGATCGCGACGGCCCAGGGCCGCGCCTCGGCGTACGTCATCAGCGAGAACGCCATGCCTCCCGGATGGTGACAGGACGCGCAGTGGTTGTTCACGATGCGGGAAATATCCCGGCTGAAGGTGATCGAAGTAGTGATGATATCGTGCGCTTGCGCGGCCAGGCACGCCGAGAACACGAGCAGACAAAACTTCATAACCATCCCTATTATAGGGAGATGCGTTTGCATATAGCGGTGATTTCGGCGGCTATCGCGCTACCGGTTTCGGCGGCCACTTGTGAGAGCATGGCGCAGCTCACGATACAGAACACGACGATTACGGCAGCGCAGCAGGTCGCGGCGGGCGCGTTTACTCCGTCGCCGGGAGCGCAGGGCAAACAGAACGATGCCTTCCGCGCCTTGCCGGCATTCTGCCGCGTGGGGGCGACTATTCGTCCGGTACCCGATTCCGAAATCAAGATCGAAGTCTGGATGCCCTCGGCCGGCTGGAACGGCAAATTTCGCGGTACCGGCAACGGCGGCCTGGGCGGATCCATGAACTACAACGGGATCGCGGCGGCGATGCGCGGCGGATACGCCGTCGCGGGCAACAACACCGGCCACGACGGCGGCGCGAGCCTGATGATGGGGCATCCGGAAAAGATCCGCGACTTCGGCGAGCGCGCGGGCCATGAGATGACCGTTAAGGCCAAGGCGATTGTGGAAGCGTTCTACAACGATCGCCCGCGACATTCGTATATGGTCGAATGCGGCGGCGGAAGTATGGCCGCGCTGAAAGCGGCCCAGCGCTTCCCTACCGATTACGACGGCTTGGTGGCGGGCGGCCTGGCCACCTATCTTACGCATCACGTGTTCGGGCAGATCTGGATCTGGCAGGCGACCCATCTGGATCCCGCGAGCACGATCCCGCCGGAGAAATTTCCGGCGATCCACAATGCGGTGCTGGCCGCGTGCGATCGGTTGGACGGCGTTCAGGACGGCGTGCTCGAAGATCCGACGCGCTGCAAGTTCGATCCGAAGGTTCTGGAGTGCAAGACCGCCGACGGGCCGTCATGTTTGACCAGGCCCCAGGTCGAAGCGGCCCGCAAGCTCTATTCGCCGGCGACGAATCCGCGGACGAAGAAAGAAATCTTCGGGCCGCTGTACCCTGGCAGCGAGCTGTTATGGGCGCAGTCGGCGGGTCCGGCTCCGGTGTCGATTTCGTCGGATTTCTTCAAGTACTTCGCGTTCAAGGATCCGAACTGGGATCCGATGAAGCGGCCGGTCAACTTCGATACCGATGTGGCCCTAGCGGACACACCTGAGAACACCGTGATTAACGCCAACGATCCCGACATCGGCAAATTCGTGGAGCGAGGCGGAAAGCTGATCATCTACGGAGGCTGGAACGACGCGGGGATTCCGCCCCGGCTCGCGGTCGACTATTACAAGAGCGTCGTGGATACACTGGGCGCTCGCGCGGTGAAGGATTCCATGCGCCTGTTCATGGTGCCTGGGATGGGACACTGCAACGGCGGCGATGGTACGGACGCGTTCGACATGCAGGCGGCGATCGAGCGGTGGGTGGAGCAGGGCAAGGCTCCGGATCGCATCGAAGCGTCGCGCGTCCGGGACGGCAAGACCGATCGGACTCGTCCGCTGTGTCCGTATCCTCAGGTTGCCAGCTACAAGGGCTCGGGCAGCACGGACGAATCGTCGAATTTCGTCTGCAAAGCTCGCTGACCGGACACGTGTTGACCGGCCTGAGGCCGGTCCTACTGTTGGGATATCATTTATATCCAGGTGCCAGGAGGCAATTATCCATGCTGAAATACGCAGCGCTGATTTTCGTCGGTTCGTACGCGATGGGCGCGACCTGCTTTCCAGCACATTGGGATCCTAAGCTTAGAATTCCACGTGGACAAGTTGTCGCGGCCGCTTCTATAGTGTCACCTAAATACTAGTGACTCCAGCGTAACTGGACTGGCCACAGTTAGGCCGCAAATGTAATCACACTGGCTCACCT
>JADMIO012770982.1_pt1 | contig 42685 bp, 37 predicted proteins | sample 8958161 | NCBI WGS metagenome assembly JADMIO01 (sample SAMN16585339, study PRJNA669376) | soil metagenome | isolation source: Crop rotation soil | place: USA: Cullars Rotation, Alabama | collected 2011
CTTTCCCGGCGGCGACGAAGGCGTTGGCTCCTCGGGCGGCGGCACGGGCGACGGCGACGCGGTTCCGGTCTGCGCGTGTGCGGCGAACGTCGCGATGCCGAGCGCGAACGCGAGCACGCGTCGTGCGGTGCGGTCGAAGCGGCGTTCCTTCATCGCGACCTCCATGGACCGGAACGCCGAGCCTAACGCCGCGCGCAGGCTCGCAGCAACGTCGGCGTTCAGCCGCGGGATACGAAACTGTAGGCGTCGACGGTCGCATCGACGCAGCGCGACCACGGATAGTCGCGTGCGCGCGAAACGCCCCGCGCCGAAGCGCCCGAACGCCACGTCGAATCCTCGAGCACGCGTTCGAGCCCCGCGCGGAGCGCATCGTCGTCGCGCGGGTCGACGTTGAGCGCAACGTCGCCCGCGATTTCAGGCAACGATGAGACGTTCGACGTCAGCACGGGCACCCCGCTCGCCATCGCTTCGAGCACCGGTAACCCGAACCCTTCATAAAGTGAAGGAAATGCGAACGCATGCGCGCCCGCGTACATCGCGGGCAGCTCGTCTTCGCCGACATAGCCGAGACGACGCGCCTCGCCCTTCGCTTCGAGCGGCGCGATCGCTTTTTCGAGCTCGCCGGAGAGCCACCCGCGCGCACCCGCGATCACGAGTGGATGCCGCGCGCGGAGCGAAGGCGCGAGCGCCGCATACGCATGCACGAGACGCGCGAGATTCTTGCGCGGCTCGAGCGTCGCGACGACGAGCAGATAGGCGCTCTCGGCAAGACCGTGCTTCGCGAGCACGGGCGCGATCTCCGCGCGGGTCCTCGGCCGGAAGTTCGCATCGACGCCGAGCGGAATCGCGCGAATCTTCTCGCGAGCGACGCCGAAGCGCTCCGCGATCTCGGCCGCGATGAAATCGGAATCGGTGAGCACGAGATTCGCGCGCGCAAGCGTTTTCGGCAAATGCCGATCGAGAAAGCGCACGCGCTCGACCGGATGCGCTTCGGGAAAGCTGAGCCACGAAAGATCGTGCACGGTCGTCAGCGCCGGGCCGTCGAACGGCATCAGCACGTAGTTCGGCGTGTGCAGGATCCAGCCTTTGAGCTTTCGCGTGTGCAGCCGGAACATCGCGCCGCGAATCTGCGTGTAGAGCTCGAGCGCCTGCGTCTTGAACGGCACGTTGCGGCGGATCGCCGCGATCGTGCGATTCGCTTCGAGCGCGTGCGCGGGATCGTCGACCCACTGGTAGGCCGAGTAGAGCTTGAGCTCATCGATCTCTGCGTGATGCGCGAGGCCACGTGCGATCTCGAGCGCATAACGGCCGATGCCGGTCAGCGGCGCGGTGATCGCGTCGACGTTGAAGACGACTTTCATGGTCGCGCGCCGCGGCCGTTTCGCATCACAAAGGCTTGCGCCCGATGAAATCGATCGTCGTCACGCAGAGCTTCGCGGCGGGAACGTTCGCGAACTGCGGGTGCACCTTCATCGCAGCGAGCTCCCGCAAGCGTTCCTCGCGGGCCTGGCCCGTGTCGAGCGCGATCTCGAAGCCGGCGGCGGCTGCGCGCTCGACGAACTCGTGCGCGCGCATGCGATTCTGGTACAGGAACGCGTTGTTCCAGTGCTGCCACTCGGCATCGGAATAGCCGAGATAGTTGAGCTGATTGATGCTCCGGTCGACATAGGCGTAGTGATCGCCGCAATTGACCGAATGGAACATGACGCCGCCGGGCCGCAGGATGCGCATCGCCTCGGCATAAAGCTCGTCGATGACGAGCGGCGGCACGTGCTCGAGCACGCTGTTCGAGAACACGACATCGAGCTCGTTCGCGCCGATGTCCACGCGCGTCGCATCCACGGGCGAGTCGTAATCGACGACGCCGTCGGTCGCATAAGCAAGATCGATGGGACCCGAAAGACGCTCGACGAGCTGGCGCTGGCGGCGCGCGACTTCATCGGGCGCGATACCGCTCGCGGCCGCGATCATCGCGACGTACTCGCCGAGACTTTCGGCACAGCGGCGCACGAGATCGGGCTTGAGGTGCGGGTTGAGATCGACCGTATGCACGCGCGCCGCGCCCGCGAGGTACGACATGAACGGAAACGTCGGATACCAGCCGGTCCCGATCTCGAAAAGCCGTGCGCCCGTGAGCTCCACGCCCGCGACGCGCAGATGATCGACCATCAGCATCCAGTCGTCGATCTTGAGCGCGAATTCGCGCTGAAAACCGCGTAGCCCGCCCAAATGGCGCTGCATCCAGTAGTGGGCCGTCACGCCCCCAGGTACGCCGCCAAGCACTTTCTGCACGAACCCCTTGACCCTCCAGTGCATCGCCGGCGTTTCCTCGAGAGCGGGTCCGCCGCGCGCGGACCCGCCCCGGATTATGCACGGGCGATGTGGCGTTCGCGTGCAAAATCGGCTTCAACCATGCGCCTCGCGAGCGCCGCCGGATCGAGCGACGGTGCGAAACCGAGCTCGCGCCGTGCGCGCGAGCTGTCGCCGACGAGCAGCGGAGCGTCGCTCGGCCTGAACAGCGCGCGGTCGACGCGGATGCGCACGCGATCGCTGCCGCGCTCGACGCCGACCTCGTCGTAACCTTCGCCGAACCAGTCGATCGTGATGCCGGCAGCGAGGAACGCGGCACACGCATAGTCGCGGATGCTCGACGCTTCGCCGGTCGCGAGCACGAAATCGCTGCCGTCGCCGCGCGCGGCCATCGCTGCCATCGCGGCGACGTGATCCGGCGCGTAACCGAAATCGCGGCGCGCATCGAGATTGCCGAGCGCGATCGATTCTTCGCGGCCGAGCGCGATGCGCGCGGCGCCGAGGCTGAGCTTGCGCGTCACGAACGACGGATCGCGCCATTCGGATTCGTGATTGAACAGGATCGCGCTCGACGCGCGCACGCCGAAGCTCTCGCGCCAGCTCGCGACCGCGCCGTGCGCGAGCAGTTTCGAAAGCCCGTACGGCGAGATCGCCGCGAGCGGCGTCGCCTCGTTCTGCGGCGCTTCGCTCGGTGCGCCGAAGATCTCGGCGCTCGACGCGAGCACAAAATGCGCGCGCGAATTCACCGCGCGCATCGCTTCGAGCAGATGCACGGTGCCGAGCCCGTTCGCCTCGATGCTGCCCGCGGGATCGCGAAACGATGCCGCGACGCTCGACTGGCCCGCGAGATGGAAAATTGCCTCGGCCTCGGCCTCGGTCACGACCGCACGGCAATCGGCGGCATCGACCGGATCGAGCGGACAGAGCGACAGCGCCGGATGCGCATCGATCGCGAGCTCGCGGAGGCGCCAGAAATGCGCGCCCGACGGATCGGAATCGGGGCGATGCGTGCCGACGACCGCGATGCCCGCGCGCAGCAGTTGCGATGCGAGCAGCGCGCCGTCCTGACCGCTGATGCCCGTGATGAGTGCGCGGCGATACGGCGGTGTCATCGCGGGTCGTCCCGGAAAGTGCGAGCCGAAGCGATCGCACGCTCGGCGCAGTGATCGATGTCTTCGCCGGGCCGCGCTTCACCGAACGGAACCCCGATGCGCGCCGCGACGCGCGCAATCGCATCGGAAGATGGGCCGAACGCGACGATCGCATCGAACGCGCGAGCCTGCAGCCAGCGCGAGAGCCCGGACTCGTCCTGCGGCAGCGGCTCCGCGTCTGGACCGCCGACGGTCAGCACGCGAAGGCGCGGCAAATGCGCATCCGCGCCCGCGAAGATGCGCCGTACGCGCCAGTCGAGCACGCGGCGCTCGAATGAGAACAACGTCGCGCCGACGTCGCGCTCGTAGTTCGGCCAGCGCTCGCGCAGCACGGCCATGCCGGCTTCGCCGAGCTTCGCGCGGCGTTCGTGGCCGAAGCTCGCGCTGCGCTCGTGGCGCACGTAGACGTTGCCCGCAATCAGATGCCGGTAGCCCTGTGCCGACGCGCGCTGGCAGAAATCGTTCTCTTCGCCGTAGCCGTGCGGGAACGCGGCTTCGTCGAGCGCACCGACCTCGTCGAGCACCGCGCGGCGGATGTACATGCAAAAACCGTTGCCGGTCGGGAGCTCGGGATACGCCGTGCCGGCGTCGTGCCAGAGCGCGCGCGCCGCGTGCTCGAAGGACCAGCGCGAAGGCCACGGATTTTCGTGCTCGAGCTCGGGCACGGAAAACGCGCCTGCGTTGTCGGAGACTGCGGTGACGGTCGCGACATCGGCGCCGCACGCGGCCGCGCGACGCAGGCCGGTCAGCCAGTTCGACCCGACTTCGGCATCGGCATTGAGCAGCACGACATCGGCGCGCCCGGCTTGCGCGATGCCGCGGTTCGCCGTTGCGGTGAAGCCGCGATTCTCCGCATTGCTCAGCACGGCGACACCCGCGCGTGATGCGTAACGCGCGAGCAGCGGCGCGATCGCGGGATCCCGGCTCGCATCATCGATGAGGATCAGCCGCGCGCGGCCCGTCGTGTGTGCGAGCAAGGATTCGATGCAGCGCTCGACGAGCGCCGGCGCGTCGTACACCGGAACGACGATGGCGACGTCGACCGCGGCGACATCGACATCGGTTGCATTGCGACCGATCGGCTGGAGCTCGCGCGGCGCGTGCTCGGTCGCGAACCCGGCGGTGCCGAAGCGAATGGCGAGCGGCTTTTCGGTCAGCGCACCGCCATGACGATCATGGCGCGGCGTGACGCTCGCTGTCGCGGCACCCGACGGCGAGAACGCGAACGCGAAAGTCGCATTGCCGTCCGCGTCGGCGCGCGTGCTCGCGAAGAACTCGCCGTCGAGATCGATCGCGATGATCGAGCCCGCGAGCGACGCGTCGAACTGCATCGACAGCGCGTGGCCGGACCACGACCCTTCGCGCAACGGCGAAAGCGGTGGCGGCGGCACAGCGCGGGCGCGAAGGAACGACAGCATCGCGCGAGCTTAGCCCGCCGCGCGCAACGTTGCAGCTTCGGCGGCGCGTACTTCGTCGGCAAAATCGAGGTCGAGCACGCTGCGGTCCTCGATCGCGCCGAGCAGCGCGCGCTGCGCCGCGGTCAGTGCGGAAAGGTCGCGCTCGTTGGCGCCATGGCGGCGAAGCTCGGGCTCGATCCAGCCCGTCACCGAGACGGGATCGGGCAACGCGAGACGCTCGATGCCGAGCGCGACGAGATCGGCATGTAGCCGCGTCGCGACCGCGTACGGATCGACGATGAGCTCGCCGTAATCGACGATGAGGCGAGGCCAACCGCGCGTCGCGGCGAACGCCGAGCGCGTGTAGCGCTCCCAGAGCGAGAGCGCGTCGTCGCGTGGCATGCGATCGCGCGCCGCGAGCGAGTCGGCGACTTCGAGCGGATCGCGCACGACGTGCACGAACACCGGCCGCGTCAGCAGCGGCAGCAGCTCGCGCACGAGGAGGCAAAGTCGCGGCTCCTTGATGAACCAGGGGCGGCGCGGCTCGAGCGTTTCGAGCACGGCCGCGGCTTCGCGGCGAAACGCATCGATCGCTTCGGCGGGCGCGTTCGCGGGCGGATGCTTCCAGTCGCCGCCGGCCGCCGCGAGGCGGCGCAGGCAAACGCTGTGCAACTCGGCGAGCTCGTAATGGCCGCGCGGATTGTCGGGTCCGACGAGCAACGCTGAATCCTCGCCGGGCCAGACGCCCATGCGCGCGAGCAGACCCGCGACGCTCGACGTGCCCGAGCGATGCATGCCGAGCACGACGATTTGGCCGCTCGCGGCGCGCGCGAGGTCGGCGGGCCGATGCGGCTTTGGCGATGTCGCGCGCGGACGCAGCGTTCCGCCTTGCTCGATGGCTTCGATGAGGCGTTCGGCGCTTGTGTCGATGTCGTGCGTCGCCGCGAATCGTTGCGCATGCGCGCGCGCGGCCGCGAGATGTTCGTCGCGGCGGTCGAACACATCGCGAAGGCGCGCCGCGAGTGACTCCGGATCGGGCTCGGACCAGCGGCAGCCCGGTTGCGCCGCGTCGTCGATCGGCACGCTCTCGACGACGTGACCGTACTCGCGCGCGAGCGCGGCCTGACTGCCGAAATCGCTCGCGACGAGAATGCGTCCGAGCGCGAGCGCGTCGCCCGCGTGCGGATCCCAGCGGCCGCCGCGGCGTACGCTGACATATGCGTCGGCTGCCGCGAGCATTTGCGCGCGCTCGGCATCGGGAAAGCCCCATCCCGACAGCAATCGCACGCGTGCGCCGCGCGAGCGCGCGACGAGATCGCCGAGACGCATCGTCATCGCCGCGTCGCGCTGCGGCCGGAGCAACACGAGCAATTCGACGCCTTCGTCCGCCGCGAACGTGCGCTGGAAGGCACCGACGAGCACGTCGGTTGCATCGCGCGCGAGGTCTTCGGCGATCGCGAGGAACACGAACCGCTGCTGCGGCTGACGCGGCGACGGCACGCGCACATGGAAATAGTCGCGATCGACGCCGAACGGCACGATCGTGATCGGCACGGTGACGCCGCCCGCGCGGAATGCGTGCTCCTGAAACGCATCGGGCACGATCAGCGTGTCGAGCGTATTCGCGTCGCGCGCCCATTCGGCCGGCACGCGCTCCCATTCGGAAAATCCGATCGCGGTCCGAAAGCGGCCGTGCGCTTGCGCGAAATACCGCGCGGGAGCCGCAACGAGCGCGACATCGGGCGTCGCACGCCAGCGGCGTTCGCTCGCGAGCTCGAGCCGGAAATCCTGCGGATCGGCGAGCTCGCGCGCGGCCGGCGCGAACGTCGCGCGAATCCCGCGCGCGTCGAGCCGGCGCACGTAGTCGCGCGCGAGTCGCGCGTGCACCGGCGACGCGCGCGTCGTGCCGTGCCAGAGCAGCGTGCCGCGATAGCGATCGGCGAGCCGCTGCTGCCAGCGCGCGGCGAACGTCGCGCGGCTTTGCGCGAACAGCTGCGTGCGGAACTGGCTGTGCTCCTCGCCCGTCGAGCCGTGCTGGTCATGCTGCAGCGTGACCGCGCCCGCGAGCGCGGTCGCGATGCCGAGATCGGCTGCGCGCAGGCAGTAATCGGTGTCTTCGAAATAGCTGTGAAACGCGGTGTCGAGCCCGCCGTTGCGTTCGAGGCAGTCGCGGCGGATGTACGCGAGCGCGAACGCGATGCTTTCGACCTTGCGCAGACGCGTGTACTGCGCGACGTCGCGCTCGATCAGCCCCGATTCGGTCTGCTGACCCCAGAGCCGATCGGGCTCGATGAACGCGCCGTCGTGATAAAGCCGGCCTTCGGGTTCGGGGCCGAGCATGCGGCAGCCGACGATGCCGATCTCGGGCGCGGCGTACGCGGCGTCGCGAAGACGTCCGACCCAGTCGCGTTGCGTGAACTTGAGATCGTTGTTGAGCAGGATCACATCGTCGTCGCGCCGCGCGGTCGCGATGCCTTCGTTCATGCCGCGCACGAAGCCCAGGTTTTCCGGATTCGTGACGATGCGCACGCGATCGGCGTAGGCGGCGAGCGCACGCGGCGTGTCGTCCGTGCTGCCGTTGTCGACGACGATGACTTCGGCGTGATCGAGATCGGTCGCGAGCAGCGAGTCGAGGCAGCGCCTCGTCAGCGCCCACTTGTTCCATGCGAGCACGATGAGCGCGACGCGGCGCATCTCACGCATCCCGCCGCGGCGAAGAGCCGGGCCAGATCGTTTCGAACAGGCGATCGAGCTCGTCGATCGCAAAGTCGGGGACCGGCGTCAGCAGGAGACGCGCCGATGCGTCGGCGGATCGGCTGCGCGCGCGCGCGTCGCGCAGCACGCGTTCGCGAAATTCCGGATCGTCCGCGCGTTCGGGCTGCTCGGCGAGCCGCACCGCCGCGATCAGCAATTGCGTTGCGGGGATGCCGAGCCGCCGCGACAGCGCGGCGAGCCGCGGTGCGTCGATGCGGGCATCGGGCGCGCTCATGGCGGCGTTCCCTGCAGATGGATTTCCTGATGATAGGCCTCGAACACGACGTCGCGCTTGCCTTCGAGCACGCTTTTGCCGTGCTCGACCCAGAGCACGCGATCGCAGAGCGCCGAGATCTGTCGCTCCTGATGGCTCACGAGCACGACCGTGTGGCCCTCGCCCATGCGCTCGCGCAGCGCGTTGCCGGATTTCTCCTGGAACTCGGCGTCGCCGACCGCGAGCACTTCGTCGATGAGCAGTACGTCGGGCTCGATCTGGATCGCGACCGAGAATGCGAGCCGCATGACCATGCCCGAGGAGTACGACGCAATCGGCTGCTCGAAGAAATCGCCGAGCTCGCAGAATTCCCTGATCGAGGGCAGCCGCGAGAGGATTTCACGCCGGCGCATGCCGAGCATGAGCCCCGACAGGATCGCGTTGTCGCGTCCCGAAAGATGCGGCACGAATCCGAGTTGCAGCGAGAGCAGCTGACACGAGACCGGCGCGCGCCGCACGCGGCCGCGATCGGGCACGAGGATGCCCGCGATGAGCCGCAGCAGCGTCGACTTGCCCGCGCCGTTGCGGCCGATCACGCCGAGCCGCTCGCCGCGGCGCAGCGTGAGGCTCACGTCCTCGAGCGCCCAGAAGCGCTCGCCGCCGACGCGGCGCTGCTTGTCGAACGCGACGCCGACGTGCTCGAGCTCGACGAGCACTTCGCTCATGTCGCGAGCTTCGGATAGCGTGGCGCGAGGCGCGTGATGATCGCGATGCCGATGAGGCAGACGGTCACCGAGATGAGGCTGACCTTGGTGAGGCCGACGACGTTCGGCCAGTCGCCGTCCATGAGGATGCCGCGCGTCGCTTCCATGAGCACGGCGATTGGATTGAGCTCCATGATCTCGCGAAGCGGCGACGGCACCGCCTTCAGCGAGAACACGACGCCCGAAAGGAACATCACGACCGTGAGCACCTGCTCGATCACGAAACGCAGATCCGGCAGCAACGGGACGATCGCGGCGACGACGAAGCCCGCTCCGGCCGCGACGAGGAACACCGCGACGAACACGAGCGGCAATGCGAGATAGGCGGCATTCGGCGGATAGCCGATGCACCAGAGGATCACGACGAGCAGCGCGAAGATGAAAAAGAACTTGATCGTGTCCGCGAACATCTGCACGAGCGGAAACACGAGCGGCGAGAGCCGCACCTGGCGGATCAGCGGCAGGTTCGACCAGACCGCGTAGCCGCCGTGCGTGATGCACGATTTCATCCACTGCCAGACCGTGAGGCCGATCAGCAGCATCGGGAGGTAATCAGGGCCGCCGGTCTTGAGAATGAGGCCGAACACGAGCCAGTACGCGCCCATCTGCATCGCGGGCTCGAGCACCCACCAGATGAGCCCGAGGTAGCTTCGCGAGCGCTCGGCGCGCAGCTCCGCGTAGGTTGAAAAGAAGACGAGCTCGATGAGGTGCTGGCGCATGCGAAACGGCGGGACGTGAGGCGCGCAAGGATACAGGATGGCCGCCGGGGGCCCCGTTTTCGGGTGTTTATCGGGCCGAAAGGCGGCGCGACGATTGGCGCACGCCCCGGGCCTGGCCGGGGCGGCGGGACGCAGGAGCTCAGTGACCCGCGGGCTCGGCCGCGCTGCCGCGCGCACGGCGCTTCGGCGACGCATGGAACGTCGGCGTGAATTTCTCGTGCTCGCCCGAGGTCGAGATCGACTCGACGTAGTACCAGTATTCCTTGCACGGATCGATCGTGTCGTCGCGATATTCGTACTTGTGCGTCTCGTCGGACGTGCCCGCACCGGCGATCGGCGTCGCGGTGAGCTTCACGAACTCGCCCTTCTCCGTGTCGCCGCGGAAGACGTCGAACGCGAAGCTGTCCTGCTCGCTCGCGGTGCTCCAGCGCGCGGTGTTCGCGACACGCTGGTCGGCGGGCACCTTGCTCTGATCGCCGCAATCGCCTTCGGGCGGCGGCGCTTTCGCGGTTTCGGGTGCGGGTGTTGCGGCGGCTTCGGTCTTCGCCGCAGGTGCAGCCGGCGCGGCCGCGGTCGGCGCGGTGCTCGGCGCTTCGGATTTTCCGCACGCGCCGAGCGCGAGCGCGATGAGGACGGTGACGACGACTCGACGCATGATGGCTCCTCGGATTCAGTGAGCGGCGCTGCCGGATCGGCGGCGTCGGGACGCGCGTCGTGTTCCAGTCCGCGCGGACTGGACAGCCGGAGGCGCGCGCAACGATAGTCGGCCGATGCTGCCGCTTGCAACCAGGATACGTTTCGCCCGCTCGACCCTCGCCGTTCTGCTGCTCGGCGCGGCCGCCGTCGCGCGCGCTGCCGCGCCCGGCTGGAGCGTCGAGATCACGCCCGAGGGCGAGCTCTTTCCGGTGCTCGATCTTTCGCAGCGTGCGCCCGAATCGGCGACATCGCCGGGCGGCGGCAACGGGCTCGTGATCGTGCGCGTGCGCGGTGACGCAGCGGCGTCGCACGTGCGGCTCGCGCTCGATACCGAGGGATTGCGCGAGCCCGCGATCGTCGAAGCCGATGTTGCATCCGGCGCCACTCTCGAGCTTCGACCGCGGCTCGACTGGGACACGGCGTGGCTTTCGCGCCTCGAAGCGCCGACCCGCCAGCCGCTGCAGATCACGATCGAGTGCGCGGGGTGCACGGCCGAAACGCGCGAAATACCGGTGCGCGTGCATCCGCTCGACGACGCGCTCTACTTCGTGCGCGAAGGTCGCGAGCGCATCGATCTCGGCTGGGTGTTCGCGGCGTACGTCGACCCCGGCGATCCGGTCGTCACGTCGATCGTCGATGCCGCGCGCGAGAGCGACGCGGCATTCGATCGGCCCGTCGACGACGCCGGCACGAACGTTGCGAAGGCGCTCGCGATCTGGCGCGCGCTCGCACGTCACGGCCTGCGCTATGCGGACGGCGATCCGGCCTTGAGCCGCGGACCCGTGATCTACAGCCAGCGCGTGCGCCTGCTCGGCGAAGTCTGGAACGAGCGTCGCGCGAATTGCGTCGACGGCAGCGTGCTGATCGCCTCGGTGCTCGAGCGCATCGGCGTTCCGGCGTTCATCGCGCTCGTGCCCGGCCATGCGTTCGTCGGCTTTCGCGCCGTGCGCGGCGGCGGGATCGAATGGCTCGAAACGACGCTGCTCGGCCGCGCGACGAGCGCGGACGAGGCCGATATCGTCGTGAATTTCGAAGCCGCGCGCGCGGCCGGCAACGCGCGCTGGCGGCGCTCCGCGAACCGTTTCGACCGCCGCCACGCGCCCGATTACGCACTCATCGATATCGGCACCGCGCGCTCGTATGGCATCATTCCGGTCGGCGCCCATGGGGAAAACCGGGGTCGCGCCGGCCCATCCGCCGCCGGTCTCTCGCGCAAACGTCCGATGTGAACTCCGAATCCGACGACCCGCTCGACCGCATCAAGGCGGTCATCCGCGCCGACGCCGATACGCTGCGGTCGCGCGCGACGCTGCCCGAGCGCATCGCGAACGCGCGCTCCGCCGAGCTGCCGTCGGCGTCGGGCGGCACGTCGATTCCCGAGCTCGCGGGCCTCGCGGGGCCCGCGTTCGTCGACAACGCGTATCGCACGATTCTCGGCCGCGAGCCCGACGCGCAAGGTCACGCGCAGCAGATGGCCGCGCTTGGCGCGGGCGCCAACAAGATCGAGATTCTCGGCGACCTGCGTTATTCGGCCGAAGGCCGGCAGCGCAACGTCGCGATTCCGGGTTTGCGTCCGCGTTATCTGGTCGCGAAGCTCGGCCGCGTGCCGGTCGTCGGCGCGATCGTGCAATGGATCGTCGCCGCGCTCTCGCTGCCGCATCTCCTGCGTCATCAGCGCGCGACCGAAGCCGCGCTCGCAGTCAACTTCGGCGACGTTCGCAGCGCGCTTGCGATCGCCGAGCAGCGCTTCGCAGACTCCGAGCAGCGCGATGCCGATCTGCGGCGCGATCTCGGCTCGGCGGTCGAAGAATTATCCTCGCGCATCACACGCACCGAAAAGGCTGCGCATGAGATTCGCGTCTATATCGAAAGCATGAATGCGAGCGTCGCGGAACTGCGCCAGCTTGCGCTCACGATGAACCACTGGACGATCGAAGTGCGCAAGAGCGTCGCCGCGATCGAAGCGGCCGAAGCCGACGAGCGCACGCAGCGCGACGAGCGCGAAGCGGCCGCGACACTCGCGGCACGCGCGCGGGACGCCGGCCGTGCGGAGCGTCTCGCCGCGTGGGCCGACGAGCTCGCGCGACGTGCGCCTTCGCGTGCGACCGTGCTCGATCTCGGCATCGGCGCCGACTGGCTCGCGGCACTCGGCGCGCGCGGCTTCGCGGCGAGTGCGATCGAGACGAACTCGGCGCTGCATCGCGACGCGCGCGAGCGCAAGCTCGATGTCACGCTCGGCGATCCGGCTGCGCTGATCGCACGCATCGAGGACGCGTCGCTCGACGCGCTTACGGTCGATGCGCGCGCGTTCGATGTGCGGCTCGCGGGCGAAGCGCAGCGCATCCTCAAGCGCGGCGGCGTGCTCGTCGTCGTCGAAACGCACGCACAACGCGAAGGCATTGCCGATCTCGTCGAGCCCGCGGGCTTCGGTGCGCTCGAATCGCTCGACGCGCCCGGCGGCGGCGCCTTGTTCGCGGCGCGCACGTGAAGATCGGCGTTCTCGTTCCAGTCCTCAGCGACAAGGACGCGGTCGGCACCGATGCGCTCGAGATGGCGGCCGCGCTCGAAAAGCTCGGCCACACGGTGCGTGTGTTCGCGCAGACGACGATCGGCAAGGTCGGCCGCACCGCGAAGCCTGCCGCGCTCGCGGAGTTCTGCACGTCGGCCGACGATCTCGCGATCTATCACTTCTCGTTCGGCTGGCCACACGCACTGCCGCTGCTCGAATCGCTGACGTGCCGGCGCGTCGTGCGCTATCACAACATCACGCCCGCGAAGTTTTTCGACGGCTATTCGCCCGAGTACGTCGGCGCGTGCGAGTCGGGCCGCGCGGAGATCGCGCCGCTCGCGAAGCTCGACTGCGAGCTCTATCTCGGCGCGTCGGCATTCAACAACGAGGATTTCCTCGAGGCGGGTGTCGACGCATCGCACGTCGCCGTGCTGCCGCCGTTCAATCGCATCGACCGGCTCGTGCATGCGCAGGCCGATCTCTCGCTGCTGGATCGCTTCCGCAGCGGCGCGAGCACGTGGCTCGGGGTCGGCCGCATCGCGCCGAACAAGGGTTATCTCGATCTCGTCGACGCGTTCGCGATCCATCGGCGCACCGTCGACGAGCGCGCGCGGCTCGTCGTCGTCGGCCGCGCCGATCCTCGGCTCGCTAACTACACGGGCGCGATTCGCGCGCGCATCGAGCAGCTCGGGCTCACCGACGCGATCCATTTCCTCAGCGACGTCAACGACGGCGAGCTCAAGGCGGCATATCTCCTCGCCGATGCGCTGGTCTGTCTCTCCGAGCACGAAGGCTTCTGCGTGCCGCTCGCCGAAGCGATGGCGCTCGGCACGCCGGTCGTCGCTTGCGACGCGGGTGCGATCGCGGATACCGCGGGCGACGCGGCGCTCGTCTGGGACACGCGCGATCCGTATCTCGTCGCGGCGTCGGTCGCGAGACTGCGCGAAGATGCATCGTTGCGGCGCGTTCTGCGCGAGCGCGGGCTCGCGCGCGTCGAGCGTGAGTTCTCGACGATCGCGCTCGAACGGAATCTCGCGGCGCTCATGGAACGCTTCGCATGAAGCGCGTCGCGGTCGTCGTGCAGCGCTGTCATCCGTCGGTCGTCGGCGGGTCGGAAGCGCTCGCGTGGCAGTACGCGCGTCTGCTCGCGAGCCGGTTCGAGGTCGAGGTTCTGACCTCGACCGCGAGCGACTACATGACGTGGAACAACGACCTCGCGCCCGGCGTCGAGCTGCGCGAAGGCATTCCGGTGCAGCGCTTTCCCGTCGAGATCACGCGCGGCAAATACTGGTTCGAGCTGCACGCGCGGCTCATGCGCGAAGTGCATCCGTCGCGCGAGAAGCGGCTTTCCGAGCGCGCGTACTGGCGCGAAGCGCTCGAAGACGAGTTCATTCGCTTTCAGGGCCCGTACTGTCCCGCGCTCGAAGCGCATCTCGCGGCGAATCGCGATCGCTGGGACGCGGTCGTGTTCTGCACGTATCTCTACCCGACGACGTATTTCGGGATTCGCGCCGTTGCGCCCGCCAGGGCGATCCTCGTGCCGACGCTGCACGACGAGCCGCCCGCGTATCTCGCGGGTTTCGCGCAGCGCTACGGCGAATATCCGAACCGCATCTGGCTCACCGATTCGGAGCAGCGCGTCGCGAAGCGGCTCTGGAATTCGGACAGTGGCGAGGTGATCGGGATGGCGGTCGAACACACCGAATCGACGCAACCCGAAGTCCGCGCCAAACCGTATTTCCTCTATTCGGGCCGCATCGAGGAAGGCAAGGGCTGCCGCGAGCTGCTCGATGCGTTCTTCCGTTTCCGCAAGCACTCGAAGACCGACGCGACGCTCGTGCTCACGGGCGTCGACAACATGAAGCTGCCGCAGCGCAGCGACATCGAATTCCTCGGCTTCGTCGACGAAGCAAAAAAGCTCGCGCTCATGGCCGGTGCCGCAGCGTTCGTGCTGCCGAGCGAATACGAGAGCTTCAGCATCGTGACGCTCGAAGCGATGGCGCAGAAGACGCCCGTGATCGTCAATGGCCGCTGCGAAGTGCTGCGCGATCACATCGATCGCTCGAACGCGGGCTTTCACTACCGCACGACCGAAGAGCTTGCCGATGCGATGGAGCGTGTGCTCGCACTCGGCGCTGGCGAGCGCGCACGCATGGGCGAGGCGGGCCGGCGTTACGTGCTCGATCGGTATTCGGAAGAACGCATCCGCGAGCGGCTCGTCGATGCGGTCGAGCGCGTCGCCGAAACCGGTCGCATCGCGTAACGCGCGTCAGCGTGCGCCGAGCAACACCGCGAACTTCGCGCCGCCGAGCGCTTCGGAGCGCGACACATGCAGCTCGCCCTGGTACGCGCGCAGGATGTCCTGCACGATCGCAAGTCCGATCCCGTGGCCCTGCACGCGCTCGTCGCCGCGCACGCCGCGTTGCAGCAGATGGTCGACATTGCTGTCATCGATGCCCGCGCCGTCGTCCTCGACGACGAGCTCCATGCCCGACCGCCGCGCGCTGCCGACCGGGATCACGCGCGCGCTCAGCAGCACGCGCCGATTGCCCCACTTGAACGCGTTTTCGAGCAGGTTGCCGAGGAGCTCGAGCAGATCGCCCTGATCGCCGTGGAAGCGTGCGCCGGGCGCGATATCGAACTCGCAGAGAATGCCCTTGTTCGCATAGACCTTCTCGAGGCTGCGCACGACTTCCTCGGCGAACGGCTCGAGCGGCAGCGGCGTCGCGAACGTCTGATGGCCCGACGTCGCCGCGCGCGAGAGCTGATACGCAACGATCTCGTCCATGCGGCCGACCTGCTCGAGCACGGTCCAGCGCAGATCCTCGCCTTCGCTGCCTGATTCGAGCTGGCTGCGCATGACCGCGAGCGGCGTCTTCAGGCTGTGCGCGAGATCCGAGAGCGTGTTGCGATAGCGCGTGAGGCGATCGCGTTCGGCGTCGATGAAGTTGTTGAGACTCGTCGTGAGGCCTGCGAGCTCGACCGGATACGTGCTCTCCAGATGATCCTGACTGCCGCGCTCGACGGTCGCGAGATCGGTCGTGACCTTGCGCAACGGCGCGAGGCTCCAGCGCAGCACCGCGACGAGCAGCAGCAGCAGCACGACGCCCGTAGCGCCGAGCCAGATCGCGAGCGTGCGCCGATAGACGTCGACCTGCTCGCGCAGGCTGCTCACGTCCTCGGCGACGTAGAACGTCAGATGCAGCGGATCCCTCGCGCCCGCGGCGTTCCAGTCGACACCCTGCGCGAGCACGAAAAGATCGCCTTCGGCGGTCTTGAGCGGACCCGTGAACAGCACTTCGCCGCGTTCGAGCTGCGCGTCGAACGGCAACGGCCGATCGACGGCCGACGGCGATCGCCACTGATTGTTCTTCGCGCCGATGATGCGGTCGCCGACGATGCCCGCGTAGAGGCCCGACGGAACCGGCCGGTCGAAACGAGGATCGGGGCCGACTTCAGGCGGCAGCAGCGAGCCCGCGCGCGTCGCGTCGGCAGCTGCGAGGTACGAATAGATGTATTGCTGCAGGCGATCGCGAAGCGAGCTCTCCGCGGCCTCGTAGAACGCACGATCGAGCGCGAAGAACGCGAGGCCGAGGAACGCCGCAAGCACGCAGCTCGCGGCCGCGAGGGATCGCGCTTGCAGGGACAGCGGGCGGGCCACGCTGCAATGTTAGTTCAGGTGCCGCTGCTTTGCGGTTCTCCGCTCTGCGCCTCTCGCGCCGGCTCGCCGCCCGCGGTCGAGTCGGTGCGCTCGAGCGCGAAGCGATAGCCGCGGCCGCGCACGGTCTCGATCGGCTTGATCGCGTTGTCGGGGTCGAGCTTGCGGCGCAGGCGCCCGATGAAGACTTCGAGCACGTTCGAGTCGCGATCGAAATCCTGCTGATAGATGTGCTCCGTGAGGTCGGCCTTCGAAACGAGCTCGCCCGCGTGCAGCATCAGATATTCGAGCACCTTGTACTCGTAGCTCGTGAGGTCGACCGGCTGGCCGTTGACGCTGACCGTCTGCGCGGTCGTGTCGAGCGTGATCGGCCCGCATTCGAGCAGCGGCCGCGACCAGCCGCTCGCTCGGCGCACGAGCGCATTCAGGCGTGCGAGCAGCTCTTCGACGTGAAACGGCTTCACGAGATAGTCGTCGGCGCCGTTCTTGAGCCCGAGCACCTTGTCCTGCCAGCTCGAACGCGCGGTGAGGATCAAAATGGGACAACGCTGCCCCGCTTCGCGCAGCTGCTTGACGAGATCCATGCCCGAGAGCTTCGGGAGTCCAAGGTCAATGATCGCGACGTCGAACGGCACTTCGCGGCCGAGATAAAGGCCTTCCTCGCCGTCACCGGCCGCATCGACCGCGAACCCGTCGCGCTTCAGGCGTGCCGCGAGCGTTTCGCGCAGCGGCGCCTCGTCTTCCACCAGCAGTACGCGCATCGTCGTCTCCTTGGAATCCTGTCATCTCGATCATGGCCGGGTCGGCGTCCCGGTCTTTGCCGTTTTGTTACGGCGGAATTCGTTACTGCTCGGCCGCGACCTGGACCACGCGCACCTGACCGTCCGGTGTCAGCACCTTGATCCGGTAGAACTTGCGCTTGCCCATCGTGAGTGTCTGCACCGACAACACCTTGCCGCTCGTTTCCAGCTGCACTTTCGCCACGGCTTCCTGAGCCGAAAGCTCCCGCGCCTCGACCGCAAGCGCTGCGAAAGCGATGGCGAGCGCGCAGAGTAGAACCCCTGGCCGGAAAAGGTGGTCTCGTGCTCGCATGCTCGCGGTGTGGGTCGAGGCTCCGGCGGCGCCGGCGTGCCGGAAACGAATGCAGTCTCGGCATCGCGTTTTGAATTCTGGCTGAACTCGCCCCGGAGGGGCCTGCGGTGCGTCGGCCGCACGTTTGAGCGCGTCATGGCGACGCGCTCGCCTTGCGTTGCGAAGTGTCGCGCACCCCACTCCCGTCGTCCCGGCGAAGGCCGGGACCCATTTTGCGTCACGCGGCGAAAAGCGAAATGGATTCCGGACTTCGCCGGAATGGCGGGCGGGGGCAATTACCAAAAAAAAAGGCCGCGCCCGTTGCGGGGCGCGGCTTTGGTCTACGGTGATGCTGTCTTGTTAGGGATCGAAGCCGTTGTCGAAGATCGTGTCGTCGATCACTTCGGTGCCGCAACCCTGCACCTTGATGTCGTCGACGTACCAGCCTTCGCGCGGGTTCGCGTTGTTGGTGCCAAGACGGAAGCGGAACTGCGCGTCATGGCCCGCATACGGCGACACATCGACGATCACGTCCTGGTACGAGGATGCGAGACCGCACCAGCCGTCGCTGCCGGCGAGCGGATTGCCGCTGCCGCTAGAGATCGTGCCGTTGTAGCCGCCTTCGAGGAACTGACCGGCGGGAATCGCCGCAAACGCGCCGCCATCGACCGCGACTTCGAGCACGCCGCCGTCGGCGCACGTGCCGCTGGCGCCTTCGAGCAGCACCCAGTGCGAGAACTGGAAGTTGAGACCGCCGAGCGAATCGGGCAGCGAGATCACCGGCGATGTCAGGCGCTGGTCGGAGATCGATGACGAATCGACTGCCTTCCACGAGAACGGCAACGACGCCGGGCGGCTGCCCGAGATCTGCCAGGTATCGGTGCCCGCCGCCGCGTCGTGTGTCCACTGATTGTCGCCGGACGGGACTTCGTCTTCGAACAGCACCTGAGTCGTCGTGCCCGTGCTGCACTCGCCGAGCGCTGGCGCGGTGCGGAACGAGCGCACTTCGCTCGCGTTCGCGCCGCAGGTGTTGTTCGCGGTGACGCGCCAGTAATAGAGCACGTCGCTGCCGAGATCGTCGGCGGGCTGGAACGTCGTGCCGTCGACGGTTTCGGAGATCACGACGTCGGTGAACGCCTCGTCGGTCGCAAGCTCGAAGAGATACGAAGACGCCTGGGCCGCGGGCTCCCACGTGAACGTCGGACGCAACGGCGTCGAGTTCGCGTCGTCGGCCGGCGAATCGAGCGCGGGCGCGGCCGCGGGTTCGGTGAAGAACGTGAGCGCGAAGCCGAGCGACTTCGTGATCGCGCCCGACGTGCCGGTGACCGTGACCGTGTAATCGCCCGGCGTCACCGACGCATCGCTCATGACTTCGAGCGTCGCGGTGCCCGGCGGCGTCACGGTCGACGGATCGACCGATGCGGTCGTGCCCGACGGATTGCCGCTCGCCGCGAGATCGACATCGGTGTTGTAGCCCTGGATCTGGCCGATGTTGAGCGTCGCGTCGTATTCGGTGCCCGCGCAAACCTCGGCGCCGTCCGAGGGCGAGGACAACGTGAACGACGGCGCCTGCGAGCAGTTGCTGCAGACGATCGCGAAGTCCTGATCGGTGCCGTCGCCCGTGCCCGGCACGCCGTCGCCCGCGATGTTCGTCGCGGTGACCGTGATCGTGACGTCGCCGCTCGTGCCCGCGGGCAGGAACACCGCTTCGTAGTTGTTCTTCGTGTCGGGGCTGCCGCCCGTCGTCGAGTACTCGTGCGTGAAGTGGTTGCCGAGATACGTCTCACCGTTCACTTCGACCGTGAGATCGATATTGTTGACCTGCGGGCTCGTGCCGAGCTCGCCCGGCTCGTCGGTCCATGCGAGCCCGATGCGAACCGGTTTCGTCGTGTCGGCGATGCCCCACGAATACGTGCGCGTCTCGCCCGAGTTGTCGAACGTCTCGCTCTGGTCGAGCAGCACCTTCGGCGTCGCGTCGAACATGAGCGACATGTTCGGCATGCCGTAGCCCTGCGAATTGCTCGGCAGGTTGTCGTTCGCGCTGACGCCCGTGAGATAGGTCGGGTGCGTCATCATCCACGCCTTCATGAGCGCGGGGCTCGGAGCGCGGTTGCCGCCGATCTCGTCGACCGTGCCCGCGCCGTCACCGGCGCCGCCCTCGACGATCCACCACCACGAGAGCGAGGCGATGCCCGAGGTTTCGGGCGTCGAATGGCTCGTGCCCGACGATGCGGCGAAGAGGGTCTGGCCGGTCGGATGATATTTGTCGCAGACGCCCGCGCCCGTGTAGCCCGGGTAGTTGCTCGCGCCGGACTGGATGTGCGTGCCGGGGCCGATCACTTCGGGTTTCGCGCGCTGGCCTGGCGCCGGCCCGCGGCCCGAGAAGTTGATGACGTCGTTCGCGTTGTCGGCGCCGCTCGTGCCGACGCCACAGCCGTCGGTCCAGCCCGGCCGCACGTTTTCGGACGCGCCGACCGTGAGCACGTTCTTGCCCGCGCCCGGCGAGGACACCGATGCGGCGCCGGGACCGAGGTTCGCCGCGGCGAAGATGTAGATCATCTCCTGGTTGCCGCCTGCGGTCGGATCGGCGTCGCGCGTGCCGATGTCGTAGGCCTGGTCGCCGTCGTCGTAGGTCGTCGGCGCGACCGTGAGGCCCCACGAGTTCGAGCTGATGCGGCCGCCGGCCTGCCAGTTCGCCTTGATGACGCCAAGATCGGTGTTGCCGCAGTGGCTGATGTCGTAGCCCGGCACGAAGATCGCGGTCGAGCCGACGCGGCCGAACGGATTGATGCCGAGGCCGAGCTGATGGCCGTCGGTATCCTGGAACGGCGAGCCCGTGCGCTGGTCGTAACCGACGATGATGCCCGCGTTGAGCGAGCCGTGGCCGTCAATCGCGCCGACCTGGCTGTCGGGTGTCGACGAGCAGTTCACGAAGTAGTCGACGCGCACCGCGCCCGACGGGTCGCCGCCGACGCGAAGATTCTGGTCGGCCGTATTGAGCACGGTGACGCCGGTGCCGCCTTCGTCGATCGTCGAATCGGTGAGGTCGACGAGCGGGTAATCGTCCTTGTTCTGACTGAAGCCCCTGTCGATGAGCCACTGCAGATAATCGATCGACGCCGGCCCCGGCGTGAGATCGCCGGTCATGATGATGTCCTGCTTCTCGTCCATCATCTTGCGCGGATGGCGCGCGCCGACGAACGTGACGTCGGGCCGCTCGGCGATCGCCGCGATATCCGAGAGACGCACGCGCAAAGCGAGGTTCTCGAATTTCAGCACCGGACCCCACGCGTAATCGACGACGCCGGGACCCACCGGACCCTGTTGCTGGGTCGGCACGAGGCCCTTGTCGACGACGAATTGTTTGGTCGCGCCGACGCCCGCGTGCGAATACACCTGCACGACGATGTCGACTTCGTCGGCCGCCGCGGGATTCGCATGGATGCGATCGCCGAGATACGAATCGACCTTGAGAAAGCCGTGGAAAGGCGCCGTGTACTGAAGCCAGGACGTGGTGTTGCGAAGATTCGAAAGCGCCGCGAGACCCGCCGCGTCGGCCCAGACGATGTAGCCCGAGTTCGCAACGTAGTGGACCGGCACGATCCCGTGCGCCGACAGCGCATCGAGCCACGCCTGCCGCACCGGACCCACGAACTGCACGAGCTGCAGGCCCGGGCCCGCGCTCGCGAGCGCGAAGCCGGCCGGAGCCGTCAGCGTGTCGCGCTGCGTATCGAATGGATGCGCGGTGAACAGCAGCGAATCGGCTTCGCTGTCGATCTGCGTGCGCGACGATGCGGCTTCCGCGCGCTGCCGCGCGCTCGCATCGACGCGATAGAGCGCGAAGCTGCCGTAGTCCTCGAGCAGCTGGGCGCCCGGCGCGTTCGCGCCGAACACGCCTTTCGGGACGAGCGCCTTGACGCCGCCGTTCGCGGACGCGGTCGCAAGAACATCATAGGAGGGCGCCAGCAAGCCACCGGCGCCGACGAGGGCAGCCATGATGGCTGTCGTAATCGGTTTGCGCATGATTCCCCACCACGTGAGCAACGAGACGACTCGCGACACGCGGCACGGCATCGAGGTGATTCGCCTCATGCCCGCCGACGCCGCACCGGAATCCGGCGCGCCGGAACGCGCACGGAACATCGGCCGGCACCGTCCGGCGTCAGACCGAGTGCGCCGAATCTATGCGTTTTCCGAACCAGGGGAAATCCTTCTGGAGATGGAGCCCGCTGGCGATTCAGCCCGGAAACGTCCAGTTTTGTGACGGCGGCGGGACGGAACGGACTGCTAAACGGCCGTCAAAAGATTTCCGCAACGCAGCATCGGAGGCTGCCGCCCGCCTTCTCGACCTCGCCAAGCTCCACGGCGCCGATCCGGAAGCCGGCCTTCTCGATCGCGCCGCGCTGCGCGGGATCGAGCGCGTCGGCGCCGCGCGCGCTCAGCCAGACCCGATCGGGCGAAAGCGTGATCGCATTGCCCGAAAATGCGTTTTTCTGATTCCGCGTCAGCCGGATCGCCGCGCCGCCGAGCGCACGCTCGATCGCGTCGGGCACCGCAGGATCGCGGAACCCGTCGGGCGCGATGAGCACAAGCCGGCTTGCGAGCAGCGCCATCACGACGTTCGTGTGGTACTCGCCTTCCGCAAGATCGAAGCAGAACGTGAGCGCGAGCCCGAACGCATCGTGCATCGCGCGCGCGCCGTCGAGATCGCAGCGCTCGGACAACCCGCAGTAGCCGATGCCGCGCGCACGGTCGATCACGAGCGAGCCCGTAAGCTCCGCGACGAATCGCTCGGCCGAAAGATCGATCAGCCGGTAGCCGAGCGTTTCGGTAAAGAAGCGACGGATATCCACGCGATCGGCCTCGCGCTGCCGCACCGCGTGCCGCATGCGCCCGACGATGAAGCGGTCGGGCGCGGTGCCGAAGACGTTGTTCGGAAACATGCCGTCAGGCGCGCTCGTTTCACCCGCGAACGTGATCGCGGGGATGTCCTCGCCGAGTCGCCGCAACAGCTCGGTGTGCTCGGCGAGCGCGCGCAGCGCATCGAACGATTGCGCGAGATCCATGTACCGGTTGTCGATCGCCGATTCCGTCGCGAGCGCGGTTGCCGCGGGGCTCACGAGAAACGCCGCGCGCGCGGTTGCGGGCGCACGGGCGGGAAAGCGCGCATCGGAATACGCGGCGAGGAATTCGGCGGGATCGGTGACGATCATTTCGTTTTCCGCGGCCGCGTGCGCGCGCCGTGGCGAAAGCACGTCGTCAGGTGATCGTCGACCATGCCCGTCGCCTGCATGAACGCATAGCAGATCGTCGAGCCGACGAAACGGAAGCCGCGCTTCAGGAGCGTCTTGCTCATGCGATCCGATACCTCTGTCGTCGCAGGCACCTCGGAGCTCTTGCGCCATGCGTTGCGGATCGGCTTGCCGTCGACGAACGACCAGAGATACGCATCGAGGCTGCCGAATTCGCCGATCGCTTCGAGCGCCGCGCGCGCGTTGTCGCGCACCGACGTGATCTTGAGACGATTGCGAATGATCCCCGCATCATCGAGCAGCGTCTCGATGCGCGCGTCGGTGAGCTTCGCGCAGCGCGCGATATCGAAATCGTGGAACGCGCGGCGATAGTTCTCGCGCTTGTCGAGCACCGTGCGCCACGAAAGGCCGGCCTGCGCGCCTTCGAGGCAGAGGAATTCGAACAGCGCACGATCGTCGTGCAGCGGTACGCCCCACTCGGTGTCGTGATAGGCGCGCATGCTTTCGGTCGAATTCTCGGCCCAGCTGCAGCGGGCGCGGTCATCGTCGCGCATGGGTTTTTGCTCCGGAACGTTCCCGTATCATACGGGTCTCGCAGAGCCACCGGACGCGCCGTGCCCGCTCGCCTCTCGTCACGACATACCGCTGCGCTCGCGCTCATCGTGCTCACGCTGATCTGGAGCTTCAACTGGATCGTGCTGAAGACGGTGCTGCGCTATTCGGGCCCGTTCGATTTTTCGGCGCTACGCTACATCGTCGGTACTGCCGTGCTCGTGCTCGTGATGCTCGTTCGCCGCGAGTCGTTCAGGCCGCCGCCGATCGTGATGACCGCGATCATCGGCTTCGCGCAGACCGCCGGGTTCCAGGCGCTCGTGCAGTGGGCGCTCGTCTCGGGCGGCGCGGGCAAGACGGCGCTCCTCGCTTTCACGATGCCGTTCTGGGTCGTGCTGTTCTCATGGCTGATCCTCGCCGACCGGCCCGGCGCACGGCAGTGGTGGAGTCTCGGGATCGCCGCGCTCGGCCTCGTCTTCATCCTCGAGCCGTGGCGCGGCTTCGGCGGCGCGGGGAGCTCATTGCTCGCGGTCGCGGGCGGTGTGCTCTGGGGTCTTGGCGTCGTGCTTTCGAAGCGGCTCTTCCAGCGCTGTCATTCGAGCGCGCTCTCGCTGACGACGTGGCAGATGTTCTTCGGCGCGCTGTTGCTTTCGGCGATCGCGCTCGCGGTGCCCGAGCGCGCGATCGACTGGGCGCCGACGATGATCGCCGCGCTCGTCTACAACGGCGTGCTGTCGAGCGGCATCGCGTGGCTGCTCTGGTCGTACGTCGTCGAGAAATTGCCCGCGAACGTCGCGGGGCTGTCGAGTCTCGCGGTGCCGATTGCGGGCATCGGCTTCGCGTGGGCGTTGCTCGATGAAGTGCCCTCGCCATCGGAGAGCGCGGGCATCGTCGCGATCTGCATCGCGCTCGCGGTCGTCAACGTCGGACGCCCGGCGCCCGCGAAACCTACGCAAGACCCCGCGACATGATCACGGCCGCGAGCGGGATCAGCGCGATCAGATGCAGCTCGACCATCACGAAGCGCCGCGCGCGCTTCCATTCGGCTTCGGCGACGACGTAACCCGGATCCGCACGCCGCGCCTTGCGCCAGCGGATGAATGCGATCGTCGGCGCGATCGAGACGAGCCCGACGATCACGAACAGCGTGACCTTCACGTGGAACGCGGGATTGTGCGCGTAGAACGACCAGCCTTTCGCGCCGTAGACCGCGCGCAGGCCGCCGGTCACGAGCACGAGCATCGCGGTCATGCCGAAGCCCGCGTCGGCGCCCGCGAGGCGTTCGGTGTCGATGTTCGGCGCACCGGCGCGAAGCAGCGTCCATTCCTTCGCGAGGAACCAGACGAGCGTGAGGATCGCGGCGAAGTGGAGATAGGCGAGGATCGCGTCGGTCCACATGGTCATGACTCCTGCCAGGGCAATGCGTCGATATCGACGTTGCCGCCCGTGAGGACGACGCCGACACGCCGGCTCGCGAAATAGTCGCGATGCTTCAGAATCGCCGCGAGCGCGATCGCGCTCGACGGCTCGACGACGAGTTTCATGCGCTCGAAGATCATGCGCATCGCGGCGATCGTCTCGGTGTCCGCGACGCGCAGCACGGTCACTTCGTACTTGCGCAGCAGCTCGAAATTGATCTCGCCGATGATCGCGCGCAGCCCGTCGCAGATCGTGTCGGCCTTCAGCTCGCGCACGCGCTCGCCGCGACGCAGCGATTCGTACGCGTCGGCCGCGCCTTCGGGTTCGGCCGCGAAAAGACGCGCATTCGGCGAGAGCGCGCGCGTCGCGATCGACGTGCCGCCGATGAGCCCGCCGCCGCCGATCGGCGTGATCACCGCATCGAGCGCGCCGACTTCGGCGATGAGCTCGGCCGCCGCCGTGCCCTGTCCCGCGATCACGGCCGGCGTCGTGTACGGATGCACGAGCGTGCCGCCGGTTTCGGCGAGGAGACGCTCGACCGCTTCGTCGCGCGCGCTCATCGTCGGCGCGCAGCGGTGCAGCTTCGCGCCACACCGTTCGATCGCCGCGACTTTCGATTTCACCGCGCCCTCGGGCACGACGACGTGAGCCGCGATCCCGCGCGTCTTCGCCGCGAGCGCGACCGCGGCGCCGTGATTGCCCGACGAATGCGTGACGACGCCGCGCGTCGCGACGTCGTCCGCGAGCGACCACACCGCGTTGCTCGCGCCGCGGAACTTGAACGCACCGGCGCGCTGCAGGTTCTCGCACTTGAAGAAAAGCTCGGCGCCCGCGAGCGCATCGAGCGAATGCGACGTGCGCACCGGCGTCTTCTGCGCATGCGGCGCGATGCGCGCGGCGGCGGCTTCGACGTCGGCGAATTCGGGCAGCGCGGTCAGTGACGGAATCGACATGTTTGCGAGGGATCAATGGTTGCGCCCGGCGCGCTGCGCCGCACGATACACGGGCGTGCTCGGCGCATGCTAGCCTGCCGATCGTCACCTTCGTTCGGTCCCGCCGATGACTGCTGCCGCCGGCGCCAAGCCGACTGTTTTTCTGCGCGATTACCGTGCGCCCGCGTGGCGCATCAACGATGTCGAGCTCGTGTTCGATCTCGATCCGGCCGCTTCGATCGTCGCCGCGAAGCTCGACGTCGAAGCCGCTCCCGATCAGCCCGGCGCGCCGCTTCGGCTCGACGGCGAAGGACTCGAGTTGCTCGAGCTTCGCGTCGACGGACGCGTGCTCGCGTCGAACGAATACGCGCTCGATGCGCACGCGCTGACGATTCCGGGGCTCACAGGCCACGCCGTCGTCGAAACCCGCGCGCGCATCGCGCCGGATCGCAACACCGCGTTGCAGGGTCTCTATCTCAGCGGCACGCGCGAAGGCGGCTTCCTCGTCACGCAATGCGAAGCGGAAGGGTTTCGCCGCATCACGTGGTTCGTCGACCGGCCCGACGTGCTCGCGCGCTACACGGTGACGCTTCGCGCCGACAAGGCTCGCTTTCCGCTGCTGCTCGCGAACGGCAACGAGTCGGGCCGCGGCGATCTCGACGAAGGGCGGCATTTCGTGCGCTTCGTCGACCCGCATCCGAAGCCGAGTTATCTGTTCGCGCTCGTCGCCGGGAAGCTCGACCGCATCGAGGATGAGTTCGTGACCGCCGAAGGCCGGCGCGTGCGTCTCGCGATCCATGCCGAGAGCGATCTCGTCGCACGCTGCGCGTGGGCGATGCAGTGCCTCAAGCTCGCGATGAAGTGGGACGAGCAGCGCTTCGGCCGCTGCTACGACCTCGACGTTTTCCACGTGGTCGCGACGCGCGACTTCACGATGGGCGCGATGGAGAACAAGGGCCTCAACATCTTCAACGCGAAATATCTCGTCGCGGATCCCGAGCACGCGACCGATGACGACTACCGCCACGTGCTCGCGGTGGTCGGCCACGAATACTTCCACAACTGGAGCGGCAATCGCGTCACCTGCCGCGACTGGTTCCAGCTTTCGCTGAAGGAAGGGCTCACGGTTTTTCGCGAGCAGGAGTTCGAATCCGATCTCGCGTCGCGCACGCTGCGCCGCATCGAGGACGTCAAAACGCTCTGGCGCGCGCAGTTCAGCGAGGACGCAGGGCCGCTCTCGCATCCGGTGCGGCCGGATCGCTACAGCGAGATCAACAACTTCTACACGGCGACCGTCTACGACAAGGGCGCCGAGATCGTGCGCATGCTCGCGGTGCTGCTCGGCAACGAAGGCTTCCGGCGCGGGCTCGATCTTTATTTCGAGCGCAATGACGGCAAGGCCGTCGCGGTCGAGGATTTTCTCGCGGCGCTCGGGGACGCGAATCATCGCGATCTTTCGGCGTGGCTCGGCTGGTACAACCAGGCCGGCACGCCGTTCGTGAGCGTACGCGGGCGCTACGACGCGGCCGCGCGCCACTACGAGATCGCGGTCGCGCAGAAGACGCCGCCGACGCCGAACCAGCCGCGCAAGCACGCGCTGCCGCTGCCGGTCGCGGTGCAGCTGTTCGGCGCTGACGGTCACGCGCTGCGCGTGAAGCTCGACGGCGAAGAGCATGCGACGAGCGTCGAGCGCGTGCTGCCGCTAGCGGGCGACGAGGCGACGTTCCGCTTCGTCGACGTCGCCGAGCCGCCGGTCGTCTCGCTGCTGCGCGGCTATTCGGCGCCGGTGCGGCTCGAGCAGAATGCCGACGACGCGACGCTCGCGCGGCTCATGCGCCACGACACCGACGGCTTCAACCGCTGGTTCGCGGGCGACACGCTCGTGCGGCGCCTGTTCGCAAAGTCGCTCGCCGGCGGCGAGCCCGACGCGACGCTGCTGAAACTCTGGACCGACGCCGCCGCTGCGGTACTCGACGACGCGTCGGCCGATCCCGCGCTCGCCGCCGAGATTCTTTCGGTCGCGGATGCGACGTCGCTGACCGCGGGTCTCGTGGACATCGATCCCGAAGCCGTGCACCGCGCGCGCGCCGCGATCGAGTGCGGGCTCTCGCGCGCGCTCGCGCCCGCGCTGCGCGAGCGTTACGCGAGCCTCGGCGATAGCGGTGCGGACGCCTCGCTCGCGGCGCAGGCGAAGCGGCGCCTGCGCAACGTCTGCCTCGCATCGCTCGTGCGCGCGGACTCCAAGCATCTCGAGCTCGCGCGCGCGCAGTTCTTCGGCGCGGGCAATCTGACCGATCGTCTCGCGGCGCTCGGCGTGCTCGTCTCGGCGAACGCGACCGACGCGCAAGCGGCGCTCGATGCGTTCGCGGCGCGCTACTCCGACGACGCGATGGTGCTCGACAAGTGGTTCTCGGTGCAGGCGACGCATCCGGAGCCCGCAACGCTCGCACGTGTCGAGGCGCTCACGCAGCATCCCGCGTTCGCGTGGCAGACGCCGAACTCGGTCTATGCGCTGCTCGTCGCGTTCGCGCACCGGAATCCGCGCGCGTTCCATCGCGCGGACGGCGCGGCGTACCGGTTCGTCGCCGATGCGGTCGTGCGGATCGACGCGATCAATCCGCAGGTTGCCGCGCGTCTCGTGACCGCGTTCGGTCCGTGGCGAAGCTTCGAACCCGTGCGTCGCGCGCTCATGCGGCGCGAGCTGGAGCGGCTCGCGGCGCGGAGCGGGAATTCGCCGGATCTTGCGGATCTCGTGGGGCGAGCGCTGGTTTGAAGAGCCGGGATTCGGGATTCGGGATGGAGTGCAGCTCCCGTCATCCCGAATCTCGAATCCCGAATCCCGGCTTTTCCACTCCCGTAAAACGAAAAAGCCGCGCATCGCGCGGCCTCCTCAGATATTTGAGACGCGACCTACGCAGGCAACTTCGAAAGCGCCTCGTTGATGCGCGCGCACTTCGTCTCGAGCTCGTTGACGAGACGATCGTTCGCAGCCGGCTGACTGAGACGCACGTCGTCGATCGCCATCTCGAGCCGACCGAGCTCGATCATCAGATCGTGGCGCAGAAACAGCGGATTGATGCTAAGGCTCGCAGCGTGGTTCATGGCGTTGGCTCCTGGATTCCCGTGCGAGGGATTGAGCAAGCGGCGTGCCAGCGCATGAATGTGCGTTCGTCGCGTCGTTGCGCGCGCGCGTGCGATGTCGTGCGATCTCGTCGTGTTCGAAAGGCTGACGTCGCTCGTCGCAATCTGACCGCATCGTGATGACGGCTGCGTTGCGTGCCAGTAATCCGCGACGGTAGTCACAGTCTGCCATTCGCCGTTGCGGATACGGTTCGCGTCACGGGAAACAAAAAAGCCGCGGACCTTTCGATCCGCGGCTTCCATTAATTCTGCGACGCGTTCTACCGGTTTCTGGCGCCCGGCATACGGTCCTCTTGGATTCCCCCTGTTCCTATGACCGCCGGGCGCCAGCCCTGCTTTTGATCCGCCGGCTCCGATCGGTATTCTGATCGAGCCATCACGGATCGGTGCGTCCTCCCACCGACGCAGCGGCCGGCCCCTGAATTCCGACCTGCGGCGTGCTCGCAAACGCCGTGCGCCGGTGGGAGTGCGCGGAGTTCTGCAGCAGATTTCATGCCAGCGCATCGGGCCTGGCTTGATAGAATGCGTGCCCTCGCCCGGAACCGGGTTCGATCGATCCATGCAGCCCTACGACGTCATCGTCATCGGCGGCGGCCATGCCGGCACCGAAGCCGCGCTCGCGAGCGCGCGGACGGGCGCGCGCACGCTGCTTTTGACGCACAACATCGAGACCGTGGGCCAGATGAGCTGCAATCCCGCGATCGGCGGGATCGGCAAGGGCCACCTCGTACGCGAGATCGACGCGCTCGGCGGCGTCATGGCCGCCGCGGCCGACCGCGCGGGCATCCAGTGGCGCACGTTGAACGCATCGAAGGGTCCGGCCGTGCGCGCGACGCGCTGCCAGGCCGATCGGGTTTTGTACAAAGCGGCCATTCGTCGTCGCGTTGAGACGCAGGCGAACCTCTCGCTGTTCCAGCAGGCGGTCGACGCGCTCATCGTCGAGGGCGGGCGCGCGGTCGGCGTGAGAACGCAAAGCGGGCTCGACTTCAGGGCGGCCGCTATCGTGCTGACTGCCGGTACGTTCCTCGCGGGCCGCATCCATGTCGGCTTCGAGCAGCACTCGGCCGGACGGGCGGGCGATCCGCCGGCGCAGAAGCTCGCCGAGGCGCTGCGCGAGATGCCGTTCGCGGTCGGCCGCCTCAAGACCGGCACGCCGCCGCGGCTCGATGGCCGCACGATCGACTATTCGCAGCTCGGCGAGCAGCCCGGCGACCAGCCGGCCCCGGTCTTCTCGTTCCTCGGCTCGCGCGACGAACACCCGCGTCAGGTCAGCTGCTGGATCACGCATACGAGCGAAGCGACGCACGAGCTCATCCGCGGCTCGCTGGATCGCTCGCCGCTCTATGGCGGCGTCATCGAGGGCGTAGGGCCGCGCTACTGCCCGTCGATCGAGGACAAGGTCGTGCGGTTCGCCGACAAGGGCTCGCACCAGATCTTCCTCGAACCCGAGGGCCTCGAGACGACCGAGATATACCCGAACGGGATCTCGACCTCGCTGCCGTTCGACGTGCAGATCGCGCTCGTGCGCTCGATCCGTGGGCTCGAGCACGCGCACATCACGCGCCCGGGTTATGCGATCGAGTACGACTACTTCGATCCGCGCGGGTTGAACGCTTCGCTCGAAACGAAAGCGGTGCCCGGCCTCTATTTCGCGGGCCAGATCAACGGCACGACAGGCTACGAGGAAGCCGCGGCGCAAGGCCTGATCGCGGGGCTCAACGCCGCCCGCGCGACGCAGGGCCACGAGCCCTGGACGCCGCGCCGCGACGAGGCCTACATCGGCGTGCTCATCGACGATCTCGTGACGAACGGAACGACCGAGCCGTATCGCATGTTCACGTCGCGCGCCGAATACCGGCTGCACCTGCGCGAGGACAACGCGGACCTTCGCCTCACCGAGCGCGGGTTCGAGCTCGGCTGCGTGCCGCAGGAACGTTTCGACGCGACGCGGCGCAAGCGCGATGCGGTCGTGCGCGAGAGCGAGCGCCTGCGCGGGCTCTGGGCGACGCCGGGCAATGCGCTCGGGCGCGACATCGAAAAGACGCTCGGCATCGCGCCATCGCGCGAGACGCATGCGCTCGATTTGTTGCGGCGTCCGGAAGTTTCATACGCCGATCTCGCGCGCGTCGAAGGCATCGGCGCGGGTGTCGACGATGCGGCCGTCATCGAGCAGATCGAAGTGCAGGCGAAGTACGCGGGTTACCTCGATCGCCAGCGCGACGAGATCCTGCGTCAGCAGCGCAACGAAGAGACGACGATTCCCGAGCGCTTCGATTTTGCGAACGTGTGCGGGCTCTCGGCGGAAGTGCAGGCGAAGCTCGTCGCGGTGCAGCCGCGCACGATCGGGCAGGCGATGCGGATTTCGGGCGTGACGCCGGCGGCGATCTCGCTGTTGCTCGTGCATTTGAAGCGCGGTGGTCGTCGCGTCGCCTGACGCACGCAGCGTTGCCTCTCCAGCTCGCACGCGTTCCCCCTCTCCCGCTTGCGGGAGAGGGCTGGGGTGAGGGAAACGTGGTTCACCGCCCTGCTTTCGAAGTCGAGCACGAAGCGCTCCACTCCGACTTCCCGCAAGCGGGCGAGGTGAAAAACAAAAAAAGGCCGGGCAATGCCCGGCCTTTCGTATTCGCTCGACGCGACGACTCACTTCTTCTTCGAAGCGTCCACCTTCTCCTGCGCCATCTGGAACGCCTTCGTCGCGGCGTCGTGGATCGGTGCGAGCTCCTTGTCGTTGAGCGTGCCGCCGCCCTGCTTCTCGTTGACGACCACGGCGCCGCTCGCATCCCAGCCGACCGTCGCGCCGCCCTGCTGCTTGGCGAACATCGGCTTGTCGTCGAGGAACGCATATTTCACGGCCGTGCGGCCGCCCTTGTCGTATTCGGTGTTGACGCGGACGAACACGACCTTGCCATGATCGGCGAACGCATCCCAGCCGATCGACGCGTCGTCGGTCGTGTAGGTGTCCTTGACGGACTTCATGCCGCCGATGCGTGTCTGCAGCTTGGCGAATTCGTCCTTGAGCTTTTCGGCCGCGGTCGGCTCGGCGGTCAGCAGGATTTGCACGGTCGCCGCCGATCCGCCCGTCAGCACGGGCGTCTGCAGCCCGGCCACGAAATGGCGCTCGCCGTCGGTCAGCACCGCATTGACCGTGTAGGCGCGCTTCCTGTCGATCTTCGCGGGATCGAGGTCGAGCTGGAACTGGAACGGCGGCTGGCCGCTCACGTCCATCGACTTCTCGACGATCGGAACGTCGGGCTGCGCGACGTCGACGAGTTTGAGATCGAGCTTGCCCGCACTGATCGCGACCGGATCCTTGAGCGTCACGCTGCCGGTGACCGACGACGGAATCGGCGCTTCGGCGACCGCGTTCTTGCCGTTGCCCTGCGCCTGTCCCGTTGCGGGCTGGCTGTTCTGGCCCTGCTGGTTGCAGCCTGCCAGAAGTCCCAGCGCGACGAACGCGACGATCGAAAGATGCCTCATGACCAGTCCTCCAAAGAACGAAGAGAATCGTAGATCACCCGTCAGCCTAGCGCCAGACGCGTGAACGAACGGCTGTGGATGCGCGCGCTTCGAAGGAAGCTCCGGCGTCGGGGCGCGCCGGTTCGGCTCGGATTGGCCGATTTTCGCGGGATGGCGACGATAATGCGCGCGCGTTTCCGGCGCAATCGCTGTCCGCCGCCGTTTTGCGCCGATTCATCGCATTGGCGCGATTCCTGGCAGAAATTTAACGGCTGCGCTCGTTCCGGACGCAAAGTGAGTGCGATTACGCGGCGATGCCGCCCGCACGCCGCACCGTGTTGCGGCCTTCCTGTTTCGCGCGATAAAGCTGCTCGTCGGCTGCGCGCAGCAGATCCGCCGACACGGTCATGCCTGCGAGCCATTCGGCGGCGCCGATGCTCACGGTCACGCGGTTCGGACCCGCGCCGCTCGTTGCGGCCATGTCGCGCTCGGCGATCGCGAGGCGCACGCGTTCGGCGAAATCGGCGGCCTGGTCGACCTTGTGCTCCGGCAGCACGGCCGCGAATTCCTCGCCGCCGATGCGCGCGATGATGAATTCCTCGCGCGAGTGCGCCGCGAGCGTGCGCGCGACGCGCTTCAGCACCGCGTCGCCCGCGGGATGGCCGTAGCGGTCATTGATCGCCTTGAAGTGATCGATGTCGATGATGAGGAGCGCAAGCGGGCGCTTGTGATTCGCCGCGCGCGCAAGCTCCTTCTCGAGGAGCTCCAGGAATTGCCGGCGGTTGTAGAGATCCGTCAGCGGATCGACCGTCGCGAGCTGGTAGATCTCTTCGTGATAACGCGCCTCGACCGACGAGCGGTCCATGAATTTGAGAACGCAGCTGCCGATCGTGATGTGATCGCCGTCCTTGAGCTCGGCCTCGATGATCGGCTGATCGTTGAGGAACGTCTTGTTGGTCGAGTCGAGATCCTTGACGCGATAGCCGGACGGCTCGCGCCAGATCTTCGAATGCTGACGCGACACGCTGCGCTCCATGATCTGGAACTCGCACTCGGGCGCGCGGCCGATCACGAGCGGCGCGTCGCCGATATCGATGCGCTGGCCGAGCCGCTGACCCTGAAGCACGACGAGGCAGGCGGGCTCGCGCCCGTCCGCGAACACGCGTGCGGGGCGGATCGAACGGCGTTGTGTCGTACCGTCGTCGTGACGTGCGCTCATCGGCGTCGGCGGTCAGGAATTCGGGGCGTCAGTGTACGCGAACGGGCGGGCGCCTCCGGTGGACGCCCGCCCGTCGCGCGAAACCGGAAGTGGGTGCCGAATGAGGCGCAATCTCACGGCCATCATGGGGAAAATGGTCGATCGGCACCCACCATTCATGTAGACGCAGCGGGAGACCGAAATCCGGACACCGATTTCGTTCGGATCGCGTTAAATCGCAAAAAAAGTGAACGGATCAGGCCGCCGAGGACGGCAGAACCGAGATATCGGCGACCCGAAGGAACAGGCCGCGCAGCCGGCCGAGCAGATGCAACCGGTTTGCGCGCTTGGGCGCGTCATCGACCATGACCATGACGCCGTCGAAGAAGCGGTCGACCGGCTCGCGCAGTGCCGCAAGCCGTTTCAGGAGCCCGACGTAATCGCGTTTTTCGGCGAGCGGCGCGATATGCGTTTCGGCGCCTGCGAGTGCTTCGGCGAGCGCGGCTTCGGCACCGGCTTCGAGCAGCGAGGCATCGACCTTTCCCGCCGACGTCACGCCGGCCTGGCGCAGGATGTTGCCGATGCGCTTGTTCGCGGCCGCGAGCGCGGCGGCTTCGGGAAGCTTGGCGAATTCGACGACCGCGCGCAGGCGCTCGTCGAAATCGGTGAGATCGGCGGGGCTCAGCGCGCGCACGGCTTCGAACGCTTCGCCGCTGATGCCAAGATCGGCGTAGTAGCCGCGCAGGCGATCGAGGATGAAATCGTAGAGCTCGCGCACGAGCGCGCCGCGATCTTCGATTTTTGGCGCGCCCTTCGGCGCGCTGCCGCGCGAGTCGATCTGATCGAGCACGAGATCGACGGCTTCGCGAAGTTGCGCGGCGACGTCGATCTTCATGCTGCCTTCGATCAGCGTGCGCGCGAGCCCAAGCGCCGCACGGCGCAGCGCGAACGGATCCTTGTTGCCCGACGGCTTCATGCCGACCGCGAAAATGCCAGCGAGCGTATCGAAGCGCTCGGCGACCGCGAGCACGCGCGCGACGTCGCCTTCGGCGATCGCATCGCCCGCGAAGCGCGGGCGGTAGAACTCGTCGAGCGCCGCTGCGATCCCGGGTTTTTCGCCGCTCGCGTTCGCGTAGTAGCGGCCCATGACGCCCTGGAGCTCGGGGAATTCGCCGACCATGCGCGTCATGAGATCGCACTTCGAGAGTGCGGCCGCGCGCGTCGCGAGGCCCGCGTCCACGCCGACGCGATTGGCGATCACGCGCGAGAGCTCGGCGACGCGCACGCATTTGTCCCAGACGCTGCCGAGCGACTGCTGATAGGTGACGTTCTTGAGCGCATCCTGATACGACGCGAGCGCCTGCTTGCGATCCTCGTCGAAGAAGAACTTCGCATCGGCAAACCGCGGACGGATCACGCGCTCGTAGCCCTTGCGGATTTCCGCGGGATCCTTCGACTCGATGTTCGCGACGCCGATGAAATGCTCGGTGAGCTGGCCCTGCGCGTCGAACACGGGGACGAACTTCTGGTTCGTCTCCATCGTCATCACGAGCGCTTCCTGCGGCACGTCGAGGAAAGCGCGATCGAACGCGCATGCGATCGCGACCGGCCACTCGACGAGATTCGCGATCTCGTCGGCGAGCGGATCCGAAAGACGCGGCGTGCCCGAGGTCGCCGTGCCCGCGCGCGCCACTTCGGCGCGCACGCGCGCGCGGCGCTCGATCGGATCGGCGAGCACTTTCGCGTTGCGGAGCGCATCGAGCCAGCTGTCGGCATCGGCAACGTGCACCGGCTGAGGATGATGGAAGCGATGACCCCTCGAGTAGCGACCGGACTTTAGCCCGAGCATCTCGCCGTCGATGACGTCGGTGCCGTGCAGCATCACGAGCCAGTGCGCGGGACGCACGAACGAATAATCGTGATCGCCCCAGCGCATCGGCTTGGGGATCGGCAGCGCCTTCAGCGCTTCGGCGACGATGTCGGGAATCAGCGTCGCGGTCGACTGACCGAGCTTCTCGCGCCGGAATCCGAAATAGGTGCCGTCGGCTCTGGTGAGCTCGGCGAGCGCGCTCACCTCGACGCCGCATTTCTTCGCGAAGCCCTGCAGCGCCTTCGTCGGCTCGCCGTTCGCATCGCGACCGACGCTGACCGGCGGACCCCAGATTTCCTCGATCGAATCGGGCTGCATCTTCGCGACGTGCGGCACGAGCACCGCGAGCCGTCGCGGCGATGCGTACGTTTTCGCGGCCGCGGCGTCGAACGCGATGTTGCGCTTCGAAAGTCCGTCGCGAACGCCGTTTGCGAACGAAGCTGCAAGCTCGTCGAGCGATTTCGGCGGCAATTCCTCGGTGCCGATCTCGATCAGCAGCGACGCATCGGACGACCCGGCCATCACGCGGCTTCCCTGTTGCGCTTCTGTCCCGGGAAGCCGAGCTTCTCGCGCTGCGCGTAATACGCTTCGGCGACCGCGCGCGACAGCGTGCGCACGCGCAGGATGTAGCGCTGGCGCTCGGTCACGCTGATCGCGCGGCGCGCGTCGAGCAGATTGAACGTGTGGCTCGCTTTCATGACCTGCTCGTACGCGGGCAGCGGCAGGCCCGCTTCGACGAGCGCCTTCGCGGTCGCCTCGCAGGTGTCGAACCATGCGAAGAGCTTCTCGACGTTCGCGTGCTCGAAGTTGTACGTCGACTGCTCGACTTCGTTCTGGTGGAACACGTCGCCATAGGTCACGACGCCGTGCGGTCCTTCGGTCCAGACGAGATCGAACACGTTGTCGCAGTTCTGCAGATACATCGTGAGGCGCTCGAGACCGTAGGTGATCTCGCCCGTCACGGGCCTGCATTCGAGGCCGCCCGCCTGCTGGAAATAGGTGAACTGCGTGACTTCCATGCCGTTCAACCAGACTTCCCAGCCGAGCCCCCACGCGCCGAGCGTCGGCGATTCCCAGTTGTCCTCGACGAAGCGCAGGTCATGCACGAGCGGATCGACGCCGAGCGCCTTCAGCGATCCGATGTACCGGTCGAGAATGTCGTCCGGATTCGGCTTCATGACGACCTGATACTGGTAATAGTGCTGCAGGCGATTCGGATTCTCGCCGTAACGCCCGTCGGTCGGTCGCCGCGACGGCTGCACGTAGGCGGCGTTCCACGGCTCGGGTCCGATCGCGCGAAGGAACGTCGCCGGATGGAACGTGCCTGCGCCGACTTCGGTGTCGAGCGGCTGAATCAGCACGCAGCCCTGGCTCGCCCAGTAGCGGTTCAAGGTCTGGATGACGTCCTGAAAAGTCGGGCCTGCCATTGGACCTGGCTCACGGTAACTGCGGCAAAGCGCGCTAGTATAGCGATCGACCGCAGCCTTTACGGGGTTTTGAGCGCATGGCGAGCGTGAATCCGCAGCCGACGAGCGCGCGCAAGGACGCGATCGACCTTGGCCTGCATCGCCGTCTCGATCTCGACGAGACGCTCGCCGCGCTCGCCGCCGACGGCGTCGTCACCGAAGACGACATCAAGCGCGTGCGCGCGGACGTGCGCACCGCGAAAGGCCGCATGGAGCTGCATCCGCTCGTGCTGGTCGCGAATCTGAAGCTCGCCGACGCGCGTCATCCCGACAAGCCGCTGAGCCTCGAAGTGCTCACGCAATGGCTCGCGACGCGCGCGGCGCTGCCTTACGTGAAGATCGATCCGATGAAGATCGACGTCGCGGCGGTCACCCAGGTCGTGAGCCACGCGTACGCGAACCGCTATCGCATCCTGCCGATCGCGGTCACGCCGCTGCAGGTCGTGTTCGCGACGAGCGAGCCGTTCGACACGCGCTGGATCGCGGATCTCGGTCATGTGCTCCGTCGCGACATCCAGCGCGTCGTCGCCAATCCGGTCGACGTCGGCCGCTATCTCGCCGAATGGTGGGGCGTGCAGCGTTCGATCCAGCGCGCGAAGGACGCGAAGGCCGATTTGAACGACGGCCGCGCGATTCTCAACTTCGAGCAGCTCGTCGAGCTCGGCAAGACCGGCGAGCTCGGCGCCGACGATCGCCACGTCGTGCACATCGTCGACTGGCTGCTGCAGTACGCGTTCGAGCAGCGTGCGAGCGATATCCATCTCGAGCCGCGGCGCGACATGAGCCCGATCCGCTTTCGCATCGACGGCGTCATGCACAAGGTGTTCGAGCTCCCGACGCCGGTGATGACCGCGGTGACGTCGCGCATCAAGATCCTCGGCCGCATGGACGTCGCCGAAAAGCGCCGCCCGCAGGACGGCCGCATCAAGACGCGCTCGCAGGGCGGGCGCGAAGTCGAGCTCCGTCTTTCGAGCATGCCGACCGCGTTCGGCGAGAAAGTCGTGATGCGCATCTTCGACCCCGATATCGTGGTCAAGGAATTCCGCCAGCTCGGCTTCAATCCCGACGAGGAGAAGATCTGGCGCGATCTCGTCGAGCGCCCGTACGGCATCGTGCTCGTGACCGGCCCGACCGGCTCGGGCAAGACGACGACGCTTTATTCGACGCTCAAAGTGCTCGCGACGCCCGACATCAATGTCTGCACGGTCGAAGACCCGATCGAAATGGTCTCGCCCGAGTTCAACCAGATGCAGGTGCAGGCGTCGATCGATCTCGATTTCGCGCAGGGCGTGCGCACGCTGCTGCGCCAGGATCCCGACATCATCATGATCGGCGAGATCCGCGATCTCGAGACCGCGCAGATGGCCGTGCAGGCGTCGCTCACGGGTCACCTCGTGCTGTCGACATTGCACACGAATGATGCTCCGAGCGCGCTGACACGTCTGCTCGATCTCGGCACGCCGAATTATCTGATCCAGTCGACGCTGACGGGCATCGTCGCGCAGCGGCTCGTGCGCACGCTCTGCCCGCACTGCAAGACCGAAGTGCCGCTCGACGTGCAGGCATGGGCAGCGCTGACGCACCGCTGGGCGATGTCGCCGCCCGAGAAGTCGTACGGGCCCAAAGGCTGCCTCGAATGCCGCAAGACCGGCTTCCTCGGCCGCACCGGCATCTACGAGATGATGCGCATCACGCCCGCGATCCGCGCGCAGATCCAGGCGAACATGGATCTCGCGCGCGTCACCGAGATCGCCTACGGCGAGGGCATGCGCCCGCTGCGCGCGTCGGCATCCGCGCAGGTCGCGCGCGGCGTGACGACGATCGCCGAGGTCGCAGGCGTGCTGCCGCCGAGCGAGATCTGAGCGCCGCCACGCGATTTCCGTTCAGGAATCGCGCGCGCGCCGAGGCCTCGCTACCGCGCGCCAGGGGTACAGCGAACCGGCTTGTCAGCCGATCGGGCGGTCAGGCGACCTTGCGCGACCGGCCGCGGCGCAGCGCCGCGAGCGGATCGCCGAGCTTCAGGCCCGACAGGTAATTGTTGATCGCCTCGTTCGTGACGTCGTAGAGCGGACGACCCATGACGGCGGCGGCGGCCTTGAGACTATCGCGAACGCGTTTGGACACACGCAGGCTGGCGTCGCGTGCATCGTCGTGGTCGATAATGTTCTTCTTCATGTTTTCCCCCCTTTCGGGTTTTGAGAAGGCAATCCATTGCTTCAGTGGACAAGTGTAACTGTCCGCATCGCTCCGTCACAGATGGGGAGGAGGCGGATTGTGACGATTTGTGAAGGCCGATTTGGCGCATTACGCTTGCAGGCGTATACCAGAGACAGGCTTGGGAGGAGAGTGCGATGAGTTCTGGAAAGGTTGAAGCGGGCCGGGGCGTCGCCTGGCTGACCGAAGGCGCACGGTTCGTGATAGCCAATCCGGTCGCGTTCCTCGTCATGGGACTCATTGTCGCGGTCATCAATTTCATCCCGGTCCTCGGCGGGCTCGTGCTCACGATCTGCGGGCCGGCGCTGCTCGGGGGGATCGTCTACGCCGCCCGCGAGGAGGCCGAAGGCCGCAAGGCCGAGATCCCGCACCTGTTCCGCGCGTTCCAGGAGCCCGGCAAGATCGGGCCGATGCTGCTGCTTTGCCTGCCCACGGTCGCCGGCGGCGTGATCCTCCTCATTTGCGGGCTCGTGTTCGGGCTTGGCGCTCTGATCGGCGGGCTTTCGGGCGCCGGCGACTCGGCGACGGGCCTCGGCGCGCTCGGCGGCGGCTTCGTGCTCATGCTCGTGATAGCCGTCGCGGTGATGTTCGTGATCTACGCGCTCCAGTTCTTCGCGGTCCCACGCGTGATGCTCGACGGCGTGGAGCCGTTCGCCGCGATGAAGGAAAGCCTCAACGCGTGCCTTGCCAACGTGGGCGCGTTCATCGTGTTCGGCGTCGTGCTCATGGTCGCTTTTGTCGTGCTCGCGATCGTGCTCATGATCGTGCCGCTCCTCGGCTGGCTCGCGCTCGTCACGGCGGCGACGGTCGTGTTCGCGTGCGGCGAGTACGTCGCATGGCGCGAGGTGTTCGCAAGGAGCGCCGCTGCGACGACAGCCCCGCCACCGCCTCCACCACCCGAGGCGATCCAGGGCTAGGCCGCCGGCGCGTCGGTCTCGGCCGACGCAGGCCGGCGCGAAATGATCCGCGCGGCGAAGATGCCGAGCTCGTAAAGCACGATCATCGGAATCGCGAGCATCATCTGCGAGAACACGTCGGGCGGCGTCAGCACGGCCGCGACGACGAATGCGCCGACGATCGCGTACGAGCGGCTCTTCGCGAGCTGTGCGGGCGTCACGACGCCGAGCGCGACGAGGATGATCAGCACGACCGGCACCTCGAAGCAGAGCCCGAACGCGAGGAACAGCACGAGCACGAAATCGAGATAGCGCCCGATGTCGGGCATGACCGCGACGCCCGCGGGCGCCACGCTCGTCATGAACGCGAACACGGCCGGCAGCACGAGGAAATAGGCGAACGCGCAGCCGACGTAAAAGAGCACCATCGCCGAAAACAGGATCGGCACCGCGAGCCGCTTTTCATGCCGGTAAAGCCCAGGCGCGACGAACGCCCAGAGCTGATAGAGAATCACCGGCATCGCGAGAAACAGCGCGACGAAGAACGCGAGCTTGATCGGCGTCAGGAACGGCGACGCTACTTCGGTCGCGATCATCGTGCCGCCCTGCGGCAGATGCCTGATCAGCGGCAGCGCAAGATATCCGTAAAGCTTGTTCGCGAACGGGATCAGCGCCAGCAGAATCACCAGCACCGCAGCCACGGCTTTGAGCAGCCGCTCGCGCAGCTCGATCAAATGCGAGAGGAACGACTGTTCCCCGCTTTCGGCTTCAGGCTCCGCCATGGGACGACGGATCCGGTGTTTTTGCGTTCTTCTCGATGTCGGCCGCGGCCGAATGCATTTCGCCGCGGATGTCGGCAGCCGCACGACGCGCTTCGTCGAGATTCTTCTTCATGTCCTCGGCCGCAAGCTCGCGCTCGATCTCGCCCTTGACGTTCTGCCAGCTCGAACGCGCGCGGCGCACGAGCGCACCGACCGTGCGCGCGACGCCGGGCAGACGCTCGGGCCCGAGCACGAGCAGAGCCACGACCGCGATCAGCGCGACTTCGCCGAAGCCGATGTCGAACATGGGCTTGCGTCAGGAATCGGTGCGTTCGGACTTCGTCTCGCTCGTCGCGCCCGGCCCCGTCGCACCGGTCGGCGCGGGCGGATCGGCCTTGAGCTGCGAAGGCGGCGCATCGCCGTCCTGCATGCCCTTGCGGAAGCTCTTGATCGCGGAGCCGAGATCCTCGCCGACGTTCCGGAGCTTACGCGTGCCGAACACGAGCGCGATGATCACGAGCACGATGAGCCAGTGCCAGATGGAGAAGCTGCCCATGGGGTTTTACCTCGAGAGTGGTGACGCCGGTGGCCCCGTTAGGCCTAAGGCGTTAGGGGTCAGGAAAAGCGGCCGACTGGCCGATTCTCGACTCCTTACTCCTCACGCCTTGCGCCTCACGGCTTTTCGCTTACTCCGAAGTGTACTCCTCAAGCCGGTCGCGGAAGTCCACGACGGCGTTCGGGACGCTCGTTACGCCGCCTTCGAAGATGCGGCGCGGCGTGATGCCTGAACCATAGACGGCCTGGTTCGCGTCGTTGTCGATCGTGATCGCGGTGCCGTCGAGCGCCGCGCCCGCGAAGAGGCCGCGTGCGCGCGAATACGAATAGATTTCCGCTTTGAGCTGCGCGTCGGTCGACGCGGTCGCCGAGCGCCCGACCGGACCTGCCGCGGCGGATGCGTCGGCGCCGAGCGTGAACTTGCCGTGGACGATCGAATCGACGCCGCGCTGCGTGCGGAACACGAGGATCACATCGGTCGACGAGACGCCGGCCTGGAACCCGACGCTGCCGCCCGTGAGCCCGATGAAGCTCGGATTCGACCACGTGCCATCGCGCGTCTTGACCGAGATGAGACCGTTGCCGTGACGCCCGCCGACGACGAAGCCGGCCTTGATCACGTCGGGGATCACCGCGACCGCATGTGCCTCGCGCAATAGATCCTTCGGGATCGACTTGTCGGGCGCCATCATCTTTCCAGCACAGTGGGATCCGAAGCTTGGAATTCACGTGACTTGAAGTCGCGGCCGCACTGACCCTATAGTGAGTCGTATTAATTTAAATCATACCAACATGGTCAAATAAAACGAAAGGCTCAGTCGAAAGACTGGGCCTTTCGTTTTAATCTGATCGGCACGTAAGAGGTTCCAACTTTCACCATAATGAAATAAGATCACTACCGGGCGTATTTTTTGAGTTATCGAGATTTTCAGGAGCTAAGGAAGCTAAAATGGAGAAAAAAATCACTGGATATACCACCGTTGATATATCCCAATGGCATCGTAAAGAACATTTTGAGGCATTTCAGTCAGTTGCTCAATGTACCTATAACCAGACCGTTCAGCTGGATATTACGGCCTTTTTAAAGACCGTAAAGAAAAATAAGCACAAGTTTTATCCGGCCTTTATTCACATTCTTGCCCGCCTGATGAATGCTCATCCGGAATTTCGTATGGCAATGAAAGACGGTGAGCTGGTGATATGGGATAGTGTTCACCCTTGTTACACCGTTTTCCATGAGCAAACTGAAACGTTTTCATCGCTCTGGAGTGAATACCACGACGATTTCCGGCAGTTTCTACACATATATTCGCAAGATGTGGCGTGTTACGGTGAAAACCTGGCCTATTTCCCTAAAGGGTTTATTGAGAATATGTTTTTCGTCTCAGCCAATCCCTGGGTGAGTTTCACCAGTTTTGATTTAAACGTGGCCAATATGGACAACTTCTTCGCCCCCGTTTTCACCATGGGCAAATATTATACGCAAGGCGACAAGGTGCTGATGCCGCTGGCGATTCAGGTTCATCATGCCGTTTGTGATGGCTTCCATGTCGGCAGAATGCTTAATGAATTACAACAGTACTGCGATGAGTGGCAGGGCGGGGCGTAACCTAGGTGACAGAAGTTAAAAGCCTCCGGTCGGAGGCTTTTGACTTTCTGCTAGATCGGCCGCATCGAATATAACTTCGTATAATGTATAATGTATATTGATTTAAATTGCAATAATAAAT
>JADMIO011419524.1_pt1 | contig 42682 bp, 40 predicted proteins | sample 8958161 | NCBI WGS metagenome assembly JADMIO01 (sample SAMN16585339, study PRJNA669376) | soil metagenome | isolation source: Crop rotation soil | place: USA: Cullars Rotation, Alabama | collected 2011
CTCGCCGATGGACCGATGCTGACCGCCGATGAATTCCCGCAGGTCGCGGCCCACGGCAATGGCAATGGCAACGGCTCCCTCGCCGAGGCGCTGCCGGCCGAGATGGTGGCGCCGCCGACCGAACCGCTGGAGATCGACCTCGCCCTGCCCGCGACGCCCGCGGCCGCCGGCGACGGCGCGTTGGCGGTAGTCGATGCTCAGGGCGAGCTCCGCCCGTTGGCGGAGATCGAGGAGGCGATGATCCGGCTCGCCCTCGACCGCTACCAGGGCCGCATGAGTCTCATCGCGCGCCGGCTGGGGATCGGGCGCTCCACGCTCTACCGCAAGTTGAAGGAGCTCGGCATTTCCGACACACTCACTGGAATTACGGCCGAGCTGCGGTAAAATTGGCTTGAGAGGGGACCGAAACGAACTGCAAATCCGTTAGGCTTTTGTCTTCCTTCAACGTTTGCCGGGGATAAGTCCCCCGATCTCCGGACGAAGAGGCCTGACTCCATGCTTCGTAGGTTGAGTTGCGTAGCTGGCGGCGCCGCCGTCCTGCTGGCCGCCCTTCCCGCCACTGCTGCCACGATCCCGCCGGCACAACCGCCGGGACCCGCGGTCATTCGCGCGACGCTGAACGACCGCGCCGTCGACCCGATGGCGTCGGCGATCAAGGCCGCGCTCAATGATGCCGCCAAGCGCGGCTTCGTCGACAAGCGCGACCGCACCGGCGTTGCCACCTTCTATGCGCAGACCGCGTACAGCCCGGCGTGGATTGCCGACGGCAAGCTCAGCCAGCGCGCGCTGGCGCTGATCGCGCGCCTCAAGCAGGCTGACGCCGACGGCCTCGACGCCGACACGTACCAGACGCCGGACGTGGCGATCGGCACGACGGCGCCGGCTTCGCTCCAGGCCCTGGCAACGGCGGACGTCATGCTCAGCCAGGCGATCGTGACTTACGCCCACCAGGCGCACGCCGGCCGGCTCGATCCGGGCGCCGTCAGCGTCAACATCTCCTATCAGCCGCACCTTGCCGATCCGGTCGAGGTGCTGAACAACGTGTCGCTCGCTGCCGATCCGGCAGTGGCGCTCGCCGGCTACAACCCGAAGCATCCCGAGTTCTGGGCGCTCCGCGATGCGCTCGCTGCCGCGCGTACGGCCGCGGCAAGCGGCGTCAAGGTGCCGGTCATTCCGCCTGGCAACATCATGCGCGTCGGCCAGAGCGACCCGCGCGTGCCGTTGCTCCGTGCGCGCCTCGGCGCGCCGGACCCGGCGCCCGATCCGAAGGCGGCGACCCTGCCCGCGGATCCCAGGCGCTTCGACACGGCGCTCGAGTCCGCCGTGAAGGATTTCCAGAAAGACAACGGCCTCAACGCCGATGGCGGCGTTGGCCCTGTCACGCTCGCCGCGTTGAACGCCGCCGCCGATGATCACATCGCGCTCATCCTCGCCAACATGGAGCGCTGGCGCTGGATGCCCGAGGATCTCGGCCAGTTCTACGTCCGCGTCAACGTCCCGAACTTCAACCTCGACGTCTACAAGGACGGCCAGGTGATCTGGACGACGCGCATCGTCGACGGCAAGCCGATGAACCAGACGCCGATCTTCTCCGACGAGATCGAGTACGCCGTGGTCAATCCGGTGTGGAACGTGCCCTCCTCGATCGCGCTAAAGGAGATGCTGCCGCAGATCCTCGCCAATCCCTACGCGGCGCTCTACGGCTACCAGGTGTTCTACAACGCCAACGGCCGCTTCGAGCAGGTCGACCCGCGGCGGATCGACTGGCGCCGGGTGGACATGACCCGCGTGCAGATCAAGCAGCCGCCGGGCGAAGCCAATGCGCTGGGCGTGATCAAGTTCATGTTCCCCAACGACTACGCGGTCTATCTCCACGACACGCCCGCCAAGAGCCTGTTCGGCCTCGACGACCGCGCGCAGAGCCACGGCTGCATGCGCGTGCAGGACCCGTGGGGCTTCGCCGACGTGCTCATGACCCAGGAGAAAGGCGTCACCACCGCGCAGCTGAAGAAGCTGGTCGGCGGGCCCGAGATCCAGGTCAACTTCCCGACCCATATCCCGGTGCACATCACCTACTTCACCGCCTGGGTGGACGCGGCCGGCAAGCTCCAGGTCCGCAACGACGTCTACGGGCACGATGCCACCGTGGAGAAGGGGCTCGGGCTGCCCACAGCCTGAAGCTGAAAAAGCCAGCATCAGCGGGCGGTTAAGCAGGTCGTTAACACTTGCTTAACCGCCCTCTTACTGCCACGATCGACCCCTACGGGGAACGTTAAGTCGTGTCGGGGGACGGTTCTTAACGCGGCGTTGTTTATAAATGCCGCGTTAACTTTCAGCCCTCACAATTGAAGCCGCTGGGGAGCCTGCTTTTTCAGGTAGGGACGGCAAGCGTTTTGTTACGGGGTAGCCTGCGTATTTGTTCTGCTCGCCGGTCCCTTTCGGGACACATGACCTATTGGCTTTCCGCCGCGGCCCTCGGGGTCTTCGCGGTGATCGGACTGAGCAGCGCGCCGGCGCTGGCTGAGGTTCGCTCCCTCACGCTGCACAACCTGCACACCGAAGAAACCGCGACCATCACCTTCAAGCGCGACGGCGTCTACGACGCCGACGGCCTGAAGCAGATGGACACGTTCCTGCGCGATCCGATGGACAACAAGTCCACGTACGACATGGACCCGCACCTGTTCGACCTGGTGTGGGACGTCTACCAGCAGAGTGGCGCGACCTCGACCATCGAGGTGCTCGACGGCTACCGCTCGCCGGCGACCAACGCCTGGCTGCGCAAGAACTCCGACGGCGTGGCGCAGAACAGCCTGCACATGAAGGGGCAGGCGATCGACTTCTACATTCCCGGCGTGCCGCTCTCGAAGCTGCGCGCGATCGGCCTCCGCATGCAGGCCGGCGGCGTCGGCTTCTATCCCGACTCCGGCTCGCCGTTCGTCCATCTCGACACGGGCAGCGTCCGGCACTGGCCGACGATGACGCGGCAGCAGCTCCTCGCCGTCTTCCCCGACGGCAAGACGCTCGACATCCCGACCGACGGCGATCCCCTTCCCGGCTACAAGCAGGCGCTGGCCGCCTACAACCAGCGCCAGGCCGACCTGACGCCGCCGACCCAGGTCGCGAGCTTCAGCGGCGACCCGTCCAACCCGACCGCGGGCAAGTCCGGCCTGTTTGGCCGCATCGTCAACGCCGTCACCAAGGGCGGCAAGCCCGCGCCGGCGACGGGCCAGGCGACGGTTCAGACGGCCAGCGTGAAGCAGCCAGCCGCAACCACGGCGGCCGCGCCCAGCGCCCCGCTCGCGATTGCGGCAGCCTCGGCCGACACCAGCGTGCCGCCGCGTCCGAACCTCGCGCCCGCGCCGCAGCCGGTCGTCGTCGCTTCCTTGACGCCGCCGAAGCCGCCGGCTCGTCCGGCCGCGACCATAAAACCGTCGCTGCCGCCGCACGCGGCCGACTTCGCCTCGACCGATTTCTGGACCGCCCCGGCCGTGCCCACTGCCCTCGCGGTGGCCATCGCCGGACGCGATGTCCAGCGGCCGGCCGCGTCGCCGATTGCGCCGACCGCCGTGGTCGCGACCGTCGTAGTCAAGCCTGGCGCGATCAACGCCGGCGCGATCACCAGCGCGGTCATCCGCGATGGCAACGCCGCCGGTCCTCCGACGCTTCTCGCCTACGCGCCCGACGCGGCGACCACGCTCCGCCCGCCGGCGGCGACGCCGATCCCGGTCAGCGCCGGTGCGGCGCAGGCGCCGCTGCTTATGACGGCCCTCGACACGGAGAGCCTGCGGCTGTGGATGAACGGCGGCTCGACGCGCCAGCAGACCTACGCGCTGCTGACCATGCCCGACCTGATGCCGACGGCGATGATGGGACCGGCCACCGCGACGGCGTCTGCGACCTCGTTCGGCGCGTCCGCGGCGCCGCGCACCGACCGCTTCACGCTCGACGCGCGCTAGCGCCGCCTCTCAGCGGCGCGCGCCGCGTTACTCCGCCAGGATCATTCCCAGCGCGTTGAGGTAGAGGTCGAGGAGCGCCTCCTGCTCCTGCCGCTCGTGCGTGTCCTGCTTCCGGAGGCGGATCACCTGGCGCAGGGTCTTGGTGTCGAAGCCGTTGGCCTTCGCCTCGGCGTAGACGTCGCGGATGTCGCCGGCCAGGGCCTGCTTCTCCTCCTCCAGGCGCTCTATCCGCTCGACGATCGCCTTGAGCTGGTCGCGGGCAATGGTGGTGGCATCCATGGGCTCGGGCTCCTCGTCTTTCGCTACGCTACACACCACCGGAGGTGGCCGAGTCTGACGGCAGGATCAAGGTCGGCGGACGTGCAGCCCCTGTGGAAAGCGGGGTCCGTCGTGAACGATGCGGCGGCCGCTGCTTCCTCGCCTGATCGATCGAGTGCGCCCAGGCCTCGTCCCATGCCGTCGTGGCCGGACTTTTTCCGGCCATCTACGGCTTGGTTTTCCGCCGGAGCGCCGGACTGCTGAAGGCGTGCGGTCACCGGCGAGGCACGGAAGTCGCGACCTCGCACGCTGGACGGCCGCGCGTTACCCGTGACGCCCGCAACCTCTGATGGAACGCGGAACCGCAGCGACGGGTGCGGATTTAGAATGAAGGCGGGAAAACGTCCCCTTCCCGCTTCTCGCTTCCGCGGCGGTCGAGACAAACGGACCGGCATCGATTATAGATCGCGAAAGCGTGAAGTCGGGTTGAGTATGTCCCATACCGCGTTGGCAGCGTTGCGCGACGGCCGTCTGGTCCGCGCGATTTCCCTCCTGGCCTCGACGGCGATGGCGGCCTGGCTGGCGCCCTCCGCCGGCAATGCCGCGCCCCTCCAGGTGGCGATGATGCAGGGGGCCCAGCCGTGCGTCGCCCTCACCTTCGACGACGGCCCTGACGCCGACCTGACGCCCAAGCTCCTGTCGATCCTCGAGTCCAAGGGCGTCAACGCGACCTTCTTCGTCGTCGGCTTCCGCGCCCAGAACGCCCCCGACCCCGTGGCCCGCGCCAACCGCGACGGCGACGAGATCGGCAACCATTCGTGGGACCATCCCGTCCTCCCGAGCCTCGCGTCCGATGCGGTGGTCCGCGAGCTGACGCGTACCGACGACGTGATTCAGAAGATCATCGGCCACATGCCGGCCTATTCGCGCGCCCCGTACGGCTCGATGAGCACCCGGGTCGCCGGCCTCACCTCGCGCACGTTCGTCGCCTGGAATGTCGATACGCTCGACTGGCGCTATCCCGACGTCGCGCGCATCACCAGCACCGCGGTCAACAAGGCGGTGAACGGCTCGATCATCCTGATGCACGACGTCCATCCGCGGACGATCGATTCCGTCCCCGGCGTCGTCGACGGCCTCCGTGCCCGCGGCTTCAAGCTGGTGACGATCTCTGAGCTCCTCGGCGGCGATTGCGGCGGCCACGCCATCGGCTTCGACCTGCCGGGCGAAGGTCCGATCGGCATGCCGGCGAAGACGCCGCTGGTCTCGTCCGTGTCGCCCAAGGCGGCGCCGGCCACCGCGGCGCCGCAGCCCCCGGTGCAGCAGGCCTCCTCCCGCCCGCCGTTCAAGCTCTACGGCGACGACGACAACTAGCCGCCGCTTGGCGACGGCTGGTTACAGCGCGAGCCCCGGCCGCGGCCGCACCGCATGCAGCTCCGGATCGCGGTTGATATCGGCGAGTACCGGCGCCAGTCGCGCGACCCATGCCGCCGCGCCGGCGGCATCCGAGATCAGGTCCTGGCGGATCTCGATGATCGCGTTGGCGAGCCCGCGCTGGATTCCATGCCGGTCCATGCTGTCGCCGGTCAGGCCGCCGGCGTACGGCTCGTTGTCCCCGACCACCAGGCCGGCCTCGGCGCGGAGCGCCGCGAGGAGCGGCAGCGGGAAACGCATGTCGGCCGGGTCGGACAGCACGCCCGCGTGCCACGGCCGCGGCGTGCCGCGCCAGATCGGCGTGAAGGAATGGATCGACACCACGATCGGCGGCCGCCGCGCCGCCAGGGCGCGATCGACGACGGCATCGATCGCCGCATGGTACGGCGCGTGGTAGCGGGCGATCCGCCGCGCGCGCTCCGCCTCGCCGATCCGGGCATTGCCGGGAATGATCGTGCCGTCCGAGACGCGCATCACCAGCGTCGGGTCGTCCTCGCCGCGGTTGGCATCGATCAGCAGCCGCGAGAAGGTGGCCATGACCGCCGGGGCATGCAGCGCCGCGGCGAGGCCGGTCGTCACCGCCGCGGCCCCCGGATCGTAGGCGATGTGCCGAGCGAACTCGCCTGCCGGCAGGCCGAGGTCCCCGTATTCCGCCGGCAGCGCCTTCCCGGCATGGTCGCACACCAGGAGCAAGCCGCCGCCGACGTCGCCGTCGATGACCGTGAACGGCTCGAAGGGCTCCGCATCGGCACGCGGTGTCTGGCGGGCAGCGGGCTGGGCCGCGGTCATCGACGGACATTTCCCGAGGTGCAACGCTCGATATGAGCGCCCAATATTTAACCGCCTATCAAGGAGATGGAGAGAGCCTGCGGGCGGGTTTTGCGCCGTCGCGGCCGGGCCATGATCCCGCCGCGATTTGCCGCGAAGGACAAACGCCCTTGCGTTGACTTGCGCCGAGCGTGCGCGGCATAACGCGAACGGGGGGTGATTTGCAGGGAAAACGGGGGACCGCGCGCCGGTTGCATTCCTGACCATGGCCAGGCGCAAGCGCAGCATCCGTCCTTGGCACCGCCCGCTGATCGTGCTCGCCAGCATCGTCGGGGTCGGGCTGGTTCTCGCGGGCGTTTACGAATTCCTCTTTGCCGGCGCCGGCGCCAACGCCGAGGTCCGCCTCCTGTCCGGGAGCAGCATCACCGCCGCCGGCGTCACCGGCCAGGGCACGCTCGAGTCGGCCAGCGGTTTCCGCCTGTGCAACAAGACCACCAGCCGCGTCGGCGTCGCCATCGGCTACAAGGACGGCGGCGGGTGGACCACCGAAGGCTGGTGGAACGTCAACGCCGGCGCCTGCGAGACGCTGATGGGCGGGCCGCTGGTCTCGCGCTTCTATTACGTCTACGCCGTCGACTACGACCTCGGCGGCACGTGGGGCGGCAAGGCCGCCATGTGCACGCGCGACAAGATGTTCACCATCAAGGGCATCGAGGACTGCGTGGTGCGCGGCTACGAGCGCTCTGGTTTCTTTGAGGTCGACACCGGCGAACAAAAGAGCTGGACGGTGCAGCTGACCGCGCCCGATGCGAAAGGCGCCACCGGCTGATGCGCCGCGCGCGAAGGGTCAAGATCCTCGCCACGCTCGGCCCCGCCTCTTCCGACAAGTCCACCATCGCCGAACTCTACCGGGCCGGCGCGGATCTGTTCCGCATCAACATGAGCCACGCCCGCCACGAGGACCTGCGGCGCCTCGTCGGCATGATCCGCGAGGTCGAGAGCGAGGTCCGCCGGCCGATCGGCATCCTCGCTGACCTGCAGGGGCCGAAGCTCAGGATCGGCGTCTTCACCGCCGGCGGCATCGACCTCAACGATGGCGACACCTTCGTCCTCGACCTCGATGCCAGGCCCGGCGACCACAAGCGCGTCGGCATACCCCATCCGGAGGTGCTGGCGGCGCTCGCCGCCGGCAACCGCCTCCTCCTCGACGACGGCAAGATCGTGCTCCGCGTCGTCGAGGCCTCGTCCACCCGTGTTGTCACGCGCGTCGAGTCCGGCGGACGGCTGAGCGACAAGAAGGGGATCAGCGTTCCCGATGCGACCCTGCCCCTGTCGGCGCTGACCGCCAAGGACCGCTCCGACGTCGAGGCGGCCCTGAACGCCGGCATCGACTGGATCGCCGTTTCCTTCGTCCAGCGCGCCGAAGACATGGCCGAGGTGAAGAAGCTCGCCCGCGGGCGCGCGGCGGTGCTGGCCAAGATCGAGAAGCCGCAGGCGGTCGAGCACCTCGCGGCAATCATCGACAACAGCGATGCCCTGATGGTGGCGCGCGGCGATCTCGGTGTCGAGCTGCCGCTCGAGCGCGTCCCCGGCATCCAGAAACAGATCACCCGCGCGGCGCGGCGCGCCGGCAAGCCCGTCGTCATCGCCACCCAGATGCTGGAGTCGATGATCACCGCGCCCGTGCCGACGCGCGCCGAGGTCTCCGACGTCGCCACCGCCGTCTTCGAAGGCGCCGACGCGGTGATGCTCTCGGCGGAGTCGGCGGTCGGGGCGCACCCGGTCGAGGCGGTCGCGACCATGGATCGGATCGCGATCGAGGTCGAGCGCGACCCCAACTACATCCCGATCCTCCGCGCCCAGCACACCGATCCCGAGTCGACCGCCGCCGACGCGGTTTCCGCCGCCGCGCGCCAGATGGCGGAGACGCTGAACATCGCCGCGATCTGCTGCTACACCGCCTCCGGCGCGACTGCCCTCCGCGCCGCGCGCGAGCGACCGTTGACGCCGGTGCTGGCGCTGTCGCCGATCCCGGCAACGGCGCGACGGCTGTCGCTGGTCTGGGGGTTGCACACTGTGGCCGGCGAGGAGCCGGCGAGCCTGGAAGGGATGATCGCCCACGCCGCCGAGGTCGCCGAGGGCGAAGGCCTCGCCGCGCGCGGCGCCCGCATCATCATCACCGCCGGCGTTCCGCTCGGCACGCCCGGTGCGACCAACATGCTCCGGATCGCCTACGTCGGCGCGGCAAAGAGCGGTTCATCCGGACTGGGCTAGGGGCGCTTCTGCGCCTGCTGCGCTTGCAGGAGTTCGATTTCCATTTCGATGTTGCTCAGCGCGGGGTCGATCGCCAGCGCCTGCTTGAACGCGGCCAGCGCATCCTCCTGCCGCCCGAGCTTGAGCAGCACCATTCCCTTGCCGGCGATGGCGCCGAAGTGACGCGGTTCGAGCGCCAGCACGCGGTCGATGTCGCTCAGCGAATCCTGGTAGTCGCCGACCAGGTAGTAGAGCGTCGCGCGCTTGTTCCAGCCTTCGATGTAGTCCGGCCGGACGACGATGATGTTGGTGAACACCTTGAGCGCGCTGTCGTAGAACAACTCGTCCATCGCCTGCATGGCGACGTGCATCTGCCGGTTGACGTCGGGATCGCCGGAATCGAGCCAGATGTCGGAGATCTGCTGTTCTGCTGCCAGCGCCGCGCTCTGTGTCGGCGCGGTCTTCAGCTGCTGGAACAGGTCGTCGAGCCGCTGGCCGCGCGCCGTGTCGTTGAGCGTCGGCGCCGCCGCGCCCGGCAGCGACAGGCACAGCAAGACGATCGTGGCGGCAGCGATGCCTTTCATGCCTGTCACTGTAGGACGCTTGTGCCGGCAGGCTAGATGCGCTTGCCCTTGATCTTGTCTTCGAGGAGGAAGACCTCGAGCTGGATCTGGGTGAGCTGGGGATCGATGGCCAGCGCCTTCTTGTAGGCGTCGAGCGCCTTCTGGTCCTCGCCCAGCGCCTCCATGATCATGCCCATGCCGGCGATCGCGCCGAAGTGACGCGGCTCGAGCGCCAGCGTGTGGGCGATGTCGCTCAGCGACTCGTCATAGCGGCCGATCGCGAAGTAGAGCGTCGCCCGCTTGTTCCAGCCTTCGATGTAGTCCGGCTTGTTGAGGACGATGCTGTCCAGGTACTGGAGCGCGAGGTCGAAGGCGCGCGCATCCATCGCCGCGAGCGCCCAGTCCATCTGCTCGTCGATCTTGGCGTCGCCGGACTCGAGCCAGATCTGGACGATCTCCCCCTCGATGGTGAGCCCTTCGTTCTCATCCTTGGCGGTCTTCAGCTGCTGGAACAGCTGGTCGAGCTGGGCCGCGTGCGCTGGGTCGGGCGCGGCCATTGACGGCGCCGGCGCGAACGCCAGCAGCGACAGCGCGGCGGTGGCGGCGAGGAACTGTCTCATGGCGTTACTCCCGGCCGGAGCGTGCGTCAGAGGTGCGCGTCGTAGTCGCGGAGCTGGCTGACGGCGTCCTTCACCGTGTCTAGGTTCGGGTCGAGCTCGAGCGCCTTCTTGTAGGCAACCAGCGCTTTCCCGTCCTGGCCGATGGCGTGCATGATCGTGCCGAGGCCCGCCAGCGCGCCGAAGTGGCGCGGCTCCAGCGCCAGCACATGCTCGAGGTCGGCGAGCGAGCGGCCGTAGTCCTCGGTCAGGAAGAAGACGTTGGCGCGCTTGTCCCAGCCCTCGACGTAGTCGGGCGCGAGCGTCGTGATGCGGTCGAGGTAGTCGAGCGCCAGCGGGTAGTTCTTGGCGTCGATGGCGTTGTCGGCCCACTTGGTCAGCAGATCGATCGTGTCGCTGCCCGACTTCATCCAGATGGCGCTGATGCGCTTCTCGACCGCCTTGGCGACGTCGGTGGTCGGCGCCGCCTTGAGCAGGATGAACAGCTGGTCGAGCTGCTGCGCGCGGCTGAACTGGACCTTCGGCGCGCTGTCATCGGGCGGTGCCGGTGCCTGGCTGAGACCGCCGGGACCGCCGGGCCCACCGGGACCGCCTGGCCCACCGCGCGGCCCGCCCGGCGCACCGGGCGCACCCGGTCCGCCCGGTGCCGGCGCCGGCGACGTATCGGGCGACGGCAGCACGTCGCCGGGACCTGGTCCAGGCGGCTGCCCCAGCCCGGGCGGCGGGCGCGGATTGGGATTGGGCGTCGAGGAGGACTGCGCCGCGGCGCCCGCGGCGAGCGCCGCGCTCATGGCGGCGGCCAAAGCCAGCGAAAGGGTGCGCATGACTGGAAGAATAGGACGCGCCTCTGGAGGCGTCAAAGCGGCCATCCGCAGCGCGGCGTCGTGCGCCTCAAGGGCGCATGCGCAGGCGCTAGCCCTGGCGTGCCTTGAACCGCCGCGCCTTCTTGTTGATCACGTAGAGGCGGCCGCGGCGCCGGACCAGAACGTTGTCGCGATGGCGCTTGCGCAGCGAACGCAGCGAATTCCTGACCTTCATCGATGCGCTCCGGCGCGAATGGGAAGGGATTGCCGGGCGCCTCGGCGTCCGGCGGCGGCGGAAACTAGCGGAGGCCGATTCGGCGAGTCAAGGCGAGGACGTTCGGCATGCATTTGTCCGGCCGTTAGAATTGGCGGAGGCCCGCCTCGAACCGAGCCCACATGAACCGATTTCGCGCCAGGCTGGAGCCCGTTCCGCACGGCGGCATGTACGTCGTCGTGCCCGACGATGTCGCCGCCGCCGCGGGGCTCCGCCACGGCGCGCGTGTCCGCGGCACGGTGAACGGCGTCGCCTACCGGAGCTCGCTGATGAAATACAGCGGCCAGTTCCATCTCGGCGTTCACAAGGCGACCGCGGCGGCGGCCGGCGTCGGGCAAGGCGATGTCGTCACCCTGACGATCGCGCGCGATGACCAGCCGCTCCCGACCGACCACGTGCCCGACGATCTCGCCGGCGCGCTCGCCGAGGCGCCGCGAACAATGGAAATCTGGCTGGCCCTCGCGCCGGCGCAACGTCGCGAGTAGGTCAAAAGCGTCATCGAGGCGAAGAGGCCGGAGACGCGCGCCCGCCGCATCGCCGGGATCGTCGCTGCGCTCGCCGACGGCGTGCCGAAGCGACGGCAGTGGAAGCCTTCGCCGTGATTGCGAAAGCCGTCGCGGCGCCGCGGCGGCGCCAATGCTTCGGGGATGGATGGTGGGCGCGACAGGGATTGAACCTGTGACCCCTCCCATGTCAAGGGAGTGCTCTCCCGCTGAGCTACGCGCCCATCAAGGTGCGCCGCGTGTACGCGACGCCAGTCGGGACGGCCGATATATCAGCCGTCGCGCGCCCGCTTCAAGCGCGGCCGCTTAACGCTGCCGCTCAGCCCCGCGTTCCTGGCACCGACGGCCCGGCCCCGGCGCCGCCCGGCCCACCTGCCGGCGGCGGCGGTCCCAGAGGCGGACCTCCGGGCCCGCCCGGCCCGAACTGCGGCAGCGGTCCTGGCGGTTGCGCGGAGTTCAACGACCGGGCGAGCGGATCGACGCCCACCACCATGGCCGCGAGGTAGCTGTCGCTACGCTCCTTGACGAAAGCGAACGAAGCCGCGGTTGCCTGGCGCGCGATATCGTCGGCGTTGTTCGATGTGTCGCGCTTGGCGGTGCGCGCCGAATACGGCGGCACGTTCCGGTAGAGGTATTCGCTCAGCGCATCGGGGAAGAAGACCTGCCCGGTGAGGACGCTCCGCGCGTTGAGGAACACCTTGAAGTGGATGTGCGTCGTGCGCCCGCGGTACCAGCCGGGATAGACCGTCTTGAACGCGGCGACGCCGTTCATGTCGGTCATCAGCGTGCCGCGCATGAAGGTCGCGCCGACCGTCGACGTCGTCCCATTGTCGCCCTGCCCGGAATAATTCGAGTAGAGCCCGCTCGCGTCGCAGTGCCAGATGTCGACGCGCGCGTTGGCCCACGGTCGGCACATGGTGTCGACCACCTGCAGCTGCAGTTCGGTCGGGACGCCCGGCCGGCCCTCCGTGACGTCGGCGCGGATCAACTTCGGGTCGGTGTAGAACGGACCTTCCGTCACTTCCGGCGTCAGCACGCAGACGCCCGACGATGGCAGGATCAATCCCGACGCTCCACCGCCGGCGGCCTGCGCGTGCGCCAGCTCGGCCGGAAGGATCAGGCCGACCGCGCCTGCCCCGGCAGCCGCTGAACCCGCGGTCGCGGTGATGAGGGAAAGAGCCTGCCGCCGGCTGAGCGCCTTTCCGGTGGGACGCGCCATGCCCGTCTCCTGTGCCTTCGCCGCCTTGCCCGTGATGATCCTACCGGCATCGCGGAGCGGCAAGTTAAGGAAAGGCAATCTGCCGTGGTTGTCGTGGCGGGCGGCCGGGCGGCATGGCCGCCGCGAACATGCGCTTACCCCACTCTACGCGGCGGTGCCGGCATGCGCTAAGCCGCGAGCAGCTTCTCCACCTCGTTGACCAGGTCCTTGAGGTGGAACGGCTTCGACAGGACCTTGGCGTCCTTGGGGGCGTTCGAGTCCGGGTTGAGCGCCACCGCCGCGAAGCCCGTGATGAACATGACCTTGAGGTCCGGGTCGAGCTCGGTCGCCCGCCGTGCCAGCTCGATCCCGTCCATCTCCGGCATGACGATGTCGGTCAGGAGCAGCGTGAACGGCTCCTCGCGGATGCGCTCGTAAGCCGAGCGGCCGTTGTCGAAGGCCACCACGTCGTGGCCGGCGTTCTGCAGGGCCTTCGCCAGGAAGCGCCGCATGTCATGGTCGTCTTCAGCGAGGATGATGCGTGACATCGGCACGGTGGCGGACCAAAAAGTCGCGCTTGGCTAGGGTTCGATTAATCCTTAGCTCAGTAAAGATGGCGTGAATATAGCGGGCGACTCGCGCCGCCGCGGATGGTGGACACGCTCGTCCATTGTTGGCACCATCCGTCGCGCGTGACCCGCAAGGCTACCGGTTTTCCCTGAACCTCGATCCCGATTTTTTCCCGAAGAGATGCCAACCGCCACCGACTTTGCCGGTAAGCCGCCCTTCGAGGTGGTCGCGCCAAGCGCACACCGTCTGCCGCTGGTCTTCAACTCGCCGCACAGCGGCAATTGCTATCCCGAGCCGTTCCTGGCCGCCTCGCGCCTGGACAAGGCGGCGATCCGCCGCTCCGAGGATTTCTGCGTCGACGAGCTGGTCGCCGAGGCAGCGGCCCTCGGCGGGCCCTTGCTGAAGGCCAATTTTCCGCGCGCCTGGCTGGACGTGAACCGCGAGCCCTACGAGCTCGACCCCAAGATGTTCGACGGCGCGCTGCCGACCTACGCCAATGTCCGCTCGGTCAGGGTCGCCGGCGGCCTCGGTACGGTCGCCCGCATCGTCTCCGAGAGCGAGGAGATCTACGCCGCCCCGCTGTCCGTCGAGGAAGTGCTGGGCCGGATCGACCAGGTCTACAAGCCCTACCACCGCACGCTGCGCGACCTGCTCCTCGCCACTTTGGCGGATTTCGGCGTCGCCCTCCTCCTCGACTGCCACTCCATGCCGTCGTCGGTGCGCGGCGCCTCGGCTCGTCACCGGCCGGATATCGTGCTCGGCGACCGCTTCGGCACCAGCGCAGCGCCGGAATTGACCGACATCGCGGCTGAGATCCTGACCCGGCTCGGTTACGCGGTGAGCCGCAACAAGCCCTACGCCGGCGGCTTCATCACCGAGCACTATGGGCAGCCGGCCCGCGGCATCCACGCGATGCAGGTCGAGATCAACCGCAGCCTGTACATGGACGAACGGACACTCGAGCGCGCCGGCGGTTTCAGGCGCCTTTCGGCCGATCTGGCCAAGTTCGCCGACGGCCTGGCGGTGGCCCTGGAGGCCCGTATCCCGCAGACCCGCGAAGCCGCGGAATAAGAAAAAGGGCCGCCGTGGCTGAGGCATGGCGGCCCAAGTCGAGGGAGGAAACGCCCACGGAGGGCATGCGATACGCTCTATCGCACTGCAACATCATGATCATGCAGCGCAAAAAAGGCAAGCACTCCGCGCCTTTTTTGCAGCCTGCGGTGGATTCGGGCATTAACTGAGAAGCGGCGGAAAAGTCAGTCGCTTCCGCGCATCGGCTGATGCGCGCGTTGAGGCTCCAGCGAAAATTTCGGATGTGCCTGTGGCCAAAATGACCGGCAGCGGCGAACTGATGGCCTTTGCTGGCGCGCTGGCGGACGCGGCTGCAGCGGCGATCATGCCCCATTTTCGCGCCCGCTTGCCGGTGGAGAACAAGCGCCGCGACGGTTTCGACCCGGTCACCGCGGCCGACCGCGCTGGGGAAGCGGCCATGCGGGCCCTGATCAACCGCACGTACCCCGGGCACGGCATTGTCGGCGAGGAGCTCGGCGCCGAGCGCGCCGACGCCGATTACGTCTGGGTTCTCGACCCCATCGACGGCACGCGCGCCTTCATCACCGGGGTGCCCGTCTGGGGTATCCTGATCGGGCTCACCCACGAGGGCCGGCCTGTGCTCGGAATGATGCACCAGCCCTTTTCCGGCGAGCGATTCGTTGGCGACGGCAGGGCGGCGCATTACCGCCGCGGCGACCTTTCGCAGCCGCTCGCGACCCGCCCCTGCCCGACACTCGCCGAGGCGTCGCTGTTCACCACCAGCCCGCGGATGTTCAAGTCGCCTGACAAGGACGCCTACGATCGGGTTGAGGCGAAAGCGAAATTGGCCCGCTACGGGTGCGACTGCTACGCCTTCTGCATGGTCGCGGCCGGCCATGCCGACGTCGCCATCGAGACCGAGCTGCAGCCATACGACATCGTCGCCCTGATCCCGATCGTCGAAGGCGCTGGCGGCCGGGTCACCGACTGGAACGGGAATTCCGCCGCCGCCGGCGGGCGGGCGCTCGCCACCGGCGACCCGCGCGTCCACGAGCAGGCGCTGCGCCTGCTGGCCGGGTAGCACCGCCGGTCAAATCGGCCGGACCGGGTCAGCTTCCCGGGACGAACGCGTCGAACGCCGCGAAGAACTGCCGCCGCAGCGGATCGCGCTCCATCAGCAGCTCGTGCTGGCCGCCGGGCACGATGACCGTGCTCGCGGCGCGCATCTTGCCGGCGAAGCGCTCGATCGCCGCCAGCGACACGACGTGCTCCAGCGTGCCGACGATGAACAGCGACGGGATGCGGATGGCGGCGGCGAATTTCGGATCCTCCGCCTCGCGCATGGCGCGGCAAGCGGCGTGGATCCAGCCGTACGTCGGTCCGCTGATCAGCACCTGCGGCAGGTTGCGGCAGATGGCGATGTTGCGCTCGAAGCGCACGCGGTCGCTGGTGAGGCGGTTGCCTTCGAACGACACGGTGTCGATGGTCTCGCGCGCCTGGCCATGCGCGCTCACTCCGCCGAGGCCCATGCGCGTGACCGCGGCGGCGATCCGGCAGGCGTTCGGCTGCGAGGGCCGCGTGGGGCCGAACCCGATCATCGGCGCCGACAGCACCATGCGCTGGAAACGGACACGTCCGTCGCGTGCCGCGCGCAGCAGGATGAGCCCACCCATGGAATGCGCCAGCGCGAAGTGCGGCGGCGGACAGTCGGGCAGAACGACCTCGGCCATGAACGCATCGAGGTCGCGGTCGTATTCGCTGAAGCTGCGGACATGGCCCTTGCTGCGGTCGCGGAGCGCGCGCGCCGAGGCGCCCTGCCCGCGCCAGTCGAGCGTGGCGACGGCGAAGTCGCGCGCCAGCAGGTCGGCGATCACCTCGTAGTAGCGCTCGATCATCTCGCTCCGCCCGTGGAACAGGCAGATCGTGCCGCGCGGACGACGCTTCGGGGTCCAGCGCGCGAACCTCAGGTGCACGCGGTCGACCGTAACCAGTGTGCCGCCGGTCACACCGGCCGGAGCCGTAAACCCTTGGATTCCCAGGAGTTCCATAGACATGCAGGGCCTTGAACCGCGCCGGTTCCCTCACCACCTAGGAGCTTGCGGACGCTGACCAGTCGGGTCCGCGAGCCGGGTTGACCGCGCCATGAGGCTCGGACGGCGCCGGCGTCAAAACCACCTTGTCGCTTATAGGAGGACTAGGATGCGTACTTTCGACCTTAACCCGCTTTATCGTTCCACCGTTGGCTTCGACCGCCTTTTTGGCCTGCTCGACTCGCTGTCGGGCGATACCCGCGGTGAAACCTATCCGCCCTACAACATCGAGCGCACCGGCGAGAACGCCTATCGCATTACCATGGCGGTCGCCGGCTTTGGCCAGAACGATCTGACGATCGAGGCGAAGGAGAACGTGCTCACCGTCAAGGGCGAGAAGAAGACCGAGAACGAAGACGACCGCGAGGTTCTCTACCGCGGTATCGGCTCGCGCGCTTTCGAGCGCCGCTTCCAGCTGGCCGATTACGTGGAAGTGAAGGGCGCGGACCTCGTAAACGGTCTACTTCATGTCGACCTCGTGCGTGAGATTCCCGAGGCCATGAAGCCGCGTACCATCGCCATCGGCGGTGGCAAGGCGAAGGGCAACGGAAAGGTTCGTGAGATCGACCAGGTCGCTGCCTGACCTCGCGACCCTGTTCGATGGAGGCGTCCCCCGCAAGGGGGACGCCTTTTTGTTTATCGCGGCGCCGGCGCCTGACTGTCCTTGACTGCCCGGCGCGCCTCGATCTGCCGGCTCTGCCCTTCGGCGATTTCCTCGGGCGTCATTTCCGGAATGAGGCTCGCCATTGCCTGCCGCGCGCCGGTGTTTCCCTGCGCGCTGGCGAGGCCGAACCACATGAACGCGGTCACGCGGTCCTTCGGCACGCCGTTACCAACGGCAAACATCAGCCCAAGGCTGAATTCCGCGGCGGCATACCCTTGCTCGGCGGCGCGCTTGTACCACATGACCGCCTCGCCATAGTCCTGCCCGACGCCGGCACCGCGCTCGTACTGGAAGCCGAGGTTGCTCTGGGCGTCGGCGAGACCCTGCTCGGCCGCCGCGCGGTACCATTTGTTGGCCTCGAGATCGTCCTGCTTGACGCCCAGCCCGCGCGCGTAGAGCGCGCCGAGATTGTTCTGTGCATTGGCGACCCCCGACTCGGCGAGCGGCCGCCACAGCCTGGCGGCGGTGCCGAAGTCGTTGCGGTAGGCCGCCGCGATGCCATCCTCGAACGGACCGGCAAGCGCAGCGCCTGCCAGCGCCATTCCGGCGAGAGCCGTCAGCAGTCGGAAGATCATCGGGCGCACCTCCGCACGCCCAATCTATCACCGCGAAGCGCGGATGGCGTGGGCGGCGACCTAGCCGCCGCCCAGTCCGACAACCGCCGAGCGCGCCAAGGCAACATTGATCTTGCCGCGGAGCGCGCGTTGCGCGGTCAAAGACGCCTTTGCCGGCGCCGTGGGTGCGGCCAACGCAGTGACCGGCGTATGGCCGATGATCCGTTCCAGCGTCGTCAACAGGGTGGGCGTGTCGTCGTTGAAGTCGCCGTGATGCGTCGCGGTGCTTACGCCGGGTGTCGGTGAAATGATCCAGCGGTGCTGGTCATCGGCAAAGTACGCCTTCCCCAGATCGCTCTCGACGTCGCGCGCCAGGCCGAGCAGGGCCTCGCCAGGAATCTTGCCCATGTGCACGTGCTCCTCGAAGGCGCCGCTGACGAGATAAAGCAGCGACTTGTGGTAGAGGCTGGCACAATCGTCGGCTTGCTCGGTCGTATCGTCCATCGTGTAGAGGTCGAAGGCGGCGATCGTGCCGTTATCGATCAGCGGCTGGTAGAACTGCTGGAACACCTTCATCGTGCAGGCTGGCGCCCACAGGCTGAGGCTGTCGATCTGGACCTTGGCCCGCGCCAGGTAGTCGGTGAAGTAGGCGAGGAAGATCGCGCCGGCGCTGTGTCCGACGAGATGAATTTCGTCGATGGTCTTCGCCTTTCTGAGCGCGATCAGATGGTCGGCGGTCTTCTTCGCCGCACCGAGACCGCCGGTGTGGGTGGTCGCGAGTTGCGCGTTCTCCTTCATCTCGTCCCACTCGGCTTTTCCGCCAAGAGTGCGCGCGATTGGTTCGAGCGTGTCGTCGATGCGATCGAGCATGAAGTCGAGCGCGTTGCCGAGGAAGCCCTCATCGCGCCGCTGACGGAAGGCATCGGTGAGGATGTTGCCGAGCGTCGTCAGGAAATCGGTCCGCCAGACGAAGGCGAGCGGATAGACCTCGTTTGCCATTACGTCGCCCTTGTAGCGGGCAACGTAGTCGACCGCGGTCTTCAAGCCGACGAGTCCACCATGGGCATGGACAAGCACCCGTTTCGTCGGCCACGCCTTTATCGCGGCGGGCAGGGTGTCCTGGAGGATGCTGCGCAGCCCCTCGTCGGTCAGACCGTACTCGTTCTTGTCCTCGAGCACGCCGTCATTCGCAGCCACGATAATGTGCGGACGAAGGTTCGCGTATACCTCCGACTCGTAGGCGCGTGGCGCGCCGGCGCGCATCCCGGCGGGGGCTCCGGTGTGTGCAATGTTGATCGGCGCCCCCAGCGCCGCAACCCAGACGTCGGTCCCGTTGATCAGCCAGTCTTCGTACGACAGAAGTGCAATGCCATTGTTGCCCCATTTCGGGCCCCAGCTGTTCTGGACGAAGAAGCCGTCGCCGTTGTAGCCGACGATGGCGAACGCGTGCCCGCCAAGCACCTTCGGGCTTAATTCGATGATGCCGTCGCTCGGATCGTTCCAGCCCTGGTGCACAGTGCCCGTGGCGTACAGCACGCCGACCTCGGTGATCGCCGCGTGCATGGCCAACCAGATCGCGGTGGTTGACGCGGAAATACGCCCCAAGTGGCCGCTCCAAGGCATTAGCGGAACGCTCAGCCGAGAACTCGTTGTTGGTTGCATCTTTCCAAACGCGCGCAGCGCACACACCGTGCTTGTGCCAGCCCTTCATGGCACCGCGCGCGCTGGATCCGGAGTAATCGACCCCAGGCCATTCATCGTAGCGCTTCGCCATGGCGTACAGCATCCACGCGCTGACCTCATCGGCCTTTGGCTGGCGGCCACGGATGCGCAACAGGTAGTTCACCACCGTCGCCAGACCGAAACCCGTGCAGGCCCCTTCCGATCCCTGATCGAGCACGGGGATGCGATAGCCACGGTATCTGTCGATGTCGCTTTCGCGGGGCACCACAACCAACGCGGGCGAGTACATCGCATCGCGAAAGTCGACCGTATCCGGCATCGCATTGCAGACTCGCTTCACGGCCGGCGCCGAACGCTTCGCCTTCGCCTGCGCCACCTTCCTTGTTCTCGTAGCCATCTGGATCCCCCGCGTTTGGTCATGGCATGGCTCGCCAACCAACGCCGTTAACGGCGCTGGTCTACTCTCATCGGTTGTACACGGGGTGGCGGCCGTCAGCTATTCGTCACCAGCGCGCCTGCGAACGCCTTCACATCCGCTTCGCTGGTGGCGAAGCTCGTCACCAGGCGCACGAGCACCTCGTCCGGAGCGGGCGCGCTGCTGATGGAAGCAGTATCGGGCCACGCGTAGTAGATCGCACCCGCAGCACGCAGCCGCTCGTCGACCGTCTTGGGCAGTATCGCGAACACTTCGTTCGCCGCCGCCGGCAGCGCGAGCCGCGCAATGCGCGACCGGGCGATCGCCTCCGCCAGCTTTGCACCCATGGCGTTCGCGCGCCGCGCGAGCTCCAGCCAGTGGCCATCCTTGAGGTACGCGTCGAACTGCGCTGCGGCGAACCAATGCTTGGAGAAGGTGTGGCCGGCGCGCTGACGGATGAACGCGAATTCGCGCGCGTCACTCGGCTGGAAGAAGATGACCGCATCGGCGGCAACGCAGCCGTTCTTGGTCCCGCCGAACGACATCACGTCGACGCCCGCCCGCCACGTCAGCTCCGCCGGCGTGACGCCGAGCGCCGCGACCGCGCCGGCGAAGCGCGCCCCGTCGAGGTGCACCGGCGCGCCACGGCCGCGCGCGACTTCCGCGACCGCGGTGATCTCGTCTGCCGAATACGCTGTGCCGATCTCGGTGATGTTGGTCAGGCTCACCGCCGCCGGCTGGCCGCGGTGCGTCGCGCCTTCCGGCACCATCGCCAGCGCCTCGCGGAGCGCGGCCAGACTGAGTTTGCCGTCGGCGCCGGCAATGCCCGACACCTTGAGGCCGGCGAGGAACTCCGCCGCACCGGCCTCGTCGACCGCGACGTGCGCATCGGCGTGACAGAAGATGATGCCTCCGGGCCGGGCGTACGCCGACAGGGCCAGCGCGTTGGCCGCCGTCCCGGTCGCGACGGGAAACACCGCGACCTCGTGCTCGAAGACCTCCGCGAAGCGGTCCTCGACGGCCTTGCTGAGCGCGTCGCCGCCGTAGGCGGGCCCCCCGCGGCGCGCGGCCTCGGCGAGGGCGGCAATCACCTTCTCCGATGCGCCGGCCCAGTTATCGCTGGCGAATTTCATGGCCCCTGCCCGTTCGCCCGTCACCTTGCCGGTCCCTGCGAAATCTGTCATGTTCGGCGAAATAGGACAGGACTACTGTCCAAATTTTCCCGGGGTCCCACCACCGCCCCGGTGGGAGGAAAGAACAGGCTTCACGGCCGGTCAGGCCGAGGTCACGCCGCGGCTCGTGTCCCACTGAGCGGGAGACCGGGCGGCGGTCGTCGCGCGATGAGAGGCGCTTCACAAGCATGACCCACGCCATCGACAATTCCCTTTCCGCTGCGATCCGTCCGGTCGACGCCCGCGAGGGCCTCTACAACCCGGAGGACGACCGCGACTCCTGCGGCGTTGGCTTCATCGTCAACCTCGACAATCAGAAATCCCATCAGATCGTCGAGGACGGGCTGACGCTGGTCAAAAACCTGACCCACCGCGGGGCGGTCGGCGCCGACCCGCTGGTCGGCGACGGTGCCGGCATTCTCGTTCAGCTGCCGCACGTCTTCTTCGCCGCGGAAGCGAAGCGGCTCGGCTTCACCCTGCCCAAGCCCGGCCACTACGCCGCCGCGCACATCTTCACGCCGCAAGATCCGGCGCTCCGCAAGGCGATGGAAAAGATCGTCGAGGATGTCATCCGCGACGAGGGCCAGGAGCTCCTCGGCTGGCGCGACGTGCCGGTCAACAACGCCTCGCTGTCGCAGGACCCCGACATCCGCCGGAAGGAGCCGGTGCACCGTCAGGTGTTCATCGGCCGGAGCGCCGATATCGCCGACGAGGAGGCCTTCGAGCGCAAGCTCTACATCGTCCGCAAGGTCATCTCGGCGCGCATCTTCGCCGGCTACGGCGGCATCAAGAACGACTTCTACGTCGTCTCGATGTCGTGCCGGACGATCGTCTACAAGGGCATGTTCCTCGCCCACCAGCTCAGCGCCTACTACAAGGACCTCCACGACGAGCGCTTCCAGTCGGGCCTCGCCATGGTCCACCAGCGCTTTTCGACCAACACCTTCCCGTCCTGGCGCCTCGCCCACCCCTACCGTTTCATCTGCCACAACGGCGAGATCAACACGCTCCGCGGCAACGTGAACTGGATGGCGGCGCGGCAGGCGTCGGTCTCCTCCGATTTCTTCGGCAAGGACATCTCCAAGCTCTGGCCGATCTCCTACGAGGGCCAGTCCGACACCGCCTGCTTCGACAACGCGCTCGAGTTCCTGACGCGCGGCGGCTACGCGCTGCCACACGCGGCCATGATGATGATCCCCGAGGCGTGGGCGGGTAACCCGCTGATGAACGCCGAGCGGAAGGCGTTCTACGAGCACCATGCCTCGCTCATGGAGCCGTGGGACGGTCCGGCCGCGATCGCCTTCACCGACGGCATCACCATCGGCGCCACCCTCGACCGGAACGGTCTTCGCCCGGCGCGTTACATCGTCACCTCCGACAACCAGGTGATCCTGTCGTCGGAGGCCGGCGTCCTGCACATCCCGCAGGAGAAGATCGTCCGCAAGTGGCGCCTGCAGCCGGGGAAGATGCTGCTCATCGATCTCCGCAAGGGCCGCATCGTCTCCGACGACGAGATCAAGACCGAGCTGGCGCGGAAGCACGCCTACGCGAAGTGGCTGGCGCGGACGCAGATCGTGCTCGAGGACCTGCCCAAGGTCGCGAACCATCCGCCCGCGGCCGACGCCAGCCTTTTGGACCGCCAGCAGGCGTTCGGCTACACCGAGGAAGACCTGCGCGTGCTGATGGCGCCGATGGCCGTCACCGGCCAGGAAGCGGTCGGCTCGATGGGCAACGACACGCCCATCTCGGTGCTCTCCTGGAAGCCGAAGTCGCTCTACACCTACTTCAAGCAGAACTTCGCCCAGGTCACCAACCCGCCGATCGACCCGATCCGCGAGGAGCTGGTGATGAGCCTGGTGTCGTTCATCGGCCCGCGGCCGAACCTGTTCGACTTTGCCGGGCAGAGCGTCCGCAAGCGGCTCGAGGTGCGCCAGCCGATCCTCACCAATGAGGACCTCGAGAAGATCCGCGCCATCGGCGACATGGGCGACAATCCGTTCCGCTCGACCACCCTCGACGTGACCTACGACGCCGCCGAGGGCGCCGCCGGTATGGCCGGCGCGCTCGACGCGCTTTGCGCCGCGGCCGAGCAGTCAGTGCACGACGGCATCAACATCATCATCCTCTCCGACCGCAAGGTCGGCCGCGACCGCGTCGCGATTCCTGCCCTCCTCGCCACAGCCGGCGTGCATCATCACCTGATCCGCGTCGGCCTCCGCACCTCGACCGGCATCGTGGTCGAGACGGGTGACGCGCGCGAGGTGCACCACTTCTGCCTGCTCGCCGGCTACGGCGCCGAGGCGATCAACCCCTACCTCGCCTTCGAGACACTGTCGGCGATGCGCGGGGAGCTGACCGAGGTGTCCTCCGAGAAGGAAGCGGTGAAGCGCTACATCAAGGCGGTCGACAAGGGCATCCTCAAGGTGATGTCCAAGATGGGCATCTCCACCTACCAGTCGTACTGCGGCGCCCAGATCTTCGACGCTGTCGGCCTCAGCCGGGGCTTCGTCGACCGCTACTTCGCAGGCACAGCCACCACCATCGAGGGCGCCGGCCTCAACGAGATCGCCGAGGAGACGGTGCGGCGCCATGCCGAAGCGTTCGGCGCCTCGCCGGTGCTCCGCGACTCCCTCGACGTCGGCGGCGACTATCTCTTCCGCCACCGCGGCGAGGACCACGCGTGGACGTTCGAGAGCGTCCGCGACCTGCAGCATGCCGCCCGCGGCAATTCACTCGAGGTCTATCGCCAATATGCGGCGCGCATCAACCAGGACCACGGCCGGCTGATCACCATCCGCAGCCTGTTCGACATCCGCAAGGCCGAGGACGATCGCCGCAAGCCCGTGCCCCTGGATGAGGTCGAGCCGGCCAAGGAGATCGTCAAGCGCTTCTCGACCGGCGCGATGTCGTTCGGCTCGATCAGCCGCGAGGCGCACACCACGCTCGCCATCGGGATGAACCGCATCGGCGGCCGCTCCAACACCGGCGAAGGCGGCGAGGAGGCCGACCGCTTCACCCCGCTCCCCAACGGCGATTCCATGCGCTCGGCGATCAAGCAGGTCGCCTCGGCGCGCTTCGGCGTCACCACCGAGTACCTGGTCAACTCGGACATGATGCAGATCAAGATGGCGCAGGGCGCCAAGCCCGGCGAAGGCGGCCAGCTCCCCGGCCACAAGGTCGACGCCGTCATCGCCAAGGTGCGGCACTCGACGCCCGGCGTCGGGCTGATCTCCCCGCCCCCGCACCACGACATCTATTCGATCGAGGACCTGAAGCAGCTGATCTTCGACCTCAAGAACGTCAACCCCGCCGGCGACGTCTCCGTCAAGCTCGTCTCCGAGGTGGGCGTCGGCACGGTTGCGGCGGGCGTCGCCAAGGCCAAGTCCGACCACGTCACCATCGCCGGCTACGAGGGCGGCACCGGCGCCTCGCCGCTCACCTCGATCAAGCACGCCGGCAGCCCGTGGGAGATCGGCCTTTCCGAGACGCACCAGACGCTCGTCCGCAATCGCCTCCGTGGGCGCATCGCGGTGCAGGTCGACGGCGGCATCCGCACTGGCCGTGACGTCGTGATCGGCGCGCTGCTCGGCGCCGACGAGTTCGGCTTCTCGACCGCCCCGCTGATCGCGCTCGGCTGCATCATGATGCGCCAGTGCCACCTCAACACCTGCCCGGTCGGCATCGCCACCCAGGACCCGGTGCTCCGGAAGCGCTTCACCGGCATGCCGGAGCACCTGATCAATTTCTTCTTCTTCATCGCCGAGGACGTCCGCGAACACATGGCCGCGCTCGGCTACCGCACGTTCGACGAGATGATCGGGCAGATGCAGATGCTCGACACCCGCCGCGCGGTCGATCACTGGAAGGCGCGCGGGCTCGACTTCTCGCGCCTGTTTCATAAGCCGGCGGCGCCCCCTGGCGTGGCGATCTACAACAGCGAAGTGCAGGACCACGAGCTTGAGGGCGTCCTCGACAGGACGCTCATCGCCCAGGCGTGGGCGGCGCTCGAGGGGCGCCGGCCGGTCCAGCTGACCGCGCGCGTGCACAACACCGACCGCACGATCGGCGCGATGCTGTCGGGCGAGATCGCCAAGCGCTACGGGCACGCGGGCCTACCGGAGGACACCATCCATGTGTCGCTGGTCGGGACCGCGGGCCAGAGCTTCGGCGCCTGGCTGGCGCATGGCGTCACCCTCGACCTCCAGGGCGAGGCCAACGACTACGTCGGCAAGGGCCTGTCCGGCGGACGCCTGGTCGTGCGTCCGCGCCCCGAGATGGCGGCGAAACCGGAGGAGTCGATCATCGTCGGCAACACCGTCCTCTACGGCGCCATCGCCGGCGAGGCGTACTTCCGCGGCATCGCCGGCGAGCGCTTCGCTGTCCGCAATTCCGGCGCGGTCGTCGTGGTCGAGGGCGCCGGCGACCACTGCTGCGAGTACATGACTGGCGGCGTCGTGGTGGTGCTCGGTCAGGTCGGCCGCAATTTCGCCGCCGGCATGTCGGGCGGCATCGCCTACGTCCTCGACGAGGACAACAGCTTCGAGCAGCGCTGCAACCTCTCGATGATCGAGCTAGAGCCGATCACCGCCGAGGAAGAAGCCACGTCACGCAGCCTGCACCAGACCGGCGACCTCGAGGGCCACGGCCTGGTCGACGTGATGGGCGACCTCGCCCACAACGACGCCGAGCGCCTGCAGCACCTGATCGAGCGCCACGCGCACTACACGGGCTCCGCCCGGGCGCGGACGATCCTCGACAACTGGGCCGACTACCTGCCGAGGTTCCGCAAGGTCATGCCGGTCGAGTACCGCCAGGCGCTGGCCGAGATGGCCCGCGCCCAGGCCGAGCAGCCGATCGCGGTCGCGGGGGAGTAGAACCGCGGTCATGAGCACGAGTTTCTGGGCAGCGCCTTCCCACGCGCGGAGCCCAGCGCATGGGTAAGGTCACGGGCTTCCTCGAGATCGACCGCCGCGACCGGAAGTACATCCCGGCGGGCGACCGTGTCCGCTCGTGGGGCGAATTCCTGATCCCGCTGTCGGAGGCGGCGAACCGCGACCAGGCGGCGCGCTGCATGAACTGCGGCGTGCCCTTCTGTCACACCGGCTGCCCGGTCAACAACCAGATCCCCGACTGGAACGACCTCGTCTACCGCGGCGACTGGCAGCGCGCGCTGACCAACCTGCACTCGACCAACAACTTCCCGGAGTTCACCGGCCGCATCTGCCCGGCGCCGTGCGAGGAGAGCTGCACGCTCAACCTCACCGACGCGCCGGTGACCATCAAGACCATCGAGTGCGCAATCGTCGACCGCGGCTGGCAGGAGGGCTGGATCGCGCCGCAGCCGGCCGCCGCCCGAACCGGCAAGTCCATCGCCGTCGTCGGCTCAGGTCCGGCTGGCCTCGCCTGCGCGCAGCAGCTCGCCCGCGCCGGCCACGACGTGCACGTCTACGAGAAGCATGCCCGGCCGGGCGGCCTCCTCGCCTTCGGCATCCCCGACTTCAAGATGGAGAAGCACCACATCGGCCGCCGCGTGGCGCAGATGGAGGCCGAGGGCGTCACGTTCCATTGCAACGTGCATGTCGGGATCGAGCGCGACGTCGGCGAGCTGGCGGCCAGGCACGATGCGCTGGTCATCGCCATCGGTGCCGAACAGGCGCGCGACCTGCCGATCCCGGGCCGCGACCTCGACGGTATCCACTTCGCGATGGATTACCTGCCGCAGCAGAACCGCCGCATCGCCGATGAGCCGATCGGCAACGTGCTGCCCATCCTGGCCGGCGGCAAATACGTGGTCGTCATCGGCGGCGGCGACACGGGCTCCGACTGCATCGGCACCGCCAACCGCCAGGGCGCGCTGAAGGTGACGCAGCTCGAGATCATGCCGCGCCCGCCCGACCACGAGAACAAGCCGCTCACCTGGCCGGACTGGCCGCTCAAGTACCGCACCTCCTCCAGCCAGGAGGAAGGCGCCGAGCGCGACTTCTCCGTCATGACCACCAAGTTCAGCGGCGCGAATGGACGGGTGAGCGCGCTGCACTGCGTCCAGGTGGACAAGGCGATGAAGCCGGTGCCGGGGACGGACTTCACCATCAAGACCGACCTCGTCCTGCTCGCCATGGGCTTTCTCGGCCCGGTCCGCGACGGCATGGTCAAGGATCTCGCGGTCGAGCTCGACAAGCGCGGCAACGTCGCCGCCGATACCAACAGCTACAAGGCGAGCGCCGGCAACGTCTTTGCCTGCGGCGACGCCCGCCGCGGCCAGTCGCTGGTGGTGTGGGCGATCCGCGAGGGCCGGCAGTGCGCCCGCGGCGTCGACCAGTTCCTCATGGGATCGACCAGTCTGCCGCGGTAATTTCCTGACTGGCCGGCGGTTCTTCATTCCGATCGTCCCCGCGAAAGCGGGGACCCAGGCGTGTGAGTTTGCCGGAAGGCGCGTAACACCAACCAATTCGTCCGGCGCAATTGAAACAGCGCAGCAGGTGCACTCACATCTGGATCCCCGCTTTCGCGGGGAATACCGGAAATGGCGTTGGAGCTTGATCGCGTCATGCCCTGGTGGCGCTTCGGCAAGGCTAAGGCCCCGGCAAAACCGGCCGACCCGGCCGCGTCGAAGGATGCGCTGGTCGCGCGCGTCTACGCCTTCCTCAGCGACGAGGCGGCGCAGAACGCGGGCCTGCCGGACAACCTCCGCGCCGAGATCGCCAAAGCCCCGGCGGTCGACCAGGTGCCCGGCAGCTTCGGCGAGTTCGGCCGTGACGGGGCGAATCCGATCCCCGTCAACGGGCCGTTCGGCGAGGCGCAGTACCTGTCGTCACTGATGACCGAGGGCGGAAAGCCGGTCGCCTTCCAGCGACTCGGCACGGACGGGCGCGTCGACGTCTACGAGACCGTGACCTTCGACGGCCGCGATTGGGACGTCCTCTACCTGACCAAGTTCTTCCCGCGGAAATCGCGGCTCACGCCGCGAGGCTTCCGCTTCGCCGGCAAGGACGAGCGCGCGGCCCTGATCCGGGGCGTCAACGACCAGGCCGAGGATTTCCCGTTCGCGACGCATCTCCGCGTCACGCGCTACACCAAGCGCGTCCTCGGCGTCTCCATCGCCGATCCGCGGCTGATCGCGTTCGACAACCTCAAGTACCGCATCCCCGACGAGCACGTTCGCGTTCTTGAACGCCTGCGCTTCGGGGCGCGCCCGTCGATGGCCGAAGAAGCCGAATAGGCGCCTGTCGCGCGCGGCTATTTCGCCCGCGAGGCCACGACCTCCATGCTCTCGGCGTCGAGGTGCGTCGCGCCGAGCGCCTGCAGCATCCCCTCGCGGAATCCTGCGATGTCGTCGTGCGCCTTCCGCATGTTGGCCTGCGTGTCGTAGAGCGTGACCGACATCAGCTTCCCGGTCTTGTGGTCGAGCAGGAACCAGACGGCCTGGAAGCCCTTCTCGGCCGCGACGACCGGCAGCGCCGCCTCGCTGAGCTGCTTCGCGATCGTATCGCGGTTGCGGCGATGCGTAGGAATGTCGGCCGACATGACTCGTGCGAACATGAACTTGTCCCTCCCCTGATGGCGTGCACCCGCGCGCGCCGGCGCGAGCATAAGCCCGGGGCCGTCAGCAGCGTCGTTCTGAGTGATCACAATGCCGTTGCTTGCGGTGCCCGCAGGCGAACGGTCAGTGCCCCATCGCCAGGAGCGCCAGGCCGCCGAACGTCAGCTGCAGGGCGAACACGGCGACGATGATGAAGACCGAGATGCGCGCGTTGTCGGCGTCGTCCGACAACGGCTCGCCGTCATAGTCGCCCGAAAAGAAGCCCGGGAGCCGCAGCCACAGCATGGCTCTACTTCGCGACCTGCGCGGCAGGCGGCGACGCAGGCGTTGCCGGCGGCGGCGCCGGCTTGCGCGGCCAGGTGAAATCGTCGGCACGGCCGGGCACGACCGGCAGCGCCGCCCCTTGGATGAGGAGCGCCTGCGGCGATTGCGGATCCTTCGGCGCGGCGAGCAGCGGCGCCGGTGTCGCGCCGCGGGCGGCCGTCGCGGCTGTCTCGCCGAAGAGCTGTGTGCCCGGCGCCGGCTGCGGATCGGTCAGCGAGATGACCGGCCCGACAACGCGCCGCTTGCCGTCCGGCCCGACCTCCACGCGGCTCGACGGGCTGAGCGAGGCCAGGAGGTCCACCGTGCCCAGGCCGAGCCCGGTCTGGCGGCGGATTTCGCGCGCCACGAAGAAGGCGAGCTTGGCCTGCCCGGAGTCGGTGAAGTTGATGCCGTTGTTGCTGCGCAGCTGGCGCGTCTGGCCGTCGACGTCCGGCCCGGAGATGACCAGGTGGCCGCTGTCGTCGGCGAAGCCGTCCCAGACGTCGATGAAGTTGCCGTTGACGGCTTTGACGCGCGGCCGCGTAAGGTCGTTGATGTGCTGCATGTCGGCTTCCGGCGTCGACCGCATCGGCACCGTTCCGACCCAGTAGAACGACGCACCGTACATGGCGAGCGTACCGGCGAGTGCAGTAACGCGGTTGCCGTAAGCGTCATCCCACTCGGGAGTGCCGTACTGCGCGGTGCTGGAGCCGGTCTGCGTCTGGCGGTCGTTGGCGCCGAGGTCGACCACGACCAGGTCCGGCTTCTCGGACGACAGGAGATCCGGCAGCACCTTGTTCCAGTCGTAATAGTCCTGGCGCGACAGGCCGGAATTGGGATTGGATTTGTCGACGATGCGGAGCTTCGCCTCGTCGGCGAACGCCTGGTCGAGCCCGGCCGCGACCACCGTGGCGACGAAGTCGCCTACCACCAGTACCTTCCGCGCCTGCGGGTCCTTGGCGACCGGCGCCTTCGCCACCGGCGCCGGCTGCTGCGGCACCTGTGACTGCGGCCGCTGGACGTGCGGCGGCGGCTGGAGCTGCGGCGGCTGGTACGGCTGGAACAGCGAGCAGAAGAAGCCGCGGCAGGTGGTCGGCGGCGGCACATAACCGCGCTGCGCCGCGGCGAATTCGATCGGGGCAAGGATCAGCGCTGCGACGGCGATGGTCAGGATCAGGATGACGATCAGGACGCGGCGCGCCATCGCTTTTCCTCAGCCGCCGAGTTCGAGCCGTTCGAGGAGCGCCCGCGTGCCGACGCCGTCGGCGGTCAGCCCGAGCGACCGCTGGTAGCTGCGGATCGCCTCGCGGCTGCCGCTGCCGAGGACGCCGTCGATCTCGCCGTCGTACACCCCCTGCATGGTGAGGAGGAGCTGGAGCTTCTGGCGCTCCGCCTCCGACAGCGGCTTGTCGTGCTCCGGCCACGGCGCGACGAACGGACCGCCGCCGCCGAGCCGATCGGCGAGGTGCGCGACCGCGAGCGCGTAATAGTTGGAGTTGTTGTAGCGCTTGATGACCGCGAAGTTCCGCGTGAGCAGGAACGACGGCCCGTTGGCATCGTTCGGGCGGTAGAGGCTCGCGCTGTCGCCGAGGCGCGGGAACGCCTGCGCCTTCACCCGCTTCACGCCCAGCGATTCCCACGCGGCAAGCGTGCGTTCGCCCGGGTTGCCCACCTTGGCCGGCAGGGTGACCTCGTAGCCCCACGCCTCGCCGAAGCGCCACCCGGCGCGGGCGAGAAGGTTTGCGGTCGAGGCGAGCGCATCGGGCACGCTGGTCCAGATATTGCGCCGGCCGTCGCTGTCAAAGTCGACCGCGTACAATTCGTATGACGTCGGGATGAACTGGGTCTCGCCCATCGCTCCCGCCCACGAGCCGGTCATGCCTTCCAGGGTGACGTCGCCGCGTTCCAGGATGCCCAGCGCCGCGACCAGCTGCTCGCGGCCGTAGCTGGCGAACCGGCCGCCGTCATAGGCGAGCGTGGCCAGCGAACGGATGGCGTTCTTGGCGCTGGGATTGCCGAGCATTGCGCCGAAGTCGCTTTCGATGCCCCAGATCGCCACGATGACCCGCCGGTCGACCTTGTAGCGGGCCTCGATCTTGGCCAGGACGTCGGCGTACTTTTCGAGGACGGCCGTGCCTTTGGCGATGCGGTCTTCGTTGACCAGCTGGTCGACGTAGTCCCACACCTTCCAGGTGAATTCGGGCTGGGCGTTGGCCGACGCCATCACCTCCGGGTCCGGCGTGAATCCGCCGAGCGCCTGGTCATAGACCTGGCGGCTGATGCCGGCGGCTTTCGCGGTCGGCCAGAACGAGGCGACCCACGCCGCGGGACTGCTGGCCGCCGAAACGGCGGCGGGGACGAGCAGCAAAAAGGACGCCACGGCGGCCAGCACAACGCCGCGGAAACGCTCGGAATTCATCGAAAAACGGGCCTCTTTCCTCTTCTGTCCCGACCTTAACGATGAACCGGCGGCAGTTACAACTTTGCTTCCCAGGCCAGTGCGTCGCGGACGATCACCTCGAGATCGTCGTAGCGCGGTTTCCAGCCAAAGGCGGCCTTGATCCGCTCCGTTGAGGCCACGATCGAGGCCGGGTCACCGGGCCGGCGCGGCCCGAAAACGACCTTGAAGTCGCGCCGCGACACTTTCTTTACCGTCTCGATCACCTCCAGCACCGACGAGCCGTGGCCGTAGCCGCAGTTGAGCACCATGCTCTTGCCGCCGCCGCGGAGATGGCGAAGCGCCGCGGTGTGCGCCACGCAGAGGTCGGTGACGTGGATGTAGTCGCGGACGCAGGTGCCATCCGGCGTCGGATAATCCTTGCCGTAGACCGTGATCGACGGCCGCTTGCCGAGCGCCACCTCCGCCGCCACCTTGATCAGGTGGGTGGCAGCCGGCGTCGACTGGCCGGCGCGGCCCTTGGGATCGGCGCCGGCGACGTTGAAATAGCGGAGCGCAACATAGCGCAGGCCCGGATGCGCCAATGCCGCATCGGCGAGCATCCCCTCGACCATCATCTTGGAGCGGCCGTACGGCGACTCGGGCTTCAGCGGCGCATCCTCGCCGACCGGTGTCACGTCGGGCGTCCCGTAGACCGCGGCGGTCGAGGAGAAGATGAAGTTGGGCACCCCGGCGGCCACGACCGCCGACATCAGCGTCAGCGCGTTCGCGGTGTTGTTGCGGTAATAGGCGAGCGGCTTGGCGACCGACTCCGGCACGACGATCGATCCGGCGAAGTGGATGACGGCGTCGATCTTGTTCGCGTCGAGCAGCCCCTTGATCAGGTTGCCGTCACCGCAGTCGCCGACCACCAGCCGCGCCCGCGGCCGGACCAGCTTGGCGAACCCGGTCGACAGGTTGTCCACCACCACGACGTCCTCGCCGGCGTCGAGGAGTTCGAGGACCATGTGGCTGCCGATGTAGCCCGCCCCGCCGGTGACCAGGACACTCATGCGACTGTGGTGCTCCTTGCGCCGGCCACGCAGGCGCCAATGGGTACGCAAACATTGTTGACAGCATCTTGCCCATAGCCGAACGAAAAAGGGACGATTCTCGTTCCTTTCCCGCCGTTCGCCTTCCTCCTCCCGCCCGAGGCGTCTTGAATGAACCTACCCATCCGCAAGGCCGTCTTTCCTGTGGCCGGGCTCGGCACGCGCTTCCTGCCGGCCACCAAGGCAATGCCCAAGGAGATGCTGCCGGTGGTCGACCGGCCGCTCATCCAGTGGGTGGTCGACGAGGCGCGCGAGGCCGGGATCGAGCACTTCATCCTGGTGACCGGGCGCAACAAGGCGGTGATCGAGGATCATTTCGACATCCAGGTCGAGCTCGAGGCGACCCTCCGCGAGCGCGGCAAGAACGCCGAGCTGGACGAGCTGGCGCGCGAGCTTCCTCTGCCGGGACAGATGAGCTTCACCCGCCAGCAGGCGCCACTCGGCCTCGGCCACGCGGTATGGTGCGCCCGCGATCTCGTGGGGAACGAGCCGTTCGCGGTGCTGCTCCCCGACATGATCATGCGCGGCGAGCCCGGCTGCCTGGCGCAGATGGTGGACGTCTACCGCGAGACCGGCGGCAACGTGATCTCGGTCGAGGAGTGCGATCCGCAGGAGACCCGCTCGTACGGCATCGTCGGGGTCGGCGAGGCGGTCGGCGACAACGCCTTCAAGGTCACCGCCATGGTCGAGAAGCCGGCGCCGCGCGACGCGCCGTCCAACCTGTTCATCAACGGCCGCTACATCCTGCAGCCGACCATCTTCGACCTTCTCGCCAAGCAGCAGCGCGGGGCCGGCGGCGAGATCCAGCTGACCGACGCCATGAAGGTGCTGTCCGAGCTCCGCCCGTTCACCGGCGTCCGCTTCAACGGCCGCTCGTTCGACTGCGGCTCCAAGATCGGCTTCCTCGCTGCCAACGTCGCCTTCGCGCTGGATCGCGACGACCTCCGCGACGGGCTGACCAAGGAGCTCCAGGCGCTTCTCGGGGCGCTTGAAGCCGCCGCCGAATAGGTTGGTTCCGAGGGTCCGGAAAACCTGCTAAACCGCGGCAGGACAAGGCGAGTCGGGCGGGGAAATGGCCGTGCGCCTCAAGTCGGCAGTGCGAATGGGCAGCGACGCCGCGGCGTCCGCTCTGCGCACGGTCGAGACCGAGCGCGCCGGCCTCAACGCGCTCACGGCGGCCCTCTCCGACGGCCTCGGCCGGCCGTTCGCGGCGGCGGTCGAAATGGTCCACGCCGCGACCGGCAAGGTCGTCGTCAGCGGCGTTGGCAAGAGCGGCCACATCGCCCGCAAGGTCGCCGCGACCCTCGCCTCGACCGGCACCCCGGCCTTCTTCGTCCATCCCACCGAAGCCGGCCATGGCGACCTCGGCATGATCACCGAGGGCGACGTGATCCTGGTGCTCTCCTGGTCGGGCGAGACGAGTGAGCTGCGCACGCTTGTCGAATATGCCGGCCGCTTCCGCATCCCACTGATTGCGCTGACCGCCGCCCCCGACAGCACGCTCGCCCGCGGCGCCGACGTCGCGCTCATCCTGCCGCGCGCCGATGAGGCCTGCCCGCACGGCCTTGCGCCGACGACCTCGACGCTGATGCAGCTCGCGCTCGGCGACGCCCTGGCGATCGCGCTCCTCGAGCGGCGCGGCTTCACGGCCGAGAAGTTCCGCGTCTTCCATCCCGGCGGCCGGCTCGGCGCCAGCCTGCACTTCGTGCGCGACATCATGCACCGCGACGGGGAGATGCCGCTCGCTTCGCCCGACGCGGGGATGGCCGAGGCGGTGCGCACGATTTCCGAGAAGGGGCTCGGCTGCGTCGGCGTCGTCGACAAGGCCGGACTTCTGGTTGGGATCGTGACCGACGGCGACCTCCGCCGCCACATGGGCAACGACCTCTTTACGCGCACCGTCGCCGAGGTGATGACCAGGAGCCCGAAGTCGGTCCCGCCGGACTGCCTGGTCGGCGAGGCGCTGGCGATGATGAACATGACGCCGCGTCCATTTACCGTCCTGTTCGTGGTCGAGAACGGCCGCCCGGTCGGCGTCGTGCACATGCACGACTTCCTCAGGATCGGCGTCGCCTAGGCGAACCCGAGCGAGAGGTCGACGGCATGACGACCTCGTCCGGCGTTCCCTCTCGAGCCTCCGCCGCCAGCCTCGGCACCACGCCCACGGCGACCTCCACGCTTGCGCCGGTGCTGATCGGCTGCGCGCTGATGTTCGTGGTCATCGAATTCGGGCCGACGTGGCTGACGCAGTGGCTCGACCAGCCGGCGAGCGCAATCCTGGCCACAATCGCGATGCTCGCGGTCGCGATGGTCCTCGAGCGCGCCTTTTACCGGCGCGACGCCCTCGCCGCCTTCGCCGCGCTCGGCTTCAACAGACCGCGTGTCGCCGCGATCGCCGTCGCGGCGATCCTGGCGCTGGTCATGCTGGCGTTCTTCCCCGCCTTCGCCCTGGTGACGGGCGCGCGGATCGCGCTTCGCGCCGACTGGTGGTGGCTGCTCATCGGTGCGGTGGCGCTGAACGGAGTCGCCGAGGAGACGCTGTTCCGGGGCTACGTCTTCGGCGGCCTCCGGCGTGGCGGATTCAGCTTCAGCCGCGCCGCGACCGTTTCCATGGTCATCTTTGCCGGCGTCCACCTTTTCCTGTTCATCGGCAACCCGTTCATCATCGGCCTCCTCGGCACGCTCGTCGCGGTTGCCGCGGCGTTCCCGCTTGCCTTCCTGTACGAGCGGGGGAACAACACGATCTGGGCGACGGCGCTGTTCCACGTCGCCACCCACACCATCCGCTTTGTCGATGTCGAGGAGCCGTTCGCGGCGACCGCCGTCACCAGCTGGCTGGTCCTGCAGTTGGCGGTGCCGTTCGGGGTGTTCCTGTTCGGCCGCAACCTGCTCGCGCCGGCGAAGTAGCGGCTACTCCGCCCGCTCCACCGCCAGCACCGGACCGTCGGAACCAGCCACGCGGACCCTTGTCCCCGACGGCAGGTCGGGCCCGATCACGCGCCAGTTGGTGTCGTCGACCTTGATGTGGCCGCGGCCGCCGACGATCGGCTTGGTCAGGACGTAGATGCCGCCGACCAGCCGCCGCGCCCGGTCGTTGAGGAACGGCTGCTCGCCGGGCTTGTTCTCGCGCGCGAAGTAGCGGCGTCCGAGCACCACCAGCACCGCCGACAGCACCACGAACAGGAGCAGGCTCACCTGCCAGCCGAAGTCGACGATGAGGATTTCGAGGCCGGTCAGGATCGCGGCGATGCCGAACCAGACGAGCACATTGCCCGGAATGAGCAGCTCGAGCGCGAGCAGGATCAGCCCTGCGATCCACCACGCCCACGGTCCGAGCTCGACGAGGACGTCCTCGATCATGCGCCGTCTCCGCCTTCCGTCGTGCCGGCGCGGGTCGCGGGGACGCCGCTGCCGCCGCGTCCGCTCCGCCGCTCGGGCCGCGCGACGCCGTTGCCGCCGAACGTCTCCCGCGCGATCTCGGCGATGCCGGCGATCGACCCGAGGATGCCGGCGGCATCGACCGGCAGCATGAGCACCTTCTGGTTCGGCGCCGAGGCGAGGTGGTTGAGGGCGTCAGTGTACTTCTGCGCCACGAAATAGTTGATCGCGTTGATGTCGCCGGACGCGATCGCCTTCGACACGACATCGGTCGCCTTGGCTTCCGCCTCGGCCAGGCGCTCGCGCGCCTCGGCGTCACGGAACGCCGCTTCGCGCCGACCCTCCGCCTGCAGGATCAGCGCCTGCTTCTCGCCCTCGGCCTTGAGGATTTCCGATTGCCTGAGGCCCTCGGCCTCGAGGATCTGGGCGCGCTTGTCGCGCTCGGCCTTCATCTGCCGCGCCATGGCGTCGATCAGGTCGCGCGGCGGATCGATGGCCTTGATCTCGATGCGGGTGACCTTGACCCCCCAGGCGGACGCTGCCGCGTCAACCACGTGCAGCAGGCGGTCGTTGATGTCGTCGCGCTTGGACAGGAGCTCGTCGAGGTCCATCGAGCCCATGACCGTGCGGATGTTGGTCATGGTCAGCTGCAGGAGCGCGTTCTCCAGCCCGCGCACCTCGTAGGCCGAGCGCGCGGCGTCGAGCACCTGGAAGAAGGCGATGCCGTCGACGCTGAGGGTGGCGTTGTCGCGGGTGATGACCTCCTGCTTGGGGACGTCGAGCACCTGCTCCATCATGTTCATCTTCGCGCCGATTCTGTCGATGAACGGCACGATCAGGTTGAGCCCGGGCTTAAGCGTGCGCGTGAAGCGGCCGAAGCGCTCGATGGTGTAATTGTAGCCCTGCGGGACGGTCTTGACCCCGGCCAGGAGCACGAGGATCACGACCACCACGATCGCGATGACGACCCAGTCGAAAGGCATGGTCCCCTCCTGCCCCCTCGCCCCATCAAATGTGGTGATGAACGGGGTGCGGCGTCAATCGGTCGGTGCGACTTAATCTACGGGGAGATTAACGATTCAGCGGCGCGGTAAGGACGGACATTCCCTCCTGCGGGGTTCGATCGAAACTCCAGGCCTTGCCGTGAGCCGGTGCGCCGCAAGAATTGTCCGGCACAGAAGAGGCCGTCCGCCGGACCCCGGCCATGAAGCCGCACCAGAAGCTACAACGATACTGGCGCGCCAACTGCGCCTCGCAGGTCGAGACCGTTGAACAACCGCCGGAGTCCATCGAGCGCCTCGAGACGAGGTATGGCATCCGGCTGCCGCCGGACTTCCGGGAGTACCTCCTCCACGCCTGCCCGAAGGATAACTTCGCCGGTGACTGGCGGGAGCTCGCGACGCATCTCATTCTCGCCGACTGGTGGCCGCTCGAGCGCATCAAGAACCTCGTCGACGAATACGAGCATCCCATAACCGACGCCGCCATCGCCGGCGATGCTGCCGCGTACATCTTCTTTGCCGATTACGCGGTATGGTGCGGCGCGTGGGCGATCAACTGCGGCGACAGCGAAAACCGTGGCCGCGTGATCGTCATCTCTCCTGACACGCGGATTGTCGCCGACAGTTTCGACGAATTCGTCGATCGCTACATCGAAGATCCAAGGAAAATGTACTAGCCCGCGCGCGCGTCCCTCGCGTCAGACCCACCCCTGCAGCTCGCGCCGCACCACCGTCTCCAGCACCCGCATCCCTTCTTCGCTGTCGTTGAGGCACGGCACCGCCGCGTAGTCGCCGCCGCCGTTCTCGTGGAACAACTCGGCGTTCCGGACGCGCATCTCTTCCAGCGTCTCCAGGCAGTCGGCGGAGAACCCGGGCATCATCACCACGATCCGCTTGACGCCCTGCTTCGGCAGCTCGGCGATCACCTCCTCGGTGTACGGCTTGGTCCATTCCGTTTTGCCGAAGCGCGACTGGTAGGTGATCATGATCCGGTCGTCGGTCCAGCCAAGCCTCGCCTTGAGAAGCCGGGTCGTCTCGACCGTCTGCGCTTCGTAGGGATCGCCGCCATTGATGTAGGAGCGCGGCAGACCGTGGTACGTGATCAGCACCTTTTCCGGCTCGAACGACAGCGCGGCGAGCGTCTTTTCGAGCGAGACCGCCAGCGCCTCGATGTAGACCGGATCGTCGTAGTAGGCCGGCAGCGTACGGATCGCCGGCTGCGCGCGCATCTTCTGCAACGCGGCGAAGGCGACGTCGTTGACCGTGGCCGTCGCCGACGCCGAGTATTGCGGATAGAGCGGCGCGACCAGGATCCGCTCGGCACCGGCGGCGGCGAGCGCCCGCACGCGCGAACCGACCGAGCGCGCGCCATAGCGCATCGCCCAATCGACAGTGACGCCGTCGGAAGCCAGCGCCGCCCCGAGCTTCTCTGCCTGCGAGCGAACGGTCGTGATCAGCGGCGCTTCGTTCCGCTCCTTGTTCCACACCGTGGAGTAGGCGTGCGCCGTCCGCACCGGCCGCCGCACCAGAACGATCCCGTTCAGGATCGGCTTCCAGATCCACGGCGACGTCTCGATCACGCGCCGGTCCGACAGGAACTCGCGGAGGTAGCGGCGCACTGCCCCCGGCTCGGCCTTGTCGGGTGAGCCGAGGTTGCAGATGAGCACCCCAACCCGGCCACGCATGGTGGCGGCTTCAGTGCGCGGGGCGGCTTTGGGTGCGGTCGCGATGGGTCGTTGGACGGTCATGGCAGCGCGAGCATAGAGCCGCCGCCGTCCAAATCCAGCGGTCCCTGCGCGTCTGCCGGCGCCTTGGTGGCGTTGTTACGATACGCCGGTCGGCTTGCTGCCGCGCCGCTGCACGGCGAGGCATGTCGCGTAGCCCGCCGCAAATCCCAGCGCGACCAACAGACCGGAGACGATCCACTCGACAACGATTGCAGTAGCCATTGACAATCCCCTCCGCCAATTCCCCGAAATGGGTGCCAGACTATCGTGACCGTTGTTTGGCTGCCCCGGTCTTCCGCTTGTCTCCGCGAAAGCGGGGTCCAGGTAAGCGCGACATCGGCAACGTGTTGCCCACGCACCTGGATTCCCGCTTGCGCGGGACAACCGGAATGGAGTTGGGATCGGCTACTTCAGCCCGATCCGCCCCTCGACCTTGGCGTCGACCTTGCCCAACTTGGTGACGTAGTCGATCACGTCGTTGGCCATGATGTCGCCGCCGCGCGCACCGATCAGCACCTCGCCCATGGACAGCGCGGTGTAGCCGTCGCCGCCGCCAAGCATGAAGTCGTTGGTGGCGACCTTGTAGGTCGCCTTGGGGTCGATCGGCTTGCCGTTGATCTCCACCGACACCACCCGCTTGCCCGGCATCTGCTTGAGGTCGGCCGTGACCTTGATGCCGGAGACCTGCGGGAAGCGGCCGGCGCCCTGCTCGACCATGCTGAAGCCGTTTTCCAGCGCGTCGATGACGTTCTGCCCCGAGACCTTGGTCAGCACCGTGACGTTGCCGAACGGCAGCTCGGAGAGGATGTCGCGCCGCGTCAGCGTCTGGCCGGCGGTGTACTGCTTGTCGGCGCGGATGCCGCCGCCGTTGGTGATGGCGATGTCGGCGCCGGTCGAGTCGCGCATGGCGTCGGCGATGAGGTTGCCCATGGCCGATTCCTGCGCGCGCACGATGTTCCGCCGCGAGTCGAGCGGCCCGACGGTCGAGCCGATCTGCACGTTGAGGCTGGTGTCGAGCTTCGCTTTGTAGGTGTCGGCGAGCTTCTGCGTGTCGGGATCGGCGGTGACGTTGGCGGTGTCGATGAAGCGGAACGCCGGCTTCCACGTCACCATCCGCGGCCCGCTCGCCGGCGTGGTGATCGTCACCAGGAGGTCGAGCGGCGCCAGCATGCGCGCCTCGGTCGAGGTCTCGACGTAGGCCGAGATGCCGTCGAACGCGGTCATGTAATCGTGGTCGTCGCCCGAGATCACTACGTCGCAGGCGTGGCTGGCGAGGATCGCGCGGTCGTAGTCGTGTTCGGCCTGCACCACGCCGATGACGATCTCGGCGCCGCCCATCCGCGCCGCCTGGCAACCGGCAATGGCGGCCTTCACCGTATCGCCGAACTTGAAGGTGCCGGGGCTGGAGACGGTCGGCGTCGTGTCCTGCGCGACGGGCACCAGCGCGACCTTCACCCCGCCCACCGTCTTGGCGATCGTGCCGCCGAGCCCGGGGACGGGCATCCCGTTGTTGGTGATGTTGATCGCCGCCCACGGATATTTCGACGCCTTCATCTGGGCGAGGAAGTTGTCCGGCCCGAAGTCGAATTCGTGGTTGCCCGGCACCGCGATGTCGAACGGCACCAGGTTGGTGAATTCGATCGTGTTGGCGCCTTTGTCGAAGCCCGACTGCAGCGACGGCGACAGCATGTCGCCGTCGAAGACGTAGATCGTGTTCGGGTTGGCCGCCTTCTCCGCTTTGGCGACGGCGTTGAGCTTGGTGAAGCCGCCGGTCTGGAAATCGTAGATGTCGCCGACGCCGAGGATGGTGATCTTCACCGTCTGCACCGTCGGCTGAGCCGGCGCGGCCGCAGCCGCTGGTGCGGCCGGCGCGGCGGGCGCCTGGGCGAAGGCCTCCGCCGCGCCAAATGCGACGATCGCGGCGGCGCTGGCAGTGGCGGCGAAGTGGCGGAAACACATGGTCATCGGTTACCCCCTTGTCGTGGCACCTATCGGCCGCGCCCACTCTCTGGTCGTTGGCGGCCGGCTCCCGGTACGGCGCCCATCCCGCCTCTTCATCCCGCAGTCTAGCCGCAGTTCCCGGGCGCCGGGAGTCGCGTGGGCGCGCGCCGTTCATCGCCAATTCAGCCGCCGGGATGCAGGTTTCCCGCGGCGGTCACACCGTACGGCAACCCAGGGAGGGAAAAGCCATGGCCAGCCACAACCGGTTCGCGATAGCCGTCCTGGTAACGGTTCTGGCACTGCCTCAGCTGGCACTCGCCCAGGCAAGCACGCCGTCGGCGGCCCAAATCGAGGGCCAGCTCGCGGCGCCGCGGCCGCCGGTGGCGCCGAATTCCAAGGTCACCATCCCCGAGCTCACCCGCCGGCCGGACCTCCGCTCGCAACTCCCGTCGATCGACATCCAGTCGATCAATTTCGAGTTCGGTTCGGCCGCGATTGCGTATTCCGAGTATTCCAAGATCGAGAACATCGCGATCGCCCTCCGCCGCCTCCTGCAGCGCAACCCGCGCGAGCTGTTCCTGCTGGAAGGTCATACCGACGCCGTCGGCACGCGCTTCTTCAACCAGGTGCTGTCCGAGCGCCGCGCCGAATCCATGCGCTCGGTGCTGACGGCGAGCTTCGGCATCCCGCCGCAGGCCCTCACCGCCGTCGGCTACGGCGAGGACTATCTCCTGGTTCCGGTGCCGTACGCCGAGTGGCGCAACCGCCGCGTCACCATCCGGCGCATCACCGACGTCGTCCTGCCGTACTGAGCGCGGCGGCGCTGGCCGAATCAAGCTTCTGACGTACGTGCGGGTGTGAACCCGATCACACTGTTTTTTCCGCGCCGCGTAACCTTCGCTCCCTGGCGGGCGAAGTCATGCGCGACGGTCAGATTGTGAGACCGCCGACTTCAAACCAAGCCAACGGGAGCGAACCCCATGCGCGCCAGCCGCATCCTTCATGCTGCCCTTTCCGCAGCCGCCATTTCTGCCTTTGCCGTCCTGCCGGCGATGGCCCAGGACGCCAAGAGCAAGACGGTGATGATCACGATCGAGAACCTGACCACTGGCCAGCCGTTCTCGCCGTCGTTCTTCTCCACCCGCGCCGCCTCGACCGCGCCGCTGTGGGAGATGGGCAAGACTGCGCCGGACAACCTGGTTGCGGTCGCCGAAGGCGGCAACATCGGTGGCTTCAGCGGCGACGCCGCCGGCAGGATCGGCAAGGACGTGGGCGACGCGGCGCTGGCCGTGCACACCCTGCCCGGCCAGACACGGAGCCTCACCATCCACGTCGACGCGGCCCATCCGCTCATCGACGGCGCTTGGATGCTCGGGAACACCAACGACGGCTTCTCCGGCTTCACCGGCTTCGATGCCTACAACCTGACCGGCAGCAAGGTGCTCGACGTCCGCGGCTACGACGCCGGCTCGGAGAAGAACAACGAGAAGAAGGGCTTCCTTGGCGCCCTCGGCGGCGGCAACAACCGCGACCCGGAGAACGGCGTCATCACCTTCCACACCGGCATCCGCGGCGACGCCGATGCGCCCAAGGTGTGGAACTGGGACGTCACCAAGCCGGTCGCGCACGTCACGTTCACCGTGATGCCGGCCAGCGCGTTCTAGGCAAAGCCGCAAACAACGACGGCCCGCGGCATGCGCCGCGGGCCGTCGTTGTTGATGGGATGCGCCTAGTGCGCCGCGATGCCCGCCCGCTTGGATTGCAGGCGGGCGATGATCGCCGGATCGATGTGCGCGGTCTCGCTCGCCGCCAGCGCCTGCGAGAAGTGCTCGGCGGCCTCGTCGTTGGCCCGCACGCCCACCGCCGTGTCGCCGGCCATCTCGTAGTAGCGCGCCGCCTTGGCAGAGTCGCCCGCCAGGCGGAAATGCTGCGCCAACCGGTGCGCATGCTCTTCCAGCCGGTCGGCGAACAGCGCTTCCATGGCCTCGCCCACTTGACGATGGAATTCCCGCCGCCGGCGGTTGAGGATCGAGCCGTACGCCGCGTCGCGCGCGAGCTCGTGGCGGAACATGTACTCGAGCTCCGGCCGGCGGCCTGCCTCGGTGAGAAGTTCGACGCGCTCGAGCGAACCGAGGTGCTTGTCGAGCGCCATCGCCGAGTCGGAGATCTGCCTGAGGATGCGATAGTAGAACGTCCGCCCGATCACCGAGGCGAGCTGCAGCGTCTCCTTGGTTTCCTGGTCGAGCTGGTCGATCCGCGCCATGAGCAGCGCCTGCAGCGTGTCGGGGATGTGGATGTCCTCGACCGCCTTGGTCGCCGTCCAATGGAGTCCATCGGACGTTCGCTCGACGATCCCGTCGTCCATCAGCGTGCGCACGACTTCCTCGACGAAATACGGGTTGCCCTCCGCCTTTCTCAGGATGAGCTGGCGGAGCGCGACCGGCAGGTCAGCGATGCTGAGGAGCTCCGACACCAGGCTGTCGGTGTCGCGTT
>JADMIO012720262.1_pt1 | contig 42665 bp, 31 predicted proteins | sample 8958161 | NCBI WGS metagenome assembly JADMIO01 (sample SAMN16585339, study PRJNA669376) | soil metagenome | isolation source: Crop rotation soil | place: USA: Cullars Rotation, Alabama | collected 2011
CGCGACAACTTGTCCACGTGGAATTCTAAGCTTAGGATCCCAATGTGCTGGAAAGTTTGCATCGGCGACTGGCCTTTATATAAGTGAAATGCGCTTAATACCCGCGCTTGCTCTTGATCTCTTCGTACTTCGTGCGGCACGGCATGCACAGGTGCGCATGCGGACGCGCGATCAGCCGCTGAATCCCGATCTTCGCCCCGCAGGCCAGGCACAGCCCATACTGATTGTAGCTCTTCTGAATGCGCTCCAGCGCCTGATCCACCAATTCCAGCCGCTCTTCCTCGATTGTCCGCACCCCAAGCTGCGTTTCCGCGGTTTGCAGGTCCGTGGCATGTTCGGCCATGTGCAGCGAGTACCCCGGATGTTCCTTGGCAATCTCCAGCGCCTCGTTGCTCATCCCTTTGAGCGAAGCCAGTTCCGCCAGCAGCCGCACGCGCTCTTCCTGCAGCGCTTCTTTCAGCTTGGTCAGTTCTTCCTTGGAGTACGGCGTCTTCAGCGGAAACGGTTTCGGCGCATTGTTCACCATGATGCCGTTGTAAAGCCCCGTCGGCTGAAAATCGGTCGGGCCTTTTTTAACGGGCGGCGGGGGCGGGGGCGGCGGCGCCACAACCTTGGCCGAACCCTTCTTCGAGGGTGCCGGCGCAGCCTTGGCCGATGACGCCTTGGCGTCCTTGCTTTTCTGCGCCACTTTGGCGGCCGCGGCCTTCAGATCAAAGCCCTTCTTTGCTGTCGGCGCATTATTCGGCGGTGATGCCTTGGCGGCAGACCCTTTCCCCGCAGGCCCCGCCTTTGCCGTCGATTTTGCCGGGGCTTTGGCTGCCGGAACTTTGCCTTTTGCGGACGCGGCAGGTTTTTTCACGTTCTTAGCTTCGGGTTTGTTTGTTGGTTTGGACATCTTAGTACTACCGGTCTTCGTTGACGACTTGACCGCCGCTTTCGCGGCAGGTTTGGCCGGGGTGGCCTTTTGAGGTGAGGATTTCTTATTCTTTGCGGCGGGCGCGGCTTTTACCGCTTTTGTGGCTTTGTTGGGGACAGCCTTGACCACTGATTTCGCGGGCGCAATTTTCGCAGTGGCCGCTTTCGCTGGGCCTGCCTTGGCTGGTGCCGCTTTTACCGCCTTGCCCGACTTCTTCGCGCCCTTTCCGGCGTCATCCTTTTTGTTGCGAAAGCTCTTCGATGCGGCAACCAGCGCGGCCCGGCTGTCGGCCTTGGTGTCCTTGCCGCGACCGGCCGGTTTGGCTGCGGGCCGCGTCGCTGACTTGCCAGAAGTTGCGATCGGATTGGGGACTCTAACCTCGGACTTCTCAGATGGGGCCACGTGCGGCTGGGTTCCGGCGTTGCGCGCTTGATTGCTCATTATGCCTAGGTGATCCTTCTGACAACGTCGGCACACCGCTCGCAGAGTCCGGGGTGCTCGCCGTCCGTTCCGACGTAGGGGTCAATCATCCAACAGCGCTCGCATTTGTTGCCGTCGGCGGGTTTCACCTGAATCTCGCGCGACGGGGCGGCGCCCGACGGAGCTGAAAAAGCCTCCACACGGACGTGAGAAACAATAAACAATTTTTTCAAAAGAGCAATGTTTTTAGTGCAGAACTGTTCCTCCTCCGCACTCGCCGGAATAATGATAACCTGTGCGTCAAGGCTCGATCCAATGGCCTTCCCGCGCCGCGCTTCCTCCAGCGCCCGGCTCACTTCGCCGCGCAGCGCCAGCAGCCCCACCCAGCGCTCGTCCAGCTCCGCATTCAGCCAGTCCGGATGCTCCTGCGGGAAGTCCGCCATATGCACGCTTGGCTCCGGTCCCATGTGCGCAAACTCCCACGCCTCATCCGCAGTAAACACAAGCACCGGCGCGACCAGCCGCACCAGAGAATCCAGCAGCGCATGGCACACCGTCTGCGCCGAGCGCCGCGTCGCATCATGGGGCGCCGAGCAGTACAGCCGGTCCTTGATCACATCTAAATACACTGAACTTAGCTGAACCGAACAGAAGTTGTGCACGAAGTGAAAAATACGGTGAAATTCGTAGTCGTCAAACGCCTTGCGCACCTTGGCGATCAAATCCCCAAGCTGTCCCATCATCCAACGGTCAATCTCTTCCAATTCGCCAAACGCCACCGCCTGTGTTGCGTTGTCGTAGTCGTACAGGCTGCCGATCAAATACTTGAAAGTATTGCGGATACGGCGATAGGCCTCCGATGTTTGTTGAAGCAACCCCTGGCTTAGTTTGATGTCCGAACGGTAGTCTTCGCTAATCACCCACAGGCGCAACCCATCCGCGCCCATTTTGTCCAGAATCTCCTTGGGCGCGATCACATTGCCCTTGGACTTGCTCATCGCCACGCCCGCGCCGTCAAGCACAAATCCATGCGTCAGCACCGCCTCGTACGGCGCGCGTCCCCGCGCTCCGGTCGCCACGAGCAGCGAAGACTGAAACCATCCGCGATGTTGGTCAGAGCCTTCCAAATACATCGAAGCCGGAAACGTCAAGCCCTCGCGCTGTTCGCACACCGCCAGCGACGTCGACCCCGAGTCGAACCACACATCGAGAATATCGAATTCCTTATCGAACTCTTCCGGCTTCGATTCACCCGTCGATTCATGCACAAAACCATCCGGCCAAAACGCATCCAGCGGCTCCGTGAACCAAGCGTCGGTCCCCTTCTCCGCCACGACTTTCAGGAACTTGTCGATCAGCCCCAAATGCAGGATCGATTTGCCTTCGGTCTTGGATTTGATCGACGGGATCGGCACACCCCAACTCCGCTGCCGCGAAAGGCACCAGTCCGGCCGCTGACTGACCATCCCTTCGATCCGCTCGCGTCCCCAACTCGGAATCCACTTCACGTCATCAATCGCCGCCAACGCCTTTTGCCGCACGCCGTGCGTATCAAGGTCCATGAACCACTGCTCGGTCGCGCGGAAAATCACCGGCTTATGGCTGCGCCAGGAATACGGATATTGGTGCTCAAACTTGCTGGCATGCACCAGTCGCCCGCTCTCGCGCAGCTTCTCCACGATCCGCGGGTTGGCGTCAAAAATATTCACGCCCTGCATCTCCGGATAGTCCGCGCTATAGCGCCCCGAGTTATCCACCGGCACAAACACCGGCAGCCCGTACTTTTTACCAACGATAAAGTCGTCCACGCCATGCCCCGGAGCCGTATGTACGCATCCCGTGCCGGCCTCCAGCGTCACATGCTTGCCCAAAATCACGACGCTCGTGCGGTCATCAAAAATCGGATGCGCGCACAATTTATGCTCCAACGCATGCGACTTCACCGTCGCCGCCACTTCGTACGCCGCAATCCCGCAAGCTTTGGCAAACGCGGCCGCCAGTTCCTTGGCGACAATGAAATGTTCCTCGCCAACCTTCAGCGCCACATATTCAAAATCCGGATGCAGCGTCACCGCCAGGTTGGCCGGCAACGTCCAAGGCGTCGTCGTCCAGATCACGATCGAGAGATTCTTCAGCCCCCCGAGCCCGAGTGCCATTTGGGCGTCCGACTGCAGCGGAAACTTTACATAAATCGAATCCGAAGTATGCGTCTCGTACTCGATCTCCGCTTCCGCCAAAGCCGTCTGGTAAACCGGATCCCAATAAACCGGCCGAAACCCCTTGTGCACCAGCCCGTTGGCCACCAAATCGCGCAGCGCCCCCAGGATGCCCACTTCAGTCGCCGGCTCCAGCGTCAAATACGGATGATCCCAGTCGCCGCCAATCCCGAGCCGCTTGAACTGTTCGCGCTGGACGTTCACCCAGTTGAGCGCATAAGCATGGCACTGCTTGCGGATTTCGATCGCGGGCATCTCGCGCGCCTTGTTGCCCAGCTTCTGCAGCACTTTCTGCTCGATCGGCAAGCCATGGCAATCCCACCCCGGCACATAAAGCGAATAGTAGCCGCGCATCGTCTTGTAACGAACCAGCAAATCCTTCAAAACCTTGTTCAGCGCATGCCCAATGTGAATGTCCCCATTGGCATAAGGCGGCCCGTCATGCAGACAAAAATTAGCCGCCCCTTCCCCCTTGCGCTTCGCCAGAATCGCCTCCGAAAGCCCCATCGCCTCCCACTTCGCCAGCCGCTCCGGCTCACGAACGTTAAGCTTCGCCTGCATCGGAAAATCCGTCTGAGGGAGGTTGATCGTGGACTTGTAATCGATTTTTTCGCCGGAAGACATGCGTAGGTTACTTCACAGTTTCGTTGATGAATCCAGGCCGCTGCCGTCCTGAACGGCATGCCTCATTGTCCCCCGAAGGGGGACCAGATGAGTAGCCCCGGGTGACCGCAGGGAACCCGGGGTCACGGACAATCCCCTATCTTCGTCCCCGGAGGGGGCGAAGGTCAAATCAAATACTTTTCGTCATATTCCACGCCCTCTTGGCGCAAAATCTCTCTCAACTCGTCAACAAACGAAACCGTGCGATGATGTGCTTCCTGATTCTTAATGTATTCGATCACCATATCCCGCTCTGCGAAAGATTTGGTGAACGCGCCGTAGCCTTCCTGCCAGCCAGGAAAATCTTCAAACACCTGCTTTTCCCGAATCCACAAAGTGCACGCAGTCTTCATGTCGCGAATCAAATTGGCGAGGGCAACCGACGGATGCAATGAAATCAACATGTGGATGTGATCCTCAATGCCGTTAAGGCGATATAGATGGCAACGATAGGGCTGAAGTATGCCATGCATATATTCGAATAATCGTCGGCGATTCTCTTTCTTCAAAACGGGTCGGCGTTCCTTGGTTGAATAGACGATGTGATAGTAGATTTGCGTATGGGTCGACATATCTGGTTTTGCGATTCTTGTCTTGGCCCCCTTTGGGGACCAAAATCATTCTCTTCGTTACCCCGGGTTCCCTTCGGTCACCCGGGGCTACTCATCTTAGCCCCTTTCAGGGGCCGCTCATCGTCGCCTAATAACCTGTTACTATTTTCCAGCCTTCCCCAACAAATCCAGAACCGCCACCGTCATCGCCTCCACCCCCGTCGTCACGGCCGGCTTGGGTTCAATCTTAAAAAGCGCCGAGTGATGCGACGGCACGGCCGGTCCGCCTTTTTTTTCGGCGTCAAACGCCGACTGCGGCGTCCCGCCGACGTTGAAGTAGCACCCCGGCACGCCGAGTTCCGGAACGATGTATTCCGAGAAATCCTCGCCGCCCATCGTGTCGCGCGGCATCATGAACATACGCTCGTCGCCGAACTCTTTTGTGAACGTCTTGCGCAGCCGGTCCGTCAGTTCCGGCGTATTAAACACCGGCTTCGTTTCGCTTTCCGCGAGCTTCATCTCCGGCAGCAGATTCTCCGGCAGCCCCGCCATGCGCCCCGCGTTCTCCGAAATGCGCTTGATCCCCGCCAGCAGCTTGTCGCGCACTTCCTGCGTGTCGGCGCGCACCGTTATTTGCATCTCGACCTTGTCCGAAATCACATTGTGCTTCAGCCCGCCGTGAATTGATCCCACCGTAACGACTCCCGGCTCCAGCGGCGAAATCTCGCGGCTCACCAGCGTCTGAAGCGCCATGATGATCTCCGCCGACAGCACAATAGGGTCCTTCCCCTTGTGCGGCGCCGCGCCATGCGCCCCCACGCCGTGGATCGTCAGATCCACGCTATCCACCGACGACGAAAACTGCCCCGTCCGCACCAGCAGTTTCCCCGAAGGCACAAAGCTCGCCACATGCAGTCCCAACGCGTAATTCGGTTTCGGGAAGCGCGTATAGAGCCCATCCTTGATCATCGCCTCCGCCCCGCCGCCGATCTCCTCCGCCGGCTGCACCACCAGCACCACCGTCCCCTGCCACTGGTCCTTCAGCGCCATCAGCCGATGCGCCGTCCCCACGAGGCTCGTGATGTGCACATCATGCCCGCAGGCATGCATCACCGGCACCGTCTGGCTCGTGCGATTCACCTGCGTCACGGTCGAGGCGTACGGCAGTCCCGACATCTCCTTCACTGGCAGCGCATCCATATCGGCGCGAATCAGCACCGTCGGCCCCGCGCCATTTTTGATCACCCCCACCACGCCCGTCCCGCCGACGTGCTCCGTCACTTCCACGCCGGCGTCGCGAAGTTCTTTGGCCATGCGCGCCGCCGTATTCGTCTCCAAAAACGAAAGCTCCGGATGCGAATGGAAATAAATAAACAGCGGCCCCAGATTCGCGTCGTAGTCTTTTTCAATCGCCTCGCGAATCGCATTCTGCGCCACCCCGCGCGATGAATTCACCGCGATAAAACCCGCCACAAGCAACAAACAAAAAATGCCACGCCGTAGGATCATGATCCGCTTCCTTTTCGCAAAAAATAATGTGTCTGAATATTGAAGGGAATCGAAAAAAATGCAAGCCACATCGGCTTGCGGTGGCAGCCAGTTTCTATTTAGTGAATTTTCGCTGAACCAGGTAGCGCTAAGACAATGAGCGCCCAAACAAAAGGTGCCGCGGCGAGACCCGTAATCCTATTTCTTAAACTTATTCAAAATCTGCTTCAAGAACCCTCCGCCCTCGGCCGTCTTATGCGAAAGCTGCGGCGTCCCGCCGCTGCCCGCCGAGAACGTCGCCGCGGCGCCCTTGTTGCTTTTCAGCCGCGCCAGCGCCTGCAATGCCCGCGCATTGCCCGCATCCCAGCGCAGAATCTCTTCATACGTTTTCTGCGCGTTCGTCTTGCTGCCGATCGTCTCGTAGATCGTCCCCAAGTCAAACTTGTAGTCCAGATTGTAGGTGTCCAGTTCGATCGCGCGCTGCGCCGCATCGATCGCCCGCGTCGCCGACTTCTTCGCCTGAATCAAAGACACCGCCAGCCGCGCATGATAAACCGCCTCAGCGTCGTTGTTCTGGATCGCCGCGTCAAAAAACTCAATCGCCTTCAGATGATTCCCCTCTTTGAAAAACTGCATCCCGCGCGCGAACGCCTTCTGCGCAATCGAAATCCGCTGCGGCGTAATCCCCATCGCCGGCCGCGCCGCCGCGCCGCCATTGTTGCTCTCGCCGCCCTTGCTCGCCGAACCTCCACCTGCGCCGCCCGTTCCCGAAGGGCCGCCCGTCCCCGATGCCCCGCCCGAGTTCTGCTGCGGAGGCGGCACCCCGCGCCCGGCCTGCAACACGGCGCTCGTCGCGGTCGGTTTGCGCTGCGCTCCGCCCGCCCCGGAACCCTGCACGCGTTTGTCATGCTCCGCGCGCTTCGCGGGGTCCTTCAGCGTGTTGTAGGCCGACGATACCTGCGCAAACTTCTCTTCAAAATCCTTCGCCTCTTCCGGATTCGTCGCCTTATCCGGATGCAAATCACGCGCCAGCCGATGATAGGCGCGCTTAATCTCGCGCTCATCCGCATCGCTCGGTATCTCAAGAACTTCGTAATAATTCTCGTTCATTGCGCCCATTCCCGATTAGCCCACATTTATCCGTTCATCATCAGCCCAACACCCGATAATAGTCCCGTGCCGTCGCACGATCAAGCCCTGCCAAGCGCGACCTCAGCCGCGTCGACCAACCCACACCGCCCATTCATTCAGTTGAGCGTCCTCGACCCACGTTAAGCCCGCCCCGGTAAGAGCCTGCTCGATACCTTTCTTCTGATCGGTCAAAAACCCCGAGTAGATGAGCGTCGAACCGGCGTTTCGTAAACACTTAACCAGACCGGTCACAAGGTGCAGCGTCTCGTGCGGCAGCATGTTGCAGATCACCAGATCCACTTTTTGCGGCACCACTTCCGGCGTGTCGGCCTCAATCAGCGTGATCCGATCCGCCCCCACGTTAAATGTCAAATTATCCCGCGCGTTCTCATTGGCCTGCGAGTCAAACTCCACGGCAAACACGCGCTCCGCTCCCAACGCCGCCGCCGCGATCGACAGTACCCCGCTCCCCGACCCAAAATCCAGCACCGTCATCCCCGGCCTCACGTGCCGCTCCAGAGTTTCCAGCGCCAGCCGCGTCGTTTCATGCCGCCCCGTGCCAAACCCCAGCCCCGGTCGCAGCCAGATGGTATGCCGCTCCGCCCACGCCGCTTCTTCGGGCGCCGTGTCCGTTTCCCAATCCGGACGGATCAGCAAATGCTTCCCCATCGGCGTCGTCTTGAAATCCGTCTTCCATGCTGTGGCCCAGGGCGCATCCGGCAGGCTCGAAACCTGCCAGTCCAGCGGCGGCCACCCCAAACGCGCGGCCTCGTTCTCCACCGCGCGCCGCAGCGCCCCCGCCGCCTCGGCATCCAGCGCCGGATCCAGGTACAAATCCATAAAAGATTCCAAATTTTTCCGCTCGATCGTCGACCCCAGCGCCCCCGCCTCCACCGCCGCCTGGCACACGCATGCCGCCGCCTCGTCGTCCGCCCCCTCAGGCAAGGGGAGCCGCAAATAAGGCCAGCTTTCCGGCGCTGTCAAATCCTCACCCATATATTTCCTCAACACCCGTTTCCCAAACCGCCCCATCCTGCCACAACGCCAAATCTTACCCAAGATTGTATTTCGTGTGTTTCGTTTTACATTTTGAATTGTCGGTTTTGCATTTTGCATTTAACCTCAACGCACAAATCGAAAAGGACACCTCTCCCCATGCGCGCACTCGTCAAATCCCGCGCCGAGCGCGGCCTCTGGATCGAGGACGTGCCGAAGCCCGCCATCGGCATCAACGACGTCCTCATCCGCGTCCTGCTCACCGGCATCTGCGGCACCGACCTGCACATTTACAACTGGGACGCCTGGGCTCAGGCCACCATCCCCGTCCCCCTCGTCATCGGCCACGAGTTTGTCGGCGAGATCGCTGAAGTCGGCTCCAACGTCCACGACTTCACCCCCGGCATGATCGTCAGCGGCGAAGGCCACGTCGTCTGCGGCCGCTGTCGCAACTGTCTCGCAGGCCGCCGCCACCTCTGCGCGCATACCAGCGGCGTCGGCGTCAACCGCGCCGGCGCTTTCGCCGAATATATTTCGCTTCCCATGACCAACATCTGGCATCACGCCCCCAGCGTCTCGCTCGAGACCGCCTCAATCTTCGACCCCTTCGGCAACGCCGTCCACACCGCCCTTTCGTTCCCCGTCCTCGGTGAAGACGTCCTCGTCACCGGCGCCGGCCCCATCGGTCTCATGGCCGCTGCCGTCGCCAACTTCGCCGGAGCGCGCCACGTCGTCATCACCGACATGAACCCCTACCGCCTGGATCTCGCCCGCAAAATGGGAGTCACGCTAGCTGTCAATCCCAAGGAGAAGTCGCTCGCCGAAGTGCAAAAGGATTTGGGAATGCAGGAAGGCTTCGACGTCGGCCTCGAAATGTCCGGCAACCCCGCCGCCTTCGGCGACATGATCGCCAACATGAGCCACGGCGCCAAAATCGCGATGCTGGGCATCCCCAGCCAGCCGATGCCCATCGACTGGCACCGCGTCATCTTCAACATGCTAACGATCAAAGGCATCTACGGCCGCGAGATGTACGAGACATGGTATAAAATGACCGTCATGCTGGAGTCCGGTCTCGACATCACCCCCGTCATCACGCACCGCCTAAAATGGAACGACTACGAAACCGGCTTCGCCGCGATGCAAACCGGCAATAGCGGCAAAGTCATCCTGGATTGGCGGGATTAGCTTGGGAGCGCGAGCGTCTTGCTCGCATTTTTTTATTTTATTTTTATTGAAATTCAGAATCGCCAAAAAAATGTTCACCACCACCCGCCAAACCATCACGGCCCGCCTCGAAGAAATCCGCACCGCCGGCCTCTACAAAACCGAACGGATTATCGATTCCCCGCAGCAACCACACAGCACCCTTCAAGGTGGATCGCGCGTCCTCAATATGTGCGCCAACAACTACCTCGGCCTCGCCGATCACCCCGAAGTCCTCGCCGCTGCGCACGCCGCGCTCGACCGCTGGGGCTATGGCCTCGCCTCCGTGCGTTTCATTTGCGGCACGCAGTCGATCCACAAAGAACTCGAGTCGCGCCTCAGCCGCTTCCTCGGCACCGATGACACAATTCTCTATTCCTCATGCTTCGATGCCAACGGCGGTCTTTTCGAAACGCTCCTCGACGCCCAGGACGCCATCATCTCCGACGAACTGAACCACGCCAGCATCATCGACGGCGTCCGCCTCTGCAAAGCGCAGCGCTTCCGCTATCTCAATCGCGACATGGCCGACCTCGAGTCCAAACTCAAAGAAGCCCGCGCCCAAACCACGCCGCCCGTCCGAAACATCATGATCGCCACCGACGGCGTCTTTTCCATGGACGGCTTCATCGCGCCCCTCGCCGCAATCTGCGATCTCGCCGAGCGCTACGATGCGCTCGTCATGGTCGACGACTCGCACGCCGTTGGCTTCATGGGCGCAAACGGTCACGGCACCCCCGAGCACTGCGGCGTCGAAGGCCGCATCGACATCCTCACCGGCACATTAGGCAAAGCCCTGGGCGGTGCCAGCGGCGGGTACATCAGCGGCCGCCGCGAAATCATCGAACTCCTGCGCCAGCGTTCCCGCCCCTATCTTTTCTCAAATTCGTTAGCGCCCCCCATCGTCGCCGCTTCGCTGCGCGTCCTCGACCTCATCGAGTCCGACAGCGCCCCCCGCGAACGCCTGAAATCCAACACGCAACACTTCCGACGGGAAATCACCGCCCAAGGTTTCACCATCCAGCCCGGCGAACACCCCATTGTCCCCATCATGATCGGCGACGCCACAGAGGCCACAAAAATGGCCGAGCGCCTCCTAACCCAGGGCATCTACGTTATCCCCTTCTCCTACCCCGTAGTCCCCAAGGAAAAAGCACGAATAAGAGTCCAACTATCCGCCGCCCACACGCCAGAAGACCTAAACCAAGCCCTAACCGCCTTTGCCCAAGCCCGCCCTTGATGATGTGGAGTCCGGGGGCTTGCCCCCGCTTTCGCAATCCGTTTTACTAGAACCGCAACACCGGCCAAAGCGCTGCGTAGTCATCTGTCCACAGGATCGGCTTCGGCGCCGTGGCGGAGGGGATGGCTCGTTTGGACCTCACTTCGGGGTCGGCGAGCCACGCTTCGTTTTTCGTCAGGACAACCCAAGTCGCGTCGTTCGATCCGCGCTCGTTGTGCGGTGTGCTCATGATCACGCACTCCATGCCAAGCGTTTCGCCGAGTGCGCGCGTCACCGGCAACAGATCCACATAACGATTCGATAGATGAAACGCCAGCATGCCGCCCGGTTTGAGGTGCGCGGCATAAACCTGCGCGCATTCCTTCGTCAGCAAGTGCAGCGGGATGGCGTCGCTGCTGAAGGCGTCGACGACCAGAATATCGAAGTTCTGTGATCCACCCTCGCGCAATTCACGCTCGAGTTGAATCCGGCCATCGCCGAGCACGCGCTCGTATGCAGCTTTCGTGCGCGAGGTGAATGAAAAATAGTCATCGGCGATGCGGAAGACGTCGGGATTGATTTCATAGTAGCGATAAACGTCGCCGGGACGACCCCAGGCGAGCAGCGTACCGACGCCCAGGCCGACGACGCCGACGCGCAGGGCATCGTTATCCGTGGCGGCATCCGTGCGCGCGGGATAACGGTTGATTGCCGTGTCGATCCCAGTTCCGGGTCCGTAGTAGGCGGTCGGCCAATCGAGCTTGGCGGGGTCAAGGAACTGGAACCCGTGGACGATGCGGCCGTATTGCAGCCGGCGATAGGCCCACTCACCGCTGGAGCGATCGGTGACCTTCAACACGCCGTAGAAGTTGCGGGTGCTAATATCATGAAATTCAAAGCGCGCCGGAACGCCGAGTTGCGATGCGAGGGCCGGCTGGAGTTCCCAAACGCCGGCAAGATAAGCCAACGCCAGGGAGAGGGCCACCCACACGGGCCCGGCCCCTAGCCGCACGATCCGTGGAATGCGCGAGCGAGCCGTATCGTCCTTCATCCACGCGACGAGGATGAGGCCGAAGGCAAGGACCAGCGAGAGTTCATATTCGTAGTAGCCGGCGAAGATCGCAGGGGCCAGCACGGCGACGAACAGTCCTCCGACCACGCCGCCCGCCGAAACGACGAGATAAAAAAATGTGAGGTGACGCGGGACAGGCTTGGCTCGAACCAGTTCGCCATGACACGCGAAGCAAACGGCGAAAAGGACGGCGTTGTAACCGATAATCTGATCGAGTAGGCCCAGGTTGACGCCGCCATAAAGCAGGCGGCACGCCAGGAACGCGGCCACGGCCAGCAGCACCGCCGCAACGCCACGATGATACCAGCGCTCGCGATCGAAGCAGATGATAAAGGTCACGAGATAAACGGCGAGCGGTGCGATCCACAGGAAGGGAACCGACATGACTTCCTGACAAAGCTGATTGGACGTGGCGAGCAGAATGGCCGAGCCGAGCGCCGAGAGCAGCAGCCAGAACAGGGCGCGGCCACGCGGCAATGGCTCCGTCGAGGTGGAAAGGGGCGCGTCACTCGCGGAGGCCTCACCGGCGGCGCGCCGCGACACACCAAGGCCGCAAGCTGCCACGACGAGGGCATAGGCCACGAACGCCCCCGACCAGAGCCAGGACTGCGATTGCAGCCGCAGCATCGGCTCGAAGATAAACGGATAACTGAGCAGCGCTAGCATCGAGCCCACATTGGAGAGCGCATAGAGGCGGTAGGGTGAGGCCCCGGGAAAGGCATCGGCAAACCAGCGCTGAAGGAGCGGGGAGGTCGCGGCGATCAGCATGCCGGGGAGGCCGATATTGCAGAGCAATAAAAGAAGAATGCCGGCCACCGGTGAGGCATCGCCTTTGGGTTTCCAGAATTCGGCGTTGGGGGCCGGAGGGAGGAAAATGAGCGCGACAGCCATCAGCGTAAGATGGACGACGACCTGACGGCGAAGGCGCAGACGGGATGTAAGGAGATGGGCGTAGAGGTAACCGGCAAGCAGCATGGTCTGGAAGAAGAGCATGCAGGTCATCCAAACCGCGGGGCTGCCTCCATACCATGGCAATACGTAGCGCCCCAGCAACGGCTGAACTTGAAACAGGAGGAACGCCCCCAGGAAAATGGACCACGCGAAAAGCGGCAAAAGAATGACCCTCACGGCCGAATGCAAACGATCGCCCGTACTTTTCTTCGGATGATTTAGGACCGTGAATGAGGGAATTTCATTTTTGCTTTGCCTTTCATCCCCGCGAATGGTCTAGTATACGGCAGGTCGCGCTCTGGCGTAACCTGTCACGAAGGTCGGGGTGTGGCGCAGTTGGTAGCGCGCACGGTTCGGGACCGTGAGGTCGCTGGTTCGAGCCCAGTCACCCCGACCATTTCTCCAAATTCGATTTTCAGTCAATATTTATAGGATATTTTTGGTGTGATCGTTCATGCGCCGCGAAAACTGCACGTCGCGTTGATGCGCGCCCTACTTCCCATCGCCCCACAACGTCAGATCATCGCGCACCGCGCCATGAATCCCGGACTTGCTTAAGAATTGCCGCTCCGCCGCGTCCGGCGGATTAATCTGCCCCTGCCGATCCGCCCAGATCGGTATCCCCGCCGATTTCGCCGCCTGTGCGCAGGCCTCGGGCGAAGGCCGCATATGCCTGCCGGTCGCATCCCATGGCGTAAGGATCGCCGCAATTTCAATCGCCGATTCCGCCCCACCGCCGCTTCGATTCGCAGCGCCCCCGCTTCCACTTCCGCTTGCTGCGCCTGCGCCGCCTCCACCCCACGACTTCAGTGCCGCAATCAAACTCACCAGATTATACGTCACCAGCCCCGCCGCGCTCGCCCCCCCGCTGCGCGCCTTCACTGCTTCGCAAAAAGCCTCGATCATCCGCGGGTTGTGCATCGCCACCGCGAGGTCCGTCATCTGCGCCTGCAAAAAAACAACCGGCGGCCGATATCGTGTAAAATCCGCCAGTTCCAATTCCACAAAACTGCGCATCATAGTCGGGAAGTCCCGTTTCGCCAGCAGCCCCGCGCGCCCCACGCTGCGCAGCCCCAGCCCCGCCAGCGCCAGCGGCCCGACGCGCAGCGCCCGCCGGATCCCCGCCCCCAGCATCCCATGCTCCACCGCCTCGCGCATGAACCCCTGCAAATTGGGCACGATCGGCAGCACCTGCGGCAGGCTAGGGGAGGGCCCGCGCCCCAGCGCCGCGAAGAGTTCCGGATGCCCCAGCGAAACTACTCCCAGATATCCCGCCGCGCGCTTCTGTTCCAGCCACGGCCGCAGTCCTTCCGCGCTGCGCAAACTCGCCGCCGCTGCCGCTCCAACCTTTGAGGGTCGCCGCGACTCATGCCGCAGCATCGCCGCGCCCCACGCCGAAGCCGCGTCGTCGCGCCACCAGCGCCCCAGCCCCAGCAAGTCCCCCTGCGGTCCCGAAATAAGATCCGCTAGCGCCATGTTGTAGCTATCGTGATGTGAAGTGAACGCATCGGAGGCAAAAACCTTTGGTCGTGACGGTAGCCGAAAAACACGCCCACGATCAAGCGGATTGCAATTCACATTGCAACAACTTCGACTCCGCTCTCTTCAAATCGCCCAAACGATTTCATTCAACGCTAATCAGATTTTTACCGTCCGCATGTGCTATACTCCACGTGCCCATGAGGTGGGCACGCAATGGCTCCCGCAACCATTTACCAGGTCCACGCCGATCACCCCGAGCCCTTCCAGATGGCCCGCGTCTCCGAAGCGCTGGCCAATGGCGCGATCATCGCTTATCCCACCGACACCGTCTACGCCATCGGCTGCGACCCGCATCACCGCTCCGCCGTTGAGCGCCTGCGCCAGCTAAAACCCGCCCTGCGCGGCGCCACCGCCCTCACGCTCCTTTGCCCCTCGCTCGAGTGCATCTCCCAATACGCCTACGTCGATGATCCCGCTTTCCGTCTGCTTCGCGCCCTTACCCCCGGCCCCTACACATTCATCTTCCAGGCCACCAAGGAAGTCCCGCGCCTCGTGCAAAATCCCAAGCGTAAGACGGTCGGTCTGCGCATTCCGCGTCATGCCGTGTGCCAGGCCATCCTCTCGCGCCTCGACGGCCCGCTCGTTACCACTTCCGCCAAAATCGACAGCGGCGACGATCCCGAAACCCGCGAAGAGCTATTCGAATCGCTATACGATAAAGTCGACGTGCTCATCGACGACGAAGAGCCGCTCCATATGACGCCTTCCACGCTCATCGATCTCACCACCTCCGACCACGCCGTCGTTCGCGAGGGTCTCGGCATGGATAAGCTCCGCGCCTACCTTAAATAGCTTTTTTGCCCACCTCATGGCATTTCCGGCCAACCTCAAACTCCGTAACTCTTCAAAAATCCTGCGCAACATTCCCCCTTTTGCGGCGTCATCTAAATAAATCGGGCTGCGACCCGAAATTGTGAAATCTCCTCATTTTACCGGGAAATTCCGGGAGTTTTAATTGGGTTGCGCGTACACATGACACACTTCCCTTGATTCTGGAACCCTAAACAGGTTCAATGTTAGATTCTATTTCGGTCCGAAGCTTGCTCTAGCCATCTTGTCGGCGTGCGCAAGCAACGGCGGATGTCCGAAAGAAGTACAGAATAACGAAGTTCAAAGACTGATCCCGCTGCCAGACTTCCCACCCGGAATTCCCAGCGGCTTTGAAGAAGAAAGGCAGCCATGAACATCGTTCTTCCCTTTGCATGGGAAATCGGGGTGCTGGTCGCGTACTTTGGAGTTCTGCTCCTTCTGACACTTTTCGGCGTCCACCGCCTCTGGATCATCGCGCGCTTTCTAAAACATCGCCACGAGCTCCCGCAGCCTTGCGGCGGCGATCCCGGCGCCCCGCGCGTCCTTGTCCAGCTCCCCATCTATAACGAAGGTCTCGTCGCCGCGCGCCTCATTCGCGCCGTGGCGGCCCTCGACTACCCCCACGACCTCCTCGAAATCCAGCTCCTCGACGACTCCACCGACAACACTCCCTCGCTCCTCGCCTCCACCGTTCGCGAATTCGCCGCGCAAGGCATCGCCATCGCCCACGTGCAGCGCGGCTCGCGCGAAGGCTACAAGGCCGGCGCTCTAGCCCACGGCCTCAAACTCAGCACCGCCGACCTTGTCGCGATCTTCGACGCCGACTTCGTCCCCGCCTCCGACTTCCTCAAAAAAACCGTCCCCTACTTTGCCGACGATAAAATCGGCCTCGTGCAAACCCGCTGGGAGCACCTCAATCGCGATGCCTCGCTGCTCACCAAGTCACAGGGCATGCTCATCGACGGCCACTTCGTCATCGAGCAAACCGCCCGCAGCCGCTCCGGTTGCTATTTCAGTTTCAACGGAACCGCCGGCATCTGGCGCCGCAGCGCCATCGACACCGCCGGCGGCTGGCGCGCCGATACGCTCACCGAAGATCTCGACCTCTCCTACCGCGCCCAAATGATCGGCTGGCGCTTCGTCTTCCTCTGCGATTACACCACTCCCGCCGAGCTCCCCGAAAACCTCCCCGATTTCAAAATACAGCAGCACCGCTGGACCAAGGGCGGCATGCAAACCCTGCGCCTCCTTCTCCCGCGCGTCCTGCGTGCCCACATCCCCTTGCGCTGCAAAATCGAAGCTGCCTTCCATATGGGCAGCAATCTCTGCTACCTCGGGATGGCCATGATGAGCCTTCTCCTTTGGCCCGCCATCACGGCGCGCATGGATCCCCGCATGGCCAACTTCGGCTGGCTCGATGCCCCCATCATGCTGGCCACGTCGCTCTCTTTCGCGCTCTTCTACACCAGCGGCCAGGTCCATCTGCGTCGCGGCTTTTGGCGCGCCGCGTTCATGCTCCCTTCCGTCATGGTCCTCGGCGCCGCCCTCTCCGTCAGTAACGCCTTCGCCGTCGTCGAAGGCTGGTTTGAACGCGGCGGCGAATTCGTCCGCACCCCCAAATCCACCGACGCCGCATCTCCCACACTCATCGCCGACGCCACTGCCGTCTTCCAGCGCCGAAAAAAAGCGCGCCGCAAAGCCCTTCTCGCCACCGTCGAGTGGTTCTATTTTCTCGAAGCCATCGGTCTCTTCGCCTTCTGCGTGATCCACCGCATGTGGGTCAACCTCCCCTTCATCAGCACTTTCGTCATCGGCTTCGGCATCGTCGCCCTTCCCGACGGCTGGGCCGCCCTAAAATCGCTCCTGGGCCTGCGCCCCACCTCCATCCCGCAATCCACGCTGCGCGAAACCGAAACTACGCGCCCCGCCCCCATCATATCCATCCGTCCCGCCCCACAGCCCGACGCCGCAGGCACCCTGACGCCCATCAAAATCTCCGAGCCCCGCCCCGGCGCCAATCATCACCCCGCCGCGCGCAGGACCTCCCACGCCCCTACTCCTCTTCGCAATCCCCGCGGAGCCCGCCGTCTCCGCCCCTGATCGCCCCGCGTTCGTGTGCCCATCCTCTCATCCAATATTAAGTATTTATTCTGAAGCGGGTTGATATTGAGATGCCTTTCGACCTGTTCTATCCTTGCCGCAGCTTTCGCAGATTATGGGAAGCAAACCTCAGATCACGTTTATAGTGTTTCCGGATTGCCGCACGGTGTGTGCTCGACGCACCAGGATGTGATCAACGCAGATTTTCTTTCGTTAATTAAATCCTAGGAGGCGGCCATGTCAGAACCTCCCCCTGCAACGCCCGGTTCGGCGCCAGCCCCAACGCCCCAAACGCCCGCGCCCGCGACTCCCGCGCCGCCACTGCCCGCGCCGGTCGCGATTTCTCCTCCACTTGCCCCACCCGCAAGCCCGCACCCTCAACCCCCGCATCGCGGCGGACGCCGCGCGATTGTCTGGATTTTTCTTTGCGTCGCGCTCGTCCTGGCCGCGCTTGCCGCAAGGCCTTGGTTAAAGCGGACGCTCAGCACCGTCTCCACCGACGACGCCTATGTGAACGGCCGCGTCACGTTCGTGGCGCCGCGCGTCGCCGGCCAGGTCTCCCGCGTCCTCGTCGATGACAACCACCGCGTGCGCCGCGGCGATCTATTGCTGCAGCTCGACAAGGAACCCTATCAGACGAAGCTCAACGTCGCCGAGGCGCTCGTCTCCGCCGCCCAGGCCGACGTCGTCATTGCCGAAGCTCAGGCCCGCGGCGCAGTCGGCCAGATGCGCAACGGCCGCTTCACGCTCGATCACTCGATCGAGGAGGTCAATAACCAGGTCGCCCTTTTAAGGTCCAAATTCGCCACGCTCTCCTCAAAAAAAGCGACCCTGACCAAGGCGCAGGCCGACTACGACCGCGATGCCACGCTCGTGAAAACGAACGTCGTATCCAAACAGGAATTTGACGCCTACACCGAAGCGCTCAAGGTGGCGCAGGCGCAGTACGAGGAAGCTTTGCAGGGCGTCTACCAGATTCGCGTCGGCCTCGGTCTTCCCATCTCCAACAATGTCGAAGAGCTCGCGCAGGTCCCCGACGATCTCGCGCAGCATGTAACCTCGGTCCGCGAAGCCCAGGCCCGCCTCATCGAAGCCGCGGCTCAACTCGGCGTCTTCGATGCGCTCGACAAGCCCCCGCGACAGATGATCGCCGATTTCCTGAAGCGCGATCCCGAGGGCAACATCGACCGTATCTATGCCGAGATACTCAAGGACGCCCCCGGCATCAAGCAGGCCCAGTCCAAACTCGTCCAGGCCCAGCGCAATGCCGACGAAGCGCGGCTCAACGTGCGCTACTGCGATGTAATCTCCGAAATCGACGGCGTCGTGACGCGCCGCGAAGTGAACCCCGGCAACAATCTCGTCGCCGGCCAGGCCGTCATGGCCGTCCGCTCGCTCACCGATGTCTGGGTCGACGCGAATTTCAAGGAAACCCAGCTCGCCCGCCTGCGCATCGGACAGCCCGTCGAGCTCGACGTAGATATGTATGGCGCGCATCAAACCTTCCAGGGCCGCATCTCCGGTTTCAGCAACGGCACCGGCTCCACCCTGGCGCTCCTCCCCGCCGAAAACGCCACCGGCAATTTCGTCAAAGTTGTCCAGCGCCTCCCCGTGCGCATTGACCTCACCGATTACGATCCCGAAAGAATCCCGCTGTTCGTCGGCCTCTCCGTCACGCCGCACGTCCTCATTAACGAATCTCCCCAAAGTCCTGATGCCGGCAAACTGCTGCGCTCCTACTCCCCGGCAACTTCAAATACCCTTACGAGCCAAATCCCGTGACCGCCGCGCTCACCAGTGTCGCAGTCCCCACGCGCACGCTGAATCCATGGCTCATCGCCATAGCCGTCGTCATTCCCACGTTCATGGAAGTCCTCGACACCACGATCGCCAACGTCGCCCTGCGCTACATGGCTGGCGGCCTCTCCGCCCCCGCCACCGACAGCGAGTGGGTCATCACCAGCTATCTCGCCGCCAATGCCATCATCCTTCCCATTTCGGGCTGGCTCGGCGTGCGTCTCGGGCGTCGCCGATATTTCCTGCTCTCCATCGCCATTTTCACGGCGGCATCGGCCCTTTGCGGCATGGCCACCAGCCTCAATGCCCTCATCGCCTTCCGAGTCCTTCAAGGCCTCGCCGGCGGCGGCCTGCAGCCCTCCAGCCAGGGCATCCTGCTCGACGCCTTTCCTCCCGAAAAGCAGGGCACCGCCATGACGCTCTTCCGCATGGCGGCATTGCTCGCTCCCGTCGTAGGACCCACGCTCGGCGGCTTCATTACCGACAACTACGGCTGGCCCTGGATTTTTTATCTGAATGTCCCCGTTGGCCTCGCCGCGCTCGTCATGTGCAGCGCGGTCGTCAAAGATCCCGAATATCTCAAGGAAGCCCGCACCAAACTCTTCCGCGAGCGCCGCGCCTTTGACACACTCGGCCTCTGCCTGCTCAGCGTTACGATGATCGCCTGGGAAGTCCTGCTCAGCAAAGGCCAGGAGTGGGATTGGCTCGGCGATCCCTTCTTCCGCATCCAGTCGCTCCTCATTGTGTTCGTCCTCTCCCTCGGCGGACTCATCATCCGCGAATTGCGCATCCCCAACCCGCTCATCAATTTCCGCACGCTGCGCGATCGCAATTTCCGCTCCTGCTGTATTATCATCTTTTGCGCCTTCGGTGTCCTCTACGCCAACACCACCAAGCTCCCCGCCCTCCTCCAGTCGCTCTTCGGCTACGACGCCACAAGTTCCGGACTCGTCCTCTCCCCGGCCGGCATTTTTGCCATCATTTCCCTCATCATCATTGGCCGGCTCATGGCCCGCGGCGTCGACACGCGTTATCTGATCGCCACCGGCTTGTTCATCCTCGCCGTCGGCAACTACTGGATGTCGCAACTCAACCTCTCCATCAGCCCCTGGCAGGTCGTCTGGCCCCGCGTTGTGCTCATCGCCGGCCTCTCCATGATCTTCGCCCCTCTCAATGTTGCCGCCTTCATGCACATCCCCGTCGAGCTGCGCGGCGCCGCCGTCGGACTGCTCGCCCTGCTGCGCAACGAAGGCGGCAGCGTCGGCACGTCGCTTGCCCAAACCATCCAGGTGCGCCGCGAGCAACTCCACACCCTGCGCCTCAACGAACACCTCGATGCCCTCAATCCCGCCGTCCAGCAAGTCTTCACGAGCGGCCGCCAATTCTTCACGCAGCACAACGGCGACCCCGCGCTCTCGCAGCAATTGACGTTGCAGGTCCTCCAGCACGCCCGCGACCGCCAGGCCCTCTCGCTGGCCTATTTCGATGTCTTCTGGTTCTCCGCGGTCGTTGCCATCTCGCTGATCGCGTTGGTCCTTCTAATGCGCCCCGCCATCGCCCAAAAAGGAGCGCACCTCGCGGCGGAGTGACAATCGGCATATTGTCTCACGCAATCACCGGACCCCGAAGGGGTCCAATTTCAATAGCCGTGGGTGAAACCCACGGTACACCGCAATAAAGTTTGTCGACCCCGAAGGGGTCGAATCATCCATCCCCCATTTTGAATTTCAAGGAGCCAATACGATGAGCATCACGCCAATTGAAAAAGTACTCTACACCGCCAAGGCCCACACGAGCGGCGGACGCGAGGGCGGCACATCGCGCACCTCCGACGGCCACCTCGATGTCAAGCTTGTCTCTCCCGGCAGCAGCGCCGAGGGCACCAACCCCGAGCAGCTTTTTGCCGTCGGCTGGTCCGCCTGCTACCTCTCGGCCATCAAGCTGGTGGCCTCGCAGATGAAGGTCGCGCTCCCCGCCAAATTCTCCATCGACATCGAGGTGGATTTGGGCTCCGCCTCCGGCGGCTACTTCCTGCAGGCCCGCATCAATGCCCTCCTCCCCGGCGTCGATCCCGCCGTCGCCCAGCAGCTCGTCGACAGCGCCCATCAAACCTGCCCCTACTCCAAAGCCACGCACGGCAACATCAACGTCACAACCACAGTAAACACCGCCGCCGTAAGCCCATAACGGCCCGCCGTACCCGCATTTCCCTCCGCGAACACGCCAAGCAACACCAGTCACGCCCGAAGCTCATAAGGCCTTCGGCGATAGCAGCCTTGCGCCATTTTACGGTGTACCGTTAATATGCTTGCGACGCGTAGCCTGCAATCAAGGGGGGATACCATGACAAATCTTGATAAACTCGAATTGGCCGTCGAACCCCTTCCTGAAGCGGAATACTCCCTTTTTCGTCAATGGTTCATGGAACGCGATTGGGAAAAATGGGACCGTCAATTCGAAGACGATTCTGCTTCGGGGAAATTGGATTTCTTGATTCAAGAAGCGCGTAACGCGCAACAATCTGGATCCATTGGTGAAGCAGGCTTGTCTCACAATTGAATTTCCTCGCATGAACAGTCCAACAACCTACGACATCATCATCGTCGGCGCCGGCCACGCCGGTTGCGAAGCCGCGCATGCCGCCGCGCGCCTCGGGTTCGAGACGCTTCTCCTCACGCTCGATACGCAGCATGTCGCGCTCATGTCGTGCAACCCCTCAATCGGCGGCCTTGCCAAAGGCCACCTTGTGCGCGAAATCGACGCCCTCGGCGGCGTGCAGGCCCTCGCCACCGACGCCACGGGCATTCAATTCCGCATGCTCAACACGCGCAAAGGCCCCGCCGTGCAAGCGCCCCGCGCGCAGTGCGATAAACTCGGTTACAACGCCTGGATGCGCGATTTCATGCGCGCCCAGCCCCGCCTCACGCTCGCGGGCGGCATGGCGACAGGCTTGATCTTTGATGACAGCGCTGAATCAGATGTTTCTCATCGCCGCATTGCCGGCGTCACGCTCGCCGATGGCACTACGTTACGCGCCCGCGCCGTCGTCTGCACCACGGGCACGTTTCTCGACGGCCTCATCCACATCGGCCTGCGCAATTTCCCCGCCGGCCGCCTCGGCGAGCAATCCGCCGTCGGCCTTGGCGATTCATTCAAGGAAGCAGGCTTCGAAACAGGTCGCCTAAAGACAGGAACGCCCCCGCGCCTCCGCGCCGCTTCCATTGACTTCAGCAAATTCGAAATCCAGCCCGGCGACGTCCCCATCCCCGTGTTTTCATTTTCCACGCGCAACCTCGTGCGCGAGCAGGTTCCCTGCTGGCTCGGCCACACCACACAGGCCACGCACGACGTCATCCGCGCCGGTCTCGACCGCTCGCCCCTCTACACCGGCGTCATTCAAGGCATCGGCCCGCGCTATTGTCCGTCCATCGAAGATAAAATCGTGCGCTTCGAGCACAAAACGCAGCACCAGATTTTCCTCGAGCCCGAAGGCCTCACCACCGATTGGATTTATCCCAACGGCCTCCCCACGTCGCTCCCCGAAGACGTGCAGGACGCCATGCTGCGCACCATCCCCGGCCTCGAAAACGTCGAAATGATCCGCCCCGGCTACGCCGTCGAATATACGTATTGCCCCCCGATGCAGCTTCGCCCTTCGCTGGAAACCAAACTCGTCTCCGGCCTCTTTTTCGCCGGGCAAATCAACGGCACCTCGGGTTACGAGGAAGCCGCCGCGCAAGGCCTCATCGCCGGCATCAACGCGGCGCTGCATCTCAAAAACGAACCGCCTCTCATCCTGCGCCGCGACGAAGCCTACCTCGGCGTGCTCATCGACGACCTCATCACGATGGAGCATCGCGAACCGTACCGCATGTTCACGTCGCGCGCCGAATATCGCCTCCTGCTGCGCCACGACACCGCCGACCTGCGCCTGACCCCGCACGCCCGCCGTATCGGTATGATCGGCGATCAGCGTTGGAACGAATTCGAGTCCTACCGCACGATGCTCGACGCCACGATCGAGTCCTGCGAAAAGAAAATCGTCAACCCGCTCACGATCAATGCCCACGCCTTCGCCGAAGCCGGCCTCCCGCTACCCGATCGCCCCACGCCCGTCTCACAATATCTCTGCCGCCCCGAGGTAACGCTCGAGCAGGCGCAACAAGTGGGTTTGCTCGGAGGCGAGGGGAGCGATGCGACATTCGATCTGAGTGATCGACCAATCCATGCGGCAAAAAAGAATACGGATGATTTCGGACCCGAAGACAACCCAGCCCGCGAAGCGGGCGGCAGTCCTCCAGCCCAGGGCGTAAGCCCTGGGGATTCGCCCCCGCCCTCTCAAGCCCATGAAATGGGCGACAGATTCACATGCGTAAGTCCAGCGGACCACGCCCGCGCGCAAGCCCAGGCCGTCCTCTTCTTCAAATATCAAGGTTACATCCGCAAACAGCACGAGCAGGTCGAGCGCATGTTGCGCCAGGAAAACAAACCGCTCCCCGACGCCCTCGATTACGCCCACGTCTACGGCCTGCGCCGCGAAGCCCGAGAAAAACTAGCCCGCTTCCGCCCCGCCACCGTAGGCCAGGCCGGCCGCATCGCCGGAATTAATCAAACGGATTTAACGTTGGTTTTAGTACACCTAAAGGCAGGCTCAGCAAACTAAATTCCACAATAAATTCACCGGTGCTTTACGCGATCCAGAACGCTCAGCGCGTCCGGCACCTTCGCCGCCGCATCAACCCCGCTGCTCATCGCATCCTTCACCGCCCCCTGCGGCTGCTTGCTCGTCATCCAAAGCGCCGTCAGCAATTGATCCACCTGCTCTTCGTTCAGATTTCCGGCAGGCGCCCTTTCCAGCATCGCATCCCACTGCTTCTGCCGTTCATCCCGCAAATATCCCGCCACACGCTCCGCCGCCTTGAGCACGATCTCGCGATTCAAATCCGAATCCGCCGGAATGACTGTGTTCTTCGCCAGCACCAGCGCCTTGGGCTGCGCCGCATAAATCTCACCCGTAAAATCGACTTTCACCGGTTCATCAATCACGACATTCGGAATCGCATTGGCAATATTTCCCGCCGTCGCCTGTTCGCTGACTCGCAGCGAAGCCCCCGCCCCCGCCGTCCAGATCGTCACGGGAAACGTCAAGAAATCATAGTCCGGATTGTCCACCTTCGGCGGCAACGCGGCCAGCCGGTCGCGCATCTGCTTCAGCGAGTCCTGCAATCCGTTCAGCTGCGCCTTGGCTGCATCGTTGCGCTGAATCGCATAATAGCGTTGCCCCTGCGAGTTGTTGTAATCGCGGTCCACAGCCGCGTCGCTCAACACAAGATCGTTCGCCGTCGCGCTGACGGCCGCTTGCGCCGTCGCGATCTGCCGCTGCATATCTTCAATCTGCTTGCTCTGTGAAACGTATTCCGGGTTGTCCACCATGTTGTGTTTCGTGATGTATCGCACCGTCTTGGTGCTCGCCAGCCGCTCGCGATTTACAGTGGGTTCAGAACACAGCACCGTAAACGAACGCGCTCCGGCGCTGCTCGGCGTTGCAATCCCCCCGCCCATGGATAAAACTTCCACGCCCGATCCCGCTGGAAATAGCTTCGCCACTTCCTGCACCACGGCCGGCCCCGTCGCCATCTCCGGCGCCAGCGCCACGCTCATGGCGTGCCCCTTGCCGATTTGCGAGGCCAGTTCCCGCGCCCGCGTCATCGCCGCCGAGTCACTCGTCAGCTCCACCGACTTCGCCGCCAGCAGCAGCGCATATGCCGGATGCTGCGCCGCCGCCTGCTTTTCGCTCTCCGCGATCAGCACGCGCGCCCATTCCGCCTCAGTCGATGCGATGCGCTTCTTCGTTTCGGCCTTGCCATAAGTGTAAGGATCGTCCCAGGCCTTATGATACTCATCCAGCGCCGCGCCATAATTTTTTGACGCCAGCATCTTGTCCCCGGCGTTCATATGCGCATGAAAGGCGCAGCCGTTGGCCAGCAGCAGCATCCCTGCGCTCACCGACAAAATGCGCGCCCGCCGTTGCAGGCTGGCCAGATAATCACGAATGTTAAAAGCGTTGGGTTTCATGCCCCGATTCTATCCCGCGACCTGAAAATCCTTCAATTCCAATTCCACGCTCGTCCGCCCGTTCCACGTATTAATGAACGGCGTCCCCGCCAGCCGCAGCGTCGCGCCGTTCATCGGGATCTCCGCCAGCCGGTGCGCCATCCCCCACCCCAGCGCCGAAAGCGTCTGCCCCGCCGGCCCCGCCATCGTAAATTTCAAATGCCGTTCCTTCAGCACGCGCGGCGGTTCGATCAGCACATAGCCGTCCAGCGAAACCACGGGCTTGGGATTCTCCGCGCCAAACGGTGCCAGCGCCGCAAGCTGCTCAATGGCCTCGCGCGAGAGCTCATCCGGCGTCGCCCGCACGTCAATCTCCACGCGCGGATGCAACTGTTCCGGCGTCAGCACGCCGCGCGCGTGCAGATTAATCGCGCGCCGAAAATCCTCAATGCACCCCGCCTTCAGCGACAGCCCTGCCGCCATCTTGTGCCCGCCGTACTGAATCAAATGCTCGGCACACGAAGCCAGCGCACCATGCAGATCAAACCCGTAAATCGAGCGCCCCGACCCCTTGCCCACGTCGCCATCCACGCCGATGATGATCACCGGCCGGTGATAAAGCGCCAGCAGCCGCGACGCCACGATTCCCAGCACGCCGTGATGCCAGCCGTCCTGCGCCACCACGATCACATGGTCGTCATCATCCCATTCCATCAGTTCCAGCGCTTCATCGACGGTCGTCTGCTCAATCTCGCGCCGGTTCATATTAAAATCTTCCAGCCGCCGCGCCAGGCTGCGTCCTTCCTCGTGGTCGCGCGTCAGCAGCAGCTCCACCGAGAACATCGCATGCTCCGTCCGCCCCGCCGCATTGAGTCGCGGCGCAATCACGAAGCTGATGTCGCTGGTGTCCAGCTTCGGCGACTCAAACTGCGCCACGCGCAGCAGGCTCGCCAGCCCCACGCGCGTGCTCTCGCGCAGCCGCGCCAGCCCGTGCGCCACCAGCGAGCGATTCTCTCCCGTCATCGGCATGATGTCCGCCACGGTCCCCAGCGCCACGAGGTCCAGCAGCGTCTTAAGAAACTCCCGCGCTGCCACAGGATCCTTATGCAGTCGCCGCAGCAGCGCGTGCGCCAGCTTGAACGCCACACCCGCGCCCGACAAACCCTTATACGGATACTCGCACCCCGCGCACTTCGGGTTGACCACCGCGCACACGTCCGGCAGTTCCGCCCCTGGCTCATGATGATCCGTAATGATTAAATCAATCCCCAGCTCCCGCGCCCGCCGCGCCTGCTCCACCGCCGTGATCCCGCAGTCCACCGTCACCACCAGCCGCGCGCCTTCCGCCGCCAGCACGTCCAGCGCCTCACTGTTCAGGCCGTAACCTTCGTTCAGGCGGTGCGGAATATAATATTCGATCGGATAACCCAGCTCCGCGAACGTCAAAACGACAATCGTGGTTGCCGTTGTGCCGTCAACGTCATAATCTCCATACACATAAATCTTTTCGCCCTCCGCCACCGCCCGCGCAATGCGATCGACAGCCGCGTCCATGCCGCGCATTTCGTGCGGATTATGCAAATGAGCCAGTCCCGGATTTAAAAACTTCTCCGCCGCCGCGCCGTCGCAAACCCCCCGCGCCGCCAATATGCGCGCCAGCAGCGAAGGCAACCGCGCCTCGCGCATCAGTTTTTCCGCCGCGTCCGGGTTTTCGTCGCGCCACGCCCAACGCGCCACCGGCTTGGGCAATCTCGATTTGGAGGCATTGGTGGATGGAGTAAGGGAGGGCATCGGCACGATCCGTGGTGGCAGCGTTATCAGCGTAAAGTCACGGAAACCAGCCCCAAGGTCGGCACCTTGCGGCTTTCGCTAAACCCAATCAAGACGGGCGAGTCTATCCTATCCAGGTGAATCCGTCAAAGTGTCACTTCGCCGCGATAAAGCGAAGTAAATGAAATCCGAAGCTTAAAAATAAAAACCAAAACGTATTATCAAAACACTCGCGTAGGTAAATGTCATCTTTGGGATTTTGATCTCACGTCCTTCATTTTGCGTCTTTCGCTTTGCATTTTTCGCTTTGCATTTTGCATTGCATCTCCCCCGCCGCTCCTCGCCAACCAATCCTATTCATCCCAATATCCTGTCCCAGGCGTTCAGCGCGCGCGCGAATTCCGCGTCCAGTTGCGCCGCCAGCCCCGCCGCCGGTCCCGGCGTCCCGGCGCGCGCCAGCGTTTCGATCTCCAACGCCAGCCGCGAGACCTGCACCGCCCCCACATTGGCCGAACTCGATTTCAGCGTATGCGCCGCTTTGCGCAGCCCCTCCGCATCATTCGATTTAAGCGATTCCTTGATCCCCGCCAAATGCACCACCGCGTCATCGCGATAAGCATCAATCAATTCGCGCACAAACCCCGGCTCGTCCTCAGGCGCCAGTTCTCGCAGCGACGCCACGACCTCCGGGTCAATAATCTCGCGCTCCCCGTTCGATTTATCTTCCGGAGTTGGGTTCATGGGGACCATGTCGCTCATCCGACTCACCTCCTGACGCGTCGCTTAAAACACAACGCCAAAACCCTCTCGCCAATCCCGCAAAGTGTCAAGCGCCATGAAGCCATTTGGAAAAATTACCACCAAACAGTTTACAGGATGTTCACCCCTCCCGCGCCTGCATCGGACAGTCGTGATTGATCCCATAAATCTGCCGCAGCCCAAACAGCGTCAGATTCGGCTCAATGGCGTGCAAAAACGGCAGGTGCGCCTGCAGGTTCATCGCATCGCCCCCCGTCGCCACCACGCGCACAGCCTCGCCGATCTCCTCGCGCGCCCGCTCCACCAGCGTCGCGATCGCCCCCAGATAGCCATGCAGCAACCCCGACTGAATGCTCTCCGCCGTCGTGCGCCCGATCACGCGCCCCGGTTCATCCAGAGCCACGCGCGGCAGCTTGGCCGTCCCGCGCACTAGCGCCTCCGCCGCCATCTCGATCCCCGGCATGATCGCCCCGCCCAGGTACACGGGCATATGCTCCGCATGCATCGGCGCGGCGAGGTAATCGAGCGTAATCGCCGTGCCAAAATCCAAAACCATCACTGGCGACCCATAAAAATAATTCGCCCCCACCGCGTTCGCCAGCCGGTCCATGCCCACTTCATCCGGATGATCATACCCATTGATCACCCCCAGCGGCGTCTCGCGATCCAGCACCAGCGGCGCGACTTTAAACTCCGCTTCCACCGCCTTGGCCAGCCGCGACTCCAGCCGCGGCACCACGGATGAAATCACGATACCCGTCATAGAAATCGATTCCCCAATCACCCCGCGCAACAGCAACCGGTATTCATCCACCGTCCGCGCCACATCCGAAGCCAGCGTCCACGTCTCCCTCAACGCCCCCCGAGAAAATAGCCCCACATGCGCGTGCGTGTTGCCAATATCAATCGTGAGAATCATGCTCATATCTCAAAACTCCGCGTAATGTTTATCCCAAGCTGCCTATCAATCATGCTCGTGCTCGTAATTCGTAACCGTAATCGCTCTTCATGCCCTTTTTGCTTCGTCCTCATCTCCGTAGCAAATTCCGCCATTCCCCCGTTACCAAAAAATCTCCACAGGCTCCTGGAGCGCACCGCATTTTGCCCGATTGCTGATGATATGTCGAGTCACCACCCAATCGTAAAATGCTCTGCGTCTAAGACGCGCATCATTTGTACTCGGATGCTAATCCTATCTGGCGAGCGTGCCACTCGAAGTCTCCGCTTCAATGCCCTGCGACGGCGCGGATTTGGCACCCGCTGCGGAAGCGCCCAGCGTCGCCGGCGGAGCCGGCAGCGGCACATGGCGAATCTTGCCTCGCGCAGCAATGGGATGGAAGATGGTTTTGTTCGATATTCGAATCGTGTAATCCAAATCGACGTACTTCGGCAACGGCGAGCCAGGTTCGATTTCGACAATCGTATATGCTGGCCGCGCCGCCGGATTGCCTGCCGCCAATCCAATGCCTGTGATCAATCCGCCAAATTCAAAATTCATGGAGGAATTGCGCAGCCACACGTCAAGCCGCAACATCCCTTGATATCCCCGATCAAGCAGCGGCTCAAATTCGATCACCAGAAATTCATGCGGTGAAGGCCATGAAGCATGAACCATATCCGCGCCCCACGTTTCCAGCGTCTCCAGGTCAGTCGCTGAAATCGTCGCGAGGTCGATCGGATTTCCAGAGGCATCCCACGCCATATTCAGTTTTCCACGAACTCCGCCGCTCGGCGCTGTAGTACGCGGGCGGGCAAAAGCCTGAGGATGCGAAACCCAAGCCATCCTTTTGATCGCCAGATTGCCCTCAACCATCTTCGCCCCAGCAACGTATTGCCGCACCGCAAGAAACCCGACGGCAAGCAGCAGTATCGCCACCGCGAGCAAGGTAAGTTGTCTACGCAACGCCTCCGAGTTCAACAATTGCCTCTTTCGAATCGTATATCCAGGAATCAGGCCGATTTTGTCCATGGTTCAAGAGTGCGTATCGTCTAACCGATCAGTGAGCGTTTCATATTTTGGGTGTGTATTCCATGGGCTTACAATGTTTCGATAATATGGCGAAAGGATTCCACAATCACCCAGCCATTCTCGTATTCGTTCATAGGTTGTCGGCTCCATATCCAAATCCAACGTCACTTTTTCCGGTCCAGAAATATTCAAACTGAGATAAACGTCCGTAGTAGCGGATAAACCCTCCTCCCTGAGGAAACCACTTGTCGTCGTCACGTAAACGGCGACACTTCCGCAGACGTCTCCCTCAAGGGAATAATAGATTCTCTTTGTGCTGTCGCCGGGATTTCATATTCATATCTGCATCGATCGCAAAATCCATGGTATGCGGGAATGTCCGGCGTAATAACGCACCCGCCGCCAATTACAAATTCGCGCCTGGCCAGTCTTTCCTCAAAATCTTCGTCCATTCGCAAGAGCCCGGCCACGACTGGCACCAACCGAATCCCGCGATGTCCTTGCGGACACTTGACGATTTCTTTTCCCAATTGCCGGCGTGTCGTGTTGCTCCATGGCAGAGTCGCATAAATCGACGTCCCCGCAATGATGATCACCGCTGTAATCGCAAAGATCTTTCGTTTGGAGATGGAAATGGATCCAAAGCTGGCCTGCATTTCGTGCCTCCCCCATCAAAACCTGAACGACTCCGGAAACCGGCAGCGCGCCATCGCCACGTCCAGCGGAATGATCCCGCGCTGCACCAGCCCCAGCAGCGACTTGTCCATCGTGATCATCCCTTTATCATGACCCGTTTCCAGCGCCGTGGTTAGTTGCTCATTTTTTCCGGAGCGCAATAATTTCCGAATCCCCACCGTCGCCACCAGCACCTCCACCGCCACCACGCGCCCTTTGCCGTCCGCGCGCGGGATCAATTGCTGCGCCACAATGCCTTCAATCGTATTGGCAAATTGCAGCCGCACCTGGCTCTGCTGATGCGGCGGAAATACGTCGATGATGCGGTCCACAGTCTGGCTTACATCGGGAGTGTGAATTGTCGCCAGCACCAGATGCCCCGTCTCCGCCGCCGTCAGCGCCGTCTGAATCGTATCCAGGTCGCGCATTTCGCCCACCACGATCACATCCGGATCCTGCCGCAGTGCCTGCCGCAACGCGATCGGAAAACTCATTGTATCGAGGCCGATTTCACGTTGTTTAATAATGGAATTTTCATTCACGAACAAATATTCAATCGGATCTTCAATCGTGATCATCATGCAGCGTCGCTGCTTGTTGATCTGGTTCACCATCGCCGCCAGCGTCGTCGATTTCCCGGCCCCCGTCGGCCCCGTCACCAGAATCATCCCCTGATTGCGCCGCACCAGTTCCTCAAGCACCGGCGGCAGCCCCAGCCCCCGCAGTTCCGGTACCACGCTGCTGAGGATCCGAAACGCCGCCTCCACGTGCCCCCGCTCGCGATGCAAATTCGCGCGGTAGCGCCCCGTCCCCTCCACGACAAACGAAAAATCAAGCTCCCAGTGCGCCGCGAACCGCGCCCGCTGCTCTTCACTCAGCAGCGCCAGGCACGTCTGCGCCAATTCCTCCGCCGCGAGCGCCGCCCCATTCATCGGCAGCAGCGACCCATTCACGCGCAGCGTTGGCGCCGTGTTGGCCACCAAATGCAAATCCGAAGCCCCCTGACTCTGGGCCTCCCGCAAAAGTTGAGCAATATCGATCAAGACTTCATCCTCACAAAATACATCTAATATCTAACGCTACTTTTTCGCCAGCGCCGGAGCCGCGCTGTCAATCACCTGCACCCGCCGCGCATCGATCACCAGATTCCGCGGCCCCATCTTCTCATCGTTCCCAGCGCCCCCGCTGCGTCCCCCCGGCAGGTACTCAATCCAAATATCATCCACGTTCACGCCCTTCCCCGCCGGCGGCACTCCCGGCTCATCCGTCAGGATCGGCTGCACCTGCGCCAGTGCGCGCAGCAGCCGCATCAAATGTTCCGGCCCGCCCGACACCGGCACGTTGCCCATCGACGTCCACAGCCCCACCTCCGCATTGCGTCGCAGCAGCATGCGCGCCATGCTCGCCGCCACACTCACCGCCTTCTCAAAATCCTCTTCCTGCGCCGTTCCTGACGCCGGCGGCATATGCAAATCCAGCATCAGCCGATACCCGCGCGACTCCTCATGCTCAAATTCCTTGACCTTCATCCCCTGCCCGCGCGCCGAGTGCTTCCAGTGGATGATCCGCGCCGGATCCCCGCGCTGATAGTCCCGCACCCCGTAAACGCCGTACCCCATCCCGCGCTGATCCGTTTCCACTTCGCCAATCGTGCGCGGCACAAACGGCAGCATCGCCATCGTCGGCAGCAGCCGCGGCAACACTAAAATCTTCTGGGTGTTCGATTGATGCAGCGTCCTCTCCAGCACGCCAAACGGAAACCGCGAGACCACTGTCGCCTCCTGCAAAGTATACAGCCCGCGCCGCGGCAGCATGATTTCCACCAGCGCCCGCCCCCGCCCCCTGCGCGGCACCTGTACCACAAACCCCCGCACCGCAATCCGCTCGGTGCGCGGGTTTCCCATCGGCCCCACGATCATATCGCGAACCCGCAGCGCGTAGGAATACCAGCGCCGTTTGGAGTTCTCGATCTCGATCCATCCCTCGACTGGATATCCCGCATGAAACTCCACCGGATACACGCGGTGCATCGTAAGCTGGCGCAGGTTCACCCACCCGATCATCCAGCAAAGAATCAACGTCGCCAGCAGCATCGAAAACACAAGGTAAAGCAAATTCGCGTTGGTGTTCACGGCGCAAATAAAAATGAACGACATCAGCATCACGAATAGCGCGCCGTCCAGCGTCACATGGCTCGTCGTGCGCCGCAGCCGCTGCCGCCGCCCCTTCGGCTCCTCAGCCGCTGCGCCGGGGGTTCGGTAGCCATTGCCATCCAGTTTTTCGTTGCGGGCCGGGCGGCTGGAAATTAAGGTCGGTTGAGTTGTTTGCAACGCCACGCATGCGCCTTTGTTGATCGTACTTCGCCTGCTGTCGATACCCCGGAGGACTCGGATTGGGCACCAGCATTCTTAACCATCGCCCCCCCGCCTCTTCCGACCGTCCGCAACCGTCTTCCGCTTTAGCCTCAGCCCTCTTCCGGGCGCAGAGCCGGTCCCGCGCGCGGCGCTTGATCTTGATTATCATATCCTGTTGGCTCGGGCTAGCGGCAACGCTCCCGCGCCACGCCTCTGCGCAAGCGGATCAAGCAAACCCCACGCCCGCCACGCGCCCCACGTTTCAAATCGGCTATCTCGATGAAGGCTCCGACTTCCAGCACGGCGCTGCCCTCATGGAAGATCTCCGCCTCTACCTTCTCGCGCGCTCCGACGTCCGTCAGTCCCTGCGCGAGTCCGGCTATGATGACCACGACATCGTCCTCTCCCCCTGCAACGGCCCCGCCGACGAATTCCAGCGCATGGGCCTCGTCGAGTTCGATATGGCCTTCGCCAGCGCCGTCGTCTATGCCCGCCACCTCACCCGTTTTCTCACGCTGGGCTCCGACCCCGATTACGAACCCATCATGCAAGCCGCGCACGCATTAGACATACGTCCCCCCGGCCAGGATGCCGGCGTCTGGCGTCAGGGCGTTGTCTTCGCCGGCCTCAGCTCGAGGCTCATGAAGCAAACCGCGCTCACCAGCCTTACCACACCGCTCCTGCGCGACATCCTCACTCACGAACCCCTCGCCGTCCCCTCCGCTGATTCCGCCGCCGGTTACATTTATCCCCGCGTGCAGATGGAATCGAGCTACGGCGTCTCCAAACCCGAAATCTGGTTCTGCGGCACCGACGCCGAAGTCGTCAAGCACGTCGTCTCCGGCCTCGTCCCGCTCGGCGCCTGCCGCATGGATACGCTCATCGCGCTCGCCGGCCCCAGCGAAAAAAGCCGCTACTACCGCATCCTCTTCCAAACGCCCCCCATCCCCACCGACCCCATCGTTCTGCGCCGCGAACTCCTCCCCGCGACGTCCAAGCTCGGCCAGATGCTGAAAAACGCCCTGCGCCAATATTTCACCAGCGACCGCCTGAAGAAAATCGTCCCCGACCTGCATCTCGAAAGCGCCTCGCGCCGCGAATACGAAACCCTGACCAAAAAACTAGCCGACCTCAACCTCCTGCGCCCCGCCCCAACGGCTGCGGCCCTCGCAAACGTTTCGCCCGTCGCCACGCCCGCCCCCACGCCGTCCCCCACGCCGGCCGCTACACCCGCCGCCACCCCAATCGCCACTCCCACACCCGCGCCCATCAGCAATCCCACCTCCAACACCGCCATCACCACGCGAACGCTCTCTCCCGCGCTTCCCGCCATCTGGCTCAATCCCACTCCGACTCCCAAGCGCGAAGCCACGCCCACGCCGCGCGGCAACCGGGGGCGCGCACGATGAAGCGCATCAACCGCATTCTCGCCGCGCTGGCCATCGCCGTGCTCATCGGCACGCTCTCGCTGCTCAGTTGGCTGCGCACCGTCACCGCCAACGATATGCAGCGCGCCATCGATTACACCAAAGGCACGCTCCGCGCCGGCGAAATCCTCCACGGCCCCGGCGGCAATCGCCTCGTCAATTTCGCGGCCCTGGAGCGCGCCGCCGAGCTCGCCAAACAAAGCCCCTACTTCGAAGATGTTCGCATCACCAAACTCGTCGGCAACGAAGAATTCCCGGTTGTTTCGTATAAATTGCTGGCCGATCAACCCGAAGGCCGCAACTGGCGCGATGACGACAACATGAAAGCATGGAACCGCGTCCCTCTCCTCGACGACAGCGGCAGCCCCTTCGGCTATCTCTACATCAAGGAAAAACTCGGCGTGCAAAAGACGCTCAACTGGTCCATCGGCATGACCAGCATCGCCATCGTCCTCATGCTCGTCACGCTTCTCGCCCGCCTCTGGAGCCAGGAAACAAGCCTCACGCGCACCATGGTCGAACTCGGCGAACGCAAACAGGAACTCATCCGCGTCGAGCGCCTCGCCCTCGCCGGCCAGCTTGCCGCCGGCCTGCTTCACGACCTGCGCAAGCCCGTCCTCAACATTCAGCACAGCATCGATGAACTCGGCGATGCTCTCGGCGACTTCGCCCCCGCCGCCCCCGCGCTCCAGGACCAGCGCCGCCAGACCAAACTTTTTTTCCAGATTCTCTCCGACAGCCAGATGGAGCGCTTCGTGCAATCCGACCGCGCCGGCGCCGAGTATCTCGACATCGTCCCGCTCATCGACTTCGCCATCAACCTCGTGCGCTACGAGCGCCGCGCCGTCGAAATCATCCGCCGCGAAGACGACAATCTCCCCCCCATCCTCGCCCAGCCCTTCCGTCTCATTCAGCTCTTCAGCAACCTCATCATGAACGGCTATCAGGCCATGAGCGGCCAGGGCCGCCTCACGATCGAAGCCGCGCAGGTAGCGTCTCCCGCCCAAGGCCGCCCCCACGCCCGCAACTCCAAACCCGCCTCCCCCGGCATCGAAGTAAGAATCATCGACAGCGGCCCCGGCATCAGCGCCGAAAATCTGGAGCGCATCTTCGATCCCTTCTTCACCACCAAACCCGAAGGCCAGGGCACCGGCCTCGGCCTCTCCATCAGCCGCATGATCGTCGAAGAACTAGGCGGCACCATCAAAGCCCAAAACAACCCCACCGGAGGCGCCACCTTCAAAGTCTGGCTCCCTGCCGAACTGGAGCCCGTTGCCAACGAATCCTAGTTCCGAAATATTGTTTGTTAGACTTTTGAAGGTGCTTTGCTTTTCTTAATTCCTCCTGTGCGCTCTGCGCGCTTTATGCTGGAAATGGCCACCCCGAATACTGTTCCACGGACTCGCCATACGATGCCCACAATGCCAACGATCCCCGCAATTCCCACGGTACCCACAATTCCCAACGAAGCTCTCGCCGAACTCGCCCGCGCCAAACTCATCCTCGAAAACCCCAGCCTCACGTCCAGGGCCGTCGATTTCGTCGGCCGCCCTATCGAAAAAGGCATGAAGTTCCTGCCGCACGGTTTGCGAACGCTCATCCACAAAATCACGCACAAGGCGCTCTATCGTTCGCTCGCCGTCGCCGCCGGAACCATGCGCACCGCCCCTCGCGCGCCTTCACGTCGCCTGCATCGCGGGCTGGCGGCTGCATCGGGCGCCGTCGGCGGCGCCTTCGGCCTCCCCGCGCTCGTGCTGGAACTCCCCATCTCCACGACGATCATGCTCCGCTCCATCGCCGATATCGCCCGTTCACACGGTGAGGACCTCTCGCAGCTCGAGTCCCGCATCGCCTGCATGCAGGTCTTCGCCTTCGGCGGCGCATCCCCTTCCGATGACGCCACCGAGACCGGCTATTACAATGTGCGCATGGTGCTCGCCGGCGCCGTTTCCGAAGCCGCCACCTTCATCGCGCGCAAGGGTCTCGTCGAAGAAGGCGCCCCCGCCATCGTCCGCCTCATTACCCAGATCGCCACCCGTTTCAGCATCCCCGTCAGCGAAAAAATCGCCGCCCAGTCCATCCCCGTCATCGGCGCCGTCAGCGGTGCCTTCATCAACGTCGCCTTCACCCAGCACTTCCAATCCCTAAGCGAAGCCCACTTCACCGTCCGCCGCCTAGAGCGCCAACACGGTCAAAAAGAAATCCAATCCGCCTACCACCAACTCCCCACCACCCCCAAGCAGCCAAAACAACTCCCCCCGCCACCAGCCCAACTTGATCCGCCGCAATGCCAAAGTTAATCAGCGCGAACGCGAGTTGGCCGAGTGAAGTAAGAATGACGCGATCTCATCAGGCGAAAAACCCGCAATCAAGCGTTTGTTTTTGTTTAGCCTATTACGGATTGACTATGCGAAAACAAAACATTATTGTTATGGACAATAAAAATCAAAAGAGGCGTAATAGATGCGTCTTTCTTTTCCATCTTCCCCATTTCCACTGCCTTTCATTATTCACTGCTTGGCAGCCATAGGGTTGCTGCTCGCCTCTCATTTGAGCAATGCAGCTATTCTTTCGCCCCCAACGACAGTTGCCGCTGGCGCGGCGAGTGATTCTTCTATACTTGTTCATTGGAGCGCCGTTACCGGTGCGGCACGTTATGCCGTCCTTCGTTCTAGCGGATCCGGATATAGTCAATATGAACTCGTAGATGTCGAGTCCTCAGGGGTACTCTCATGGCTTGATTCGGGAATGGATCCAGATACAGGATATTACTACTTCGTAGTTGCGGCCAGTGATACTTCTGATTTCGACAACCTTGATGAATTGCAATTGTATTATACAAACAGTGAATGGATTGGCGGATCTTTTCCCGCATACGGCCAATCGTATCCTATTTTCCATGTTACAACGTACTACTCTCCTATTGAATCGACCTATTCCAATGCTGCCACGTCAACCGTAACGGCTAGGTTGCCTCCAAGCCCGACTCCCGTGAGCATCACGGTCCGGACTGCTTGGTGGAATGCGCTCGCCATTGAGGGATGGGGACTAATCAGTGACGACCCAACTTATGCTGGTAAGCATATTTTCCATGATCCGCCTCGGCCGACTCATCCCGAATATACGCAAGAGCACGATATTCGACAAAATGCAAGGGGTTCAGAGGGCGATCTTGTGGAGGGATCATCCCATGCCGCCGATCCGACCATTCTTTGGCTACAACATGCCTATCTTCAATGGAATATGTCGTATCCTACTTTTTATAGTAACGGATGGGGAAACACGGTATATGGCTTATTCGACGACGTTGGCCAGGCAATTAGCGGATATCATCTCGATTTTTATGTAGGTGATCGCGGTGCACCCGGATCATCACCGAGCGGCGGTGCATACGTCGCCGATTCATGGTATGGTGTTTTGGTCTCGATATCCTATTTCTGAGCATAGTTATGTCCTAAATCTTCCAATTAGAGGATCACATCATGAGAATTCGCTACTTAATTCAAATCTTGGTTTTCTGCTTATTGATTCGAAGTGCCTCTTCTCAAATCCCAGGTACTCTGTCATTCCTCACACAAGGAACAATGATTCGCTTTGACGACAACAATAATGTTGTCTTTACCGACATCGGCCGGACCGAAAGCATTTCAATTACTGGTTCGGGCGGCAGAACTTTTGGCCATCATGTGCATTTAGATGGTCTTCGGGACGGCGTGAAATTTAGCGCGGATCTTTTATCCGATATGGCCGAGCCTCTAATCAGTTCCCAGGTTCAGAAGATCGCCTACGCCGACAAAGACCACATCTGGATAATCGCGCGTCTAGGCCACCTCGCCGATAAGACGATCCTATTTAATTTAGCCACGCAAAAAGTCGATCGGGATTACACAGGCGTTTGGATGACGCTTTCCCCTAACCTTAAGCATGTCGCCTACTTTACTCAAGCACCTACACACTGGGAATGCTATGTAGATGGACTTGCCATCTATCCATCATTGGGCGCTGTCACATTGAATGGCGGTGCCTCGCAGCAACCTCCATTCAGCTACGGCATTCCGCCGTTGCAATGGGATGGAGATAACGCGGTGACCTTTACGATTGCCGAAGGAGCCGCTTGGAAAGGTATATGGGATTCAAACGATAATGCATCGAATGGCAATCAATCTGTACACTACCGCATTACTGGAGTCGGTGCCGATGGACCGCTTCTTGCGACCAACCTGCGTATCGAACAAACCAACTTAACAAAACACACTCCCACTCAAACGTTACAAAACTATGATTGGTCGACAATTCATCCATTCACTCCGCTGTTCGCTGATTTGTTTACGACTCAGGCACAGCGCACGCAGTCCATCGCCGTCGGAGCACAAATCGATTGCGGTTCAATGGGCCTATTCCGCGTAATTCGAAATACCGAACCATTCATACTTGACGCGCCTAACGTTCGCAACTCGTCACCACTCACAATTCCCATAATTGGTCTGGATTCAACGACAACCCTTGTAGCCGTCAAGCCGGGCAGTTCAAACAGATTCTGGGTCGTCGGGAAATCATCCGACCTATTTCAAAAATGTGGCCTGTTCGACCCCCAGGACGGAAAGTTCGTCAGCAAGTTCTCAGGAACGGATTTAACGATTTCATCTGACGGAAAACATGCCGCTTACGCCTTGGCCGTAGGAATCCACGGTCAATACTATAAAGTATGCGTCTGCATCGACGATCAATTAGTTTACCCACAGCTCGGTTCACGCCTCTTATTCGACAATCGTTTAGCTTTGCCGACAAACTATGATCAATTCAGCCGTGAGCAACCCACAAGTAAACTAGTTTCAGGCCCTACGTGGATGCCAAACGGTCTTTTGCAATTTACATTACAAGAAAACTGGATCGAATCGCACATTTCAAATGATTCAAGCAAAGACTTATATAAAGTGATCACGGTCAGGCCCAGCGATGATCCCGCACAACCGGTGCAACTTGTGGAGCAAAAGTCGCTCAACCACAACGAATACATCGCAAGTATCAAGTAGCGCCAATAATCATCCTGAAATTGTCCCGCATCATATATTATACTCACTTCCCCTCCAACAACGCCGCCTTGATCTTCTCCACCACCTCTGGCGACGGCAACCCCGTCCGCCCCAACACTAAATACGAAAAATTATCCGCCGCAGTCTCTTCCGGATGAATTATATAATTGGTATTACGCCCAATCTTCTCATAAAGCCCTTCCACCTCGGTTGCCGCCGCCTCAATCGTCTTCCCGTCTTTCATTTCCGCTACGACGCCCTTGCCCGATCCATCCTTCTTCACCATCAATAGTCGCAATTCCATAAACCCGCCCAGATTCCCGTTCACATCGATCCCATACTGTTCCGTCCGCGCATAAATCACCGGTAGCGCATGATGCGCCTCACCCTTCAGCGTCACGTCAATCCAGTGCTGATTAATCGGCGCATCCGGATTCGCAATCCGCGTCCGAGCCAGCGATTCCGGCCACGTCAGCGGCCCGCAGAATTCAAATCCCAGCGCCGCATAAACCCGGTCCCGCGCCTCCGGCGAATTCCGCGACAGAACATGAAACAGTTCATGAGCCAACGTCCCCACCTGCACGCCGCCGTTCCCGCCGCGACCGCCCCGTCGTCCCCCGCGCCGCGCTCCCGCCGACGTCACCCCATCTCCCGCCACTGCCCCGCGTGTCCCGCGAGCCGCTGCTCCCGCCGAAGTCACGCCGTCGCCCCCTCTCGCCCCGCGTCCATCGCGTCCAGCCCCTCCCGCCGGAGCTGGCGGCCGCTCAATGATCACCGCATTCTGCCGCGTATAAGCGCCGCCGTATTCCTCACGGCCATCGGTTTTGATCAGATAAACTTCCTTGGGAAAAAGGCCGGCGTAAGGCCTGAGTGGTTCGGCCAACTGCTTGAACGACTCCAATAGGGCGGTGCGCTCTTCCGGTGTCCACTCCAGGGCGCAACCTGCCGTGAACTTCGCGTATTCCTCGCGCGAAACTTCCTTCACCTCCCCCATCTGTGCCCCGCACTCCCAAAGTGATTTCGCGAGCAGCGAATTATCCACGCGCCCCAGAATGGCTTGCGCCTGCTCGCGAGTGGCGACAAGGAGCGTAGTTTTTCCGTCAATGGATACCTGCGCCGGGACCGTGGCCGCAGCCGCGATAAAAATAATCATCGGCGAAATAAACATTCCATATATGGAGCGCGCGATACGCATACTCAAGTTCTCCCTGCGTTTGATCTAACCAAATACACCCAATTCAAACGCGTCATGCAAAGTAAATCGCATGTTCGGGGAACTTTCGTTTGATCTTCCGCCAACGTTCGATCGGAGCCGTTCTCAAAAAGAATCGGCTAATATGCCTTGAGCGAGAGCAAGGATCAAGGTTTGCAAAAGCGCAGGCATGGCAGCGCTTTTCCGAGCATTTTGCGAGCCTTCAGCCGCTGCTCGCAGCCGGGGCATAACGTTGATTATTTTTGCGAACGGCTCTAGTCGAGCAGTTCCTGTATCGCTTTGCTGTACTGCGCCGAGTCATTGCCGGATGTCGCCTGAGGGCCTACGATAAACCGGCCATAGATAAGCACACTCCCCGGCTGATATCCCCGTCTGGTGGCGTCCGCCTCCATCTGCGTCTTGACCTTGCTTTGCGCCGCGAGAGCATCCTCATCGCTGGCGCATTCAATGAAGAATACGATCCCCTTGCTATCAGGCAAATTGACTTCCTGCATCGTCATATTGACAGGCTGGATGCCAATCCTCTCCTTCATTTGTGCCGCCGCTTCCGGTGGCGCGGCTTCGCTTCGTCCCACCTGAATATTCCCACCGCTCTTAAACGTAATCTCCGCCATCGATTGGTAAACTTTTTTTGCTGCCGCCCCCACAACCGCAGCCGTTGCCACAGCTCCCGGCGTGGCTGCCACCGTAACGGGAGTTCCAGAACTTTGCACAACCGCCGTAGCCAAAGGTTCGATTGCCGCATTCCCAGTAACCGGAGTTTCGGTCGCCGCACCCCCAGCAACCTCATGCGTCTGACCATTCGAAGTTTCACTTGCCGCGTTTGAAGCGTCTGCTCCCTGCGAAGCGACTTTCTTCTCTCCCCCGCATCCCCACAACATCCCTGCCAGACAAAACATTCCCAATATAAATCCATGTCCCGTGCGCATGAGCCGAATCCTCCAGAGTTTGTTGAAATTAGCCGTACAATGGTGCAAATTGCCCAGCATTCTTCGCCATCAAGGCCTATGCACCCGCTCACAGCAATTCCCTCGCCAGACTATAAAAAGAACTCCGGTTCATTCTCTAGACAATGTCTGAATCTTTGCGGCTTTGCGTCTTTGAGTCTTTGCGCTGCATCTTCTCTCGAATTTATTTTACGATTATGGTCCCGCAAGGGTCGCTAAGGGTCTGTAAGGGAATTCCCAAATCCCCCAACTCATGAGATAATCCTCCAGTGATTCAGGCCCACAAGCCCGAGTCTTAATCAATCTCAAGTCGCGCTGGTATTCCATTTTACGTCTTGGAAAGGCCAAACCCTCTCCCCCCATCTTGAATTTTACGTTATCGATTTTTCATTTTGCATTGCATCTGTATTCTTTCACTATTCACTATTCACTCTTCACTCTTCACTTTTAATACCCATGACTCATTCCAAACCAATCATAGAAATTTCCGCCCTCTCGCTCGCCGTCAAACAAATCATGGCCAGCGCCGACACCGCCGACGTCACGCCCGGCGCCTCGCTGACGCGTAAAATGCGCGCCCTGGCCGTCGCCGAACAAGTCCTGGAAGTCTGGTTCGAGCACGCCGAACCCCTCGCCCGCGCCGCGCAACTCGACATGCGCGATTTCGACCGCGCCGTCCGCGTCCTAAGCCGCCTCACCGCCATCCAGCAATCGCTAAGCAGACTCCAGGCCACCATCAAAACGAATCTCGACCCCGACCCCGATTCCGGCCCCCAAAACGACCCAAATTCAGGCCCCAATTCCAACTCTCAACACAACGATCATAACTCCGAATCCCAAGTCGCCGCCCAAGCCGAAGTCCAAGCCGCCGCCGCGCAGCTCGACGCCGAAATCGCCGAGGCCCTAGCCGAAGCCATCGACCTGCAAACCATCGCCCACAATAAATCGCGCGCCGCCAGCCTTCAAAAATCCGGCAACGCCGCCGCTCCGGGCGCCCCATCCATAGCTTCCATCATGAACAACAATGACCTCCCCGCCCCGACCCGCATGCTCCTCGCCATGGAACACCTCGACGCCGCGCAAGCCCGCGCCGAGCAAGTCATGTCCCAGCCCGCACCATCCCATGGCGCACATTTCCAAAACTATTCCGCAGCGACAAACTTCACCCCATATTCCAACGACCCCGACAATCTCCTCATCGACCCCAACGGCACTCAATACCTCCCCAATCCCATCCGCGCCGCGCGCGACCCGTGGTACAACGCCTCCGCCATCACGCGCATGCAAAACAACGAAAAACGCCGCGCCGCCGGCGAACCCCCGCCCCCGCGCAAACCCTCCAACACCCTCCGCGACCCCCAAGACCTCAATATCCCCAAGGGAAAG
>JADMIO010819971.1_pt1 | contig 42636 bp, 35 predicted proteins | sample 8958161 | NCBI WGS metagenome assembly JADMIO01 (sample SAMN16585339, study PRJNA669376) | soil metagenome | isolation source: Crop rotation soil | place: USA: Cullars Rotation, Alabama | collected 2011
CCGCGACTTCAAGTCACGTGAATTCCAAGCTTCGGATCCCACTGTGCTGGAAAGGGTGACGTCCGGGAAGGCGGCCTTCAGCGATTCCTTCACCAGGCCCTGGTAGTCGGCATTGGCGAGGATCTCGGCATCGTTCTTGCCGTCCGGCGTGATGACGGCCGGATCCAGCGCGACGTCGAGCGCGATCTCGGTCCGATAGAAGGCGCTGTACCCCTTGCTGCAGACCGAGACCAGCAGCACCGCCAGCATGGCGATGGCAAGGCCGACCGCGATCTGGCCATAGAGCCGAAAGCGGCGTTCCGCGGCATAGCGGCGGCGGATGCGCCGTTCGCTGAGATCCGGGCGTTTGATACCCGTTTGAACGTCCTGGGCGTCACTCATATTGCTCTCGATACTTTTTGACGATGCGGAGGGCGACGATGTTGAGGATGAGGGTGATGACGAAGAGCAGGAGGCCCAGCGCAAAGGCCGCCAGCGTCTTCGGGCTGTCGAATTCCTGGTCACCCACCAGCAGCGTCACGATCTGCACCGTCACGGTGGTGACCGCTTCCAGGGGGTTCGCGGTGAGGTTGGCGGTCAAGCCCGCCGCCATCACCACGATCATGGTTTCGCCGATGGCGCGGGAGACGGCGAGCAGCACGCCACCCATGATGCCGGGGAGTGCTGCCGGCACCACGACCTGGCGGATGGTCTCGGACTTTGTGGCACCGAGCGCAAAGGCGCCATCACGCATCGCCTGCGGCACCGCGTTCATCACGTCGTCGGAAAGCGAGGAGATGAAGGGGATGATCATGACGCCCATGACGAGACCGGCGGCGAGTGCCGATTCAGAGGCGACGTCGATGCCGATATAAGCGCCAAAGCCACGGATGAGCGGTGCGACCGTGAGGGCGGCGAAGAAGCCGTAGACGACGGTCGGGATGCCGGCCAGGATCTCGATGAGGGGCTTCGCCCAGGCGCGGGTCTTGCGGCTGGCATAATCGGAGAGATAGATCGCCGACATGAGGCCGACCGGGACCGCCACCACCATGGCAATGATGGTGATGAGGAGCGTGCCGGCAAAGACCGGAATGGCACCGAAGGCACCGGACTGGCCGACCTGGTCGGCGCGGATCGCCATCTGCGGCGACCATTGCAGACCGAAGAGGAACTCGAAGACCGAGACCTGCGCAAAGAAGCGCATCGCTTCGAACACCAGCGAGAGGACGATGCCGACCGTGGTGAGGATCGAGAGCAGCGAGCAGACGATCAGCAGCACCATGGTGACGCGTTCGACCGCATTGCGGGCACGGAAATTGGCGCCGACATGGCGCTGCGCCCAGGCCAATCCCAAAGCGGCAACGCCCAATGTGGCTGCGGCGATGGCTGCCCAGATCACGTCATGACCGGTCTTCGAATCGCCGGGCAGGAAATGGGCGGCGACGGCGCCGAGGATCAATGCCGCGGCACCGGGCAGGAAGGCACCGAGACCGACGAAAATGCCGTGATAACCCGGCAGCGAATGCAGCTGGCGCGTGGCACCGCTGACACTGGCAAAGGCGCGGCGGCGGCCAAGCTGGAAGCCGACCGAGCTCAGGATCAGCAGCAGGCCACCCGCAATCCAGGGCAGCAAGGCCGAGGTCGCGGCAAGATTGATCCCGGCGCCCAGCGTGCTGGCGATGGGCAAAGCGGCAAGTACCGCGGCGGCTACTTCGGCATGTTCAGGTGCCGGCATCGGAATCATCCCCTTATCGACCAGATATCCTTGGGCGCCGGAAGCGCGTTCGCTGACGAATTCGGCGACGAATTCCGCGAGGCCCGGCACGATCGCGCGGTGCTGCGCCTTGACATAGAGATAGAGCTTGCGGGCGATCTCGTAGGACCCGTTGATGATGTTGTCTTCCGAGGGCTCGACACCGTCCATGAGACTGCCCTGCAGCTTGTCGCGGTTGTCAGCAAGGAAGGAGTAACCGAGGATGCCGAAGGCCTTGGGATTGCCATCGAGCTTCTGCACAATGAGATTGTCGTTCTCACCGGCATCGATATAGGCGCCGTCTTCGCGGAAGGTCTGGCACTTGGCCTTGCGATCCTTTTCATCGGCAATGGCGGCGATTTCCGGGAAGCCGTGGCAGCCCTTATCCATCACCAGTTCCAGGAACGCATCGCGCGTGCCGGAGGTGGGCGGCGGGCCCAGCACTTCGATCTTGTCGGCAGGCAGGGCCGGATTGACTTCCGACCAGAGCTGATAGGGGTTGGCGAGCAGGACGCCGTTGACCGGCACTTCCTTGGCCAGCGCCAGATAAAGATCCCGGACCGAGAGGCCGCGCGGCGCTGCCGACTTCGACGAGGCGAGCACGATGCCGTCATAGCCGATCTCGACCTCGACGACGTCGGTGACACCATTCTGCTGGCAGGTCGCCTTCTCGCCGTCCTTGATGGGACGCGATGCATTGGCGATGTCGGGGAAGCCTTCGCCAACCCCGGCACAGAACAGCTTCAGCCCGCCGCCGGTGCCGGTCGATTCCACCACCGGCGCCTTGAAGCCGGCCTGGGCGAAATGCTCGGCGACACTGGTGGCAAAGGGATAGACCGTCGAGGATCCCACGATATGGATCTGGTCGCGGGCCAGGGCTTCCGTCGGCAGCAGGGTGGCAATGCCCAAAGCCAAGCCGATCAGGGTCGAAAACCAGGGCCGGGCGGGAAGCAAAGAGCCGCGATGGCGCGCCATGATGGGGATCTCTCTTTTCATCGTCGTCCGGCTGAGTACGACACTAATGTTACAGCTTGATGAACCCCCAAAAAGCGATTTTTGCCAATAGCTTAGATTCACCCAAGCTTGACGGCGGGGCCTTGAATCGGCCAATTTCAGGCCTTGGGGCGGCATGGCCCGCCCACAGATCAGGGATGGGAACCATGGCCTACGACACCAACAATATTTTCGCCAAGATCCTGCGCGGCGAGATCCCGTGCGACAAGGTCTATGAGGACGCCCATGTCCTCGCCTTTCGCGACATCCGCCCCCACGCCAAGGTCCATGTCCTGCTCATTCCCAAGGGCGCCTATGTCTCGCTGGAGGATTTCGCGGCCAAGGCCTCGGAGGCAGAGATCGTTGCCTTCCACCGCGCCATCCCGAAGATCAGCGAGAAGCTGGGCATTGCCGTTACCGGCTACCGCGCCATCGCCAATAGCGGCGCCGACAGCCATCAGGAGGTGCCGCATTACCACCTGCATCTGCTGGGTGGGCAGAGGCTGGGGCCCTTGCTGGCCCTCCCCGCATAAGCTGTGAGCGCAGCTCACGGCAGCTGCCAGAATTGATCGGTTGTGGGAATCGGGCGGGCATAGCATGAACGGCCCAGCCAAGGATGAGGACTGCAACCAGGAGCCGCCGCCATGCTGACGCTTTACGACAGCGCCATTTCCGGTAACGCCTACAAGGTCCGCCTGCTGCTCTCGCAGCTCGGCCTTCCCTTCAGCCGCATCGAGATGAATGTCGATGACGGGTCGACCCGCACCCCGGCCTTCCTCAAGGTCAACCGCAACGGCAAGGTGCCTGCGGTGGTGCTGGAAGACGGCACAGCGCTCTCGGAATCAGATGCCATCATCTATTATTTTGCTGAAGGCACGCCGTTCTGGCCGGCGGCCAAGCTGGACCGCGCCCGCGTCCTGCAATGGATGTTCTTCGAACAATACAATCACGAGCCGACCATCGCGGTTGTGCGGCACTGGGTGGCGCATCTCGGGAAAACGCCGGCCAATGAACCGGCGTTGCCGGCAAAGATCGCCGCCGGCTACCGGGCGCTCGAAGTGATGGAAGACCATCTGTCGCGAAGCACGTTCTTCGTCGGCGAGGCCTATTCGATCGCCGACATCGCGCTTTATGCCTATACCCATGTCGCCCATGAAGGCGGCTTCGACCTTGGCCGCTATCCCGGCATCACGGCCTGGCTGGCCCGCGTCGCCGGCCAGCCGGGCCATATCCGCATCACGGATTGAGGCGTCAGCGGTAGGGATCCGCTGCGTCGCGCAAACCGTCGCCGAGGAAGTTGAACGCCAGCACCACCACGATCACCGGCAGGATCGGCAGCATCAGCCATGGGTAGAGCGCCACCACGTTGATGTTCTGCGCCTCGTTGAGGAGCACGCCCCAGGAGGTGATCGGCGGCCGGATGCCGAGCCCCAGGAAGGACAGCGCCGTTTCGCCGAGGATCATGCCGGGAATGGCCAAGGTCGCCGAGGCGATAAGGTGGCTCATGAAGCTCGGCATCAAATGGCGGAAGATGATGCGGCCTGGTGATGCCCCCATCAACTGCGCGGCGACACAGAAATCCTCTTCGCGCAAGGAGAGGAGGCGCGATCGCACGGCACGCGCGAGGCCGGTCCAGTCGATGAGACCGAGGATCACGGTGATGCCGAAATAGATCAGCATCGGCGACCAGGTGACCGGCAGGATCGCCGCCAAGGCAAGCCACAGCGGCAGATGCGGGATCGAGCGCAGGATTTCGATCGAGCGCTGCAGCAGATCGTCGACCCAGCCGCCGTAATAACCAGCAAGGCCACCAAAGGTGATGCCGAGGATGAAGCTGACCGTGACGCCGATGAGGCCGATGGTGAGCGAGATGCGCATGCCGTAGAGAATGCGGGACAGCATGTCGCGCCCCAGCCGGTCGGAACCGAGGAAGAAGAGCGGCGTGTCGTTGTCCGGCGGACAAATGAGGTGCACATCGCCCGGGATGAGGCCCCAGAACTTGTAGGCATCGCCATGGCAGAAGAAACGGATCGGCCGCGGGTCGATCACGTTCTCGGTATAGATGCGCTGCAGGTTCTCCATATCGAGCTTGTAGTCGAGCGCATAGACGAAGGGTCCGATGAACTCGCCTTGATGGGTCCAGTGAACGGTCTGCGGTGGCGCATAGATATAATCGACGTTGCGCGCATGCTGGCCGTAAGGCGCCAGGAATTCGACGCAGAGGATGGCGAGATACATCAGCGCCAGCACGATGCCGGCCGCAACCGCGACGCGATGGCGGCGGAACCGCAGCCACATCATGCGCCATTGCGAGGCGAGATAGATCTTTTCCAGTTCCGGACTGACCTGGTCGACCGAATAGGGGTCGAACGGCGCCTGGCTGACGAAATGGGTCAGCTTCGAGCCCTGATGATGTGCCGGGTAGTGCTGGCCGCCGGGATTGCCGGTCATTTGCGTGTCACTCATTTTTCGGCTCCTGCGCCCAGGCGGATCCTGGGATCCAGCAGCGCCAGCAGCACGTCGGAAATGAAGATGCCGATGACCGTGAGGAACGCCATGAACATGAGGAAGGAACCAGCCAGATACATGTCCTGTGAACGGAGTGCGGAGAGCAGCATCGGCCCGGTGATGGGCAGGGACATCACCACCGAGACGATGACCGAGCCGGAAATCAGTTCCGGCAGCAACGACCCGATATCGGCGATGAAGGGATTGAGCGAGATGCGCAGCGGATAGCGCAGCAGCAGCTTCAAGGGCGGCAGGCCCTTGGCGCGACCCGTCGTCACATACTGCTTATTGAGCTCATCGAGGAGATTGGCGCGGAGGCGCCGGATCATGCCGGCAGTTCCCGGCAGGCCGATCACCAGCACCGGGACCCACATGTGCTGCATCACGCTCATCACCTTGGCCAAGGACCAGGGCTGTCCGACATATTCCGGTTCCATCATCCCGCCGATCGAGGTCCCGAACCATATATTGGCAAAATAGAGCAGCACCAGGGCAATGAGGAAACTGGGAGTGGCGAGACCTAGATAGCCCAGGAAGGTGAAAAGGTAATCGAACAGGGAATATTGATGCGTCGCCGAATAGACCGCGATCGGAAAGGAAACAATCCAGACGAACAGGATCGAGGCCAGCGAGATGATGACCGTCAATGTCAGGCGGTCGCCGACCACTTCCGAGACCGGCAGGTTGTGTTCGAAGGAATAGCCGAGATCACCGAACAGCAGGCCGCCGCTTTCGTGATGCAGGCCTTCCCAGCGGCCGAACATCCAGTGCAAGTATTGGATATGGACCGGTTCATCAAGACCATAGGTCTTGCGCAAGAAGTCCATCTTGTCCTGGTCCATGTTTTCGCCGCGCGATTGCATCTCGGCCATCATGGTTTCCAGGAAGTCGCCGGGGGGCGCCTGGATGATGATGAAGACCAACATGCTGATAGCGAGCAGCGTCGGGATCATGACCAGCACGCGCTGAATGAGGTAGCGAAGCATGGTGCCGGTTCTTCCTATTGCAGCCGGTTTTCGACGGGGCTGGGATCTTTTGGTTGGTCTTGCCAGAACGTGTCCGGTTTGTAGACGCCGAAATGCGCCCCCGGCTCCCATGACCAGATGCCCTTGTCGGGAATATTGTGCATGCCGGTGGCGACAACGACGGGCTGCGGGATGTTGGCAACGGTGCCGATGGTGAAGACCTGCTCCGACCACAGCTGCAGGATCTCGCCCCAGATCGCAGAGCGCGCATCACGGTCAGTCGATTCCCGCCAGGCGGCCAGCAGATCCTCGAGTTTCTTTGCTTCCGGCACGTCGATATCGGTGCCGTTCATGCCGCTGGTCTCGATATACTGGCCCCATTTCGGCCACATCAACTGCTGCTGCGTCGAGGGCGCGAATTCCTGCGGGCTCATATCGGCCGTGGCAAGGCCGTTATCGACGCCGAAGAACACCGACATGATGCTGTCGCCAGCAAAGATGCGGTCGCGGAATACTTCGCGCTGCGACGGCTTCACGAACATGTCGATGCCGATCTGCGACCAGGTGTCCTTGATCAGTTCCAGGATGTCCGATTCCTCGGTCGATTCACCCGCGGTGTCGATGATGATGGTCATGCGGCGGCCATCAGGCAGCAGGCGGAAGCCGTCGTCGTCCCGGGCGGTGAGACCCATTTCATCGAGCAGCCGGTTGGCGGTCGAGGTGTCATAGCTGGACCAGGCGGTCTGGTAATGCGGCTTGAAGAGCGGGCTCAGGTTCTGGATGGTGTTGGCTCCTTCCTTGCCGAGCCCGTAATAGATTGCCTGGTTGATCTCGTGCCGGTCGATGCCAAGCGACAGCGCACGGCGGAAGCGGACATCGCGGTTGACCGCGCGCCAGGCTTCGTCATTGCAGTTGAGATTGGGATAGAGCGCGAAGTTCGAGCCGCGACTGTCTTCCCAGAGATGCAAACTGAAGCGGCCGCTCTTTTCCGCCTGCTTCAGGAAGGTGTAGTTGTCGAAGCGGATATAGCGCGCCTGCAGATCGGTTTCGCCCGCACCGGCTTTGGCTGGGATGAGCTTGCTCTCGGCGACATCGAACACGATCTGGTCGAGATAGGGCAATTGCCGCCCCTGCGTATCGACGCGGTAGTAGTAAGGGTTGCGTACGAAGACCAGGCGGTCCGCCGGCGGCTTGACGCGCAGGACCCAGGGATCGAGGGTCGGGAGTTTCGGGTTGTCGTTGCGGTAAAGATTGCCGCGCCGATTGAGTAGAGCGGCCCAGCTTGGCTGGCCGCTATCCTTGACCGCCGCTTCCAGTTCGGCCGGGTCCGCATATTTCTGATGGAATTTCTTCAGGTACTTCGACGGCGCGTAGATATAGAGCGGCCCGGCGGCCGCGAGCGCCGGCAGGAAATCCGTATTGGGCTTGGCCCAGGTATAGCGGATGGTGGTGTCGTCGATCACCTCGACCTGGGGCGGTTGGCCGTCGACCAGCATGGTCTTCGGGGGACCGGCCGGCATCAGATCGGCATTGTTGGCGACGTCTTCCCACCAGAAGCGGAAATCCTCCGTGGTGAAGGCCTTGCCGTTCGACCACCGGTGGCCCTTGCGCAGATGCAGGGTGAAGATGCGCCCTTCCGCAATGTCGAAGCTTTCCAGCAGATCCGGGACGATCTTGTAGTCGCGGTCATAGCCAACGAGGCGCGCATAGGAATAAGCGGTGAGGATGCGGCTGTCCTTGGGACTTGCCATCAGCATGCGCATTTCGCCGCCCTGCTTGCCGGTCTCGTCCATGGTGGCGACGGCCGGGTTCTCCGGCAGACGCTCGGTCACCGGCGGCAGATCGCCCTTGGCTTCGGATTCGGCAAAGTAAGGCGGGCTGACAAAGCTGCCGGCTTCGGCGGCTGCCGCGACATGCGCGGTCGGGATCACAAGCGCGGCGACGAGAGCCGCCTTCAGCAGAAACTTGCTCATGCTGCGACACTCCGGATTGCGATGCTTGCCCGGACCCAATGGCCATTGCCGATATCGACCAGCGTCGGCTGGTTGTCGGCATCGATGGTGAAGGGCGCGGCCCAGGCGGCGGGTTGCGAGGTCTTCCCTTCCATCACCTTGTTGAAATCGAGCGGGTTCTCCAGCGTCGGGTTGGGAACCGCGGCGAGCAGCGCCTTGGTATAGGGATGCACCGGGTTGCGGAACAATTCCTGGGTCGGCGCCAGCTCCACCACCCGCCCCGCGCACATCACCATGATGCGGTCGGCCACGTAGTCGACCACGGCGAGGTTGTGCGAGATGAAGATATAGGTGAGGCCCAATTTGTCCTTGAGATCGCGAAGCAGATTGAGAATCTGCGCCTGGATCGAGACATCGAGCGCCGAAACCGGTTCGTCGCAGATGATGAGATCGGGCCGCAGGGCGAGCGCCCGGGCAATGCCGATGCGCTGCCGCTGGCCGCCGGAGAAACTATGCGGATAACGCCGCAGATGCCGGATATCAAGCCCGACCAGGGCCATCAATTCCTTCACCATGTCCGCCCGGGTCGCCGCATTGCCGACCTTGTGGATGACCAGTGGCTCGCTGATGATGTCGAACACGGTCATGCGCGGGTTCAAGGACCCGATCGGATCCTGGAAGACGAACTGCACGCGCTTCCTATAATCGGCAAGCTGGTCGCCACCCATGTTGCGCACGTCGACCTTGCGGCCGCGGTCGTTATAGATGATCTCGCCGGTATCGGCCGAGATCGCCTTCATGATGATCTTGGACAGCGTGGTCTTGCCGCAGCCCGATTCACCGACCAGCCCCAGGCATTCGCCGCGCTGCACGTCGAAACTGACATCCGACACGGCGGCCACGGATTTCTGGGCCTTCATCGACCAGAAGCCGTTCTTGCGGATGGTGAAGCTTTTCGAAACGTTGGCGACCTGGAGCAACGGGCCGGAAAGATCGGCGCCCTTGGGCATGGCGAGCTTGTCGGCAAAGAGCGGGCCAGCCTCGCTCTTGATCTCGCGGATCGGCACCAGCCGTTCGTCCGGTCCCATGCCAAAGCGCGGCACGGCATGCAACAGGGCTTTCAGATAGGGATGTTCCGGCGCGGTGAAAATCTCCTCGACCGGCCCCGCTTCCATCACCTCGCCCTGATACATGACGACGACTTCGTCGGCGATGTTGGCGACGACGCCAAGATCATGAGTGATCATCAGCATCGCCATGCCGAGCTCGGTCTGCAGATCGGCCATCAATTTCAGGATCTGCGCCTGGATGGTGACGTCAAGCGCGGTGGTCGGTTCGTCGGCGATGAGGAGCGCCGGCTTGCACACCAGTGCCATGGCGATCATCGCGCGCTGGCGAAGGCCCCCGGAAAGTTCGAAGGGATAGGTCTTCAGCGCCCGCTCCGGGTCCGGGAAGCCGACGGCGCGCAGCATTTCCAGCACGCGCGCACGGCCGTCCGCTTCGGAAAGCTTCGAATGCAGGTGCAGTGCCTCGGCAATCTGGTCCCCGATCGTATGGACCGGGGAAAGCGAGGTCATCGGCTCCTGGAAGATGATCGAGATCGACCCGCCACGGATCGATTGCATGACCGGGCCGTTGCGCTCGAGCTTGGCGATGTCGACGATGCCGCCCTGATGTCCCCAATCGCCGCCGCCATTGCGGCGGTCGAGCAGGATTTCACCGGACCGGATGGTGGCCGATTTCGGCAGCAGGCCCATGATCGCCTGCGCGCAGACCGATTTGCCGGAGCCGGATTCGCCAACCAGGGCCACGGTCTTTCCTGCCGGAATCCGGAAGCTGACGCCGCGCACGGCCTGGACCGAGCCGCCTTCCAAGGCAAAATCGATGGCGAGATTGCGAACGCTGAGGAGGTCGGTCATGCCGGCACCTCGATGCCCAGGGAAAGCAGGTTATGGGCGGTGTAGGCATCGACCAGGATGCCGTTTTCCTTGGCCACCAGCGCGGCCTTGGTGACCAGGCTTTGGAAATGAGGCAGATCGGAATCAACCGTGATGCTGCCGCCCGCCGCCCTCAGCTTCAATGTCATCCACCCCCCCTTGTTCCGCCCGAACACGGATCGTACCGCGTAGAACCGCAAACTCAACCCTTTGAGGTCTTTCCAGGCGATGAAACGGCGCTGAAAAGGGCCTGAGCCGATGCCATCTTCACCGACTGTGATACGCGTCACATGACGGTTGGCGGCATTGGCCGTGACGATCAGGAAGAACAGCGCCAGCCCGACGAAGAACCAGAATATACCGGAACCGCTTTCGCTGGACGCCAGGATCTGGACGGAGACGGCGAGCCCCACAATTCCCAACAGGTAATCCTTCACCAGGACCGACAGCGGATACCGAAACTCGAGCATGAAAAGCCAACCCCTAACCCAATTATTGCCGGCTCAAGGCCGGGGCCACAGGGCGGATGGCGGCTGGAAAGCCGTGCCCTCCCCCCTTTGGGCGAGCCAATCTTGCAAATTATCGAGGAATCTCCAAGTGGCGGTATCATGAACGAGGTGATGGGTGAGGATTCCGGTGGGCATATCGGCCTCTGCCTGGCCCTGCCGCCGCGCAGCGAGATGCCAGACCAAACGCCCCAGGGCCGCTTCGAGCCCGACAAAGCCGCGGCTGCCGCGCCAATCAATGACGTCGACCACGGTATCGATCTGCCGGAGGTCCGCCACCACCGGACGCGGCTTGAAGGGCGGCTCGCTGAAACGGGTGAGGCCGCGAAAGCCCAACTGGGGCAGCAAGGACAGCCAATTATCCGACAACCGGTTCCAGGGCGGGGTCAGGACGGGTAAAAATTGCTGACCAAAGATGTTTTGCAACTGCGTGCTGGCAATGGTGAGCGCCAGGCGGATTTCGGATTCCGGCCGGGTCGCCGGGAACTCGCTCTTCTTGGCGCCCCCTTCTCCATGATTGAGATGGCCGACCCCATGCTGCAGCACAGTGGCCGTAGGCCATCCGGCAAGCGCTGCTGCGAGCGATTGCTCCAGTGGCCGGTCGATTGCCATCGGGATGACGGCCAGCGCCAAGGGTGCAGTTCGCGCCGCCCGCTGCAATTCCTGCAGCGCCGGGGTCGCGGCCACGGCATCGTCGTCACGCCACCACAAATCGGGCGTCCGCCCGGCGGCACGCCACAGGTCCCATTCGCGGGCAAGATCATCCCAAGGGCCCACAGCGCTACCCACGCCGGGCCGCCAGGGCTTGCAGGACGATCTCCGCTGACCGCTCGGCCCCGCCCAGATTGAGCGCGATCGGCAAGGCGCCATGGGCCGCACGGCGGGTCAGGGTCGCCGCCAAGGTCGCCGGGTCGAGATTTTCGGGGTTGAGGACATCAAGTGCGTCACGCTCGGCAAGGAGCGTTGCCCTGAGGCCTTGTTCGCTTTCCTGCCCTTCCGAGAAGGGCAGGATCACCGCCGGCGTCTGCAGCGCCAGCAATTCGACCACGGTGTTGTAGCCGCCCTGGCTCAGCGAGACATGGCAATCGGCAAAGAGCTGGGCAAGGCCCGGGCGATAGCGGTCGACCTGGATGCCGGGATCGATCGCCGCCGCTTGCGTCAACAAGGCAAAGTCCGCCTCCGGCAGATTGCGCCCGGTGACAAAGCGCCAGGGCCGTTCCTTCAGGGTGGAGAGGCGCCGGGCTGCCAGAGCCGCTGCAAAAAGCGGCCCGCCCACGGCTCCGCCCCCGGCCGAGACCAGGACCTCGCCATTGCTGCGGTCAGCGCTTGGCGTCACTTTGAGCTTCTCGACCACGTACCCGGTGTAATGCAGCTTGTCAGCGATGGACTGCGCGCGCGGAAAGGTCCGCTCGAACGGCACCAGGGCCGCGTCGCCATGCACCAGCACCAGATCGAAATAGCGCCGCACCAGATCGGCCGCTTCCATGACCCGGTCCTCGCGCCCCTTATCGACCAGGATGTCGCGGACCGAGCTTGCCAGCAGCAATTTGGCGTTCTGCGCCCAATAGAGCAGCGGCAGCAGCTCGAAGCGGAACTGCCGGCGGCCAAAGGGATACATCTCCAGCACCAGGATATCCGGGCGGAAGGCGGCAACCCCTTTCAGCAGCAAATCGCGCCGCTGGTCCTTCCAGTCGCTGTCGATCACCTTGCCCGACTCATCGAGCAAAGCGGAAAAGGCGGCGTCGGCCGCAACACACGGCGGCAGCTGCAGAATGCCGGCGCGGCCGAAATTGATGTCGGCGACCGCAACACCGCCGGAAATCACCAGCACCTCGGCGCCGGCATCGCAAAATGCCCGCGCCAAGGCCGCCGCCCGCCGCAAATGACCGATGCCGAGAAGGTGCTGCACATAAAGTGCGATACGTGGTGCCTCAGGCATGCACCTGCTCCAGATCAATATTCAATGTCACCACGTCCGGCCGTCCATTCGCTTCGATGCGAAAGAGGTGGGCGCGGCCGTCCTTCAGTTTGATCGGCGGTTTTTCCGTCATCTGCCAGCCGCTCGCCAGCGCATAAAGGGCCCGCTGCACGGCCTTGTGGCTGACCAGCACGGTGTCGCGGCCCTCGGCCGCGAGCCGCGCCAATAGTGGCTTGAGGCGCGCCTGCACTTCGCGCGGGCTCTCGCCGTTGGGCGCCCGGAAATCGAGGCCGAGGGATTCCCGCACCTCCGCATCCGATCCCTGCGCACCCCGCAAATCAGCGAGGCTCTGCCCCTCCCAATCGCCAAAACTCATCTCGCGGAGATCCGGCTCGACCTCCGCCACCGTGTTGGGAAACAGGATCGCCGCCGTCTCGCGTGCCCGGGACAAGGGGCTGACCAGCAGGCGCCAGCTTTGCCAATCGGCCGGCGGGCTCCAGCTGGCGGCAACGATGCGGCCCTCTGGCCCCAATCCGATATCGGTCCGGCCCTGCAGGCGCTTCTCGACATTCCATTGCGTCGGTGCGTGGCGGATGATGGCGCAGTGGATCGTCATGCCGCCAGCACCTTTGCCAGCGTCCTGCGCAAGGTGGCCGCAGCAGTGGCCATGTCATGGAACTTCCGCGCATGCGCTTGCGCCGCCATGCGTACGGGGCCCAAATCGCGTTCCAGCGCAAAATCCACGTCGGCCGCAAAAGCGGTCGCATCACCTGGATCGGAGAGCCAGCCGGTTTCTCCATCGGCGACGATTGCGGGGACACCGCCCGAAGCACCGGCAATGACCGGTGTGCCGCAAGCCTGCGATTCCAGCAGCGCCATGCCGAAGGCCTCGTTGATCGCCGGCCAGACGAAGAGATCGGCGCTGGCATAGATTTCGGGGAGTTCTGCCGGCGGCTTCAACCCCAGCCAGGCCACGCGCTTGGCCATCGGCGCAAACGCCTGCTCGACCTCGGCCCTGGCCGGGCCGTCGCCGACGATCAGCAACTGATAGGCGCGCGTCACATGACGCAATGCCTCGGCCAAGGTCTGGTAGGAGGCAAGCTTGTCGCCCTTGCGCATCATCGCGACCGCGAGCAGCCAGGGCATGTCCGGATCAAGATGGTAATGCTGCGACAGCTTCAGGCGCCCCAGGCTGCGGTCAGGCCCGCGCGATGTCCCCAGAAAGGCGCCGATATCCAGAAAAGGCGGCAGATCGACCAGCCGCTTTGCCTTCACGATGCCGGCAAGGCATTCCTTGTCAGTGGGGTTGAGACAGAAGATTGCCGTCGCCTGCTTGATCGCCGCCTCCGCCGCCGCATGGGAAAAGGCGAAGGGCCCTTGTGCGCGCTTGGGCGCATGGCTTGCTTCGGCCACGAGATAGGGAATGTCGAGCGCCTTCGCGACCGCCGGTCCCACCCAATCAACCGCCTTGTAATAAAGATGATAGGTGAACCAGGCCTGCGGCCGTTTGGCCTTGGGCAATTTCTTGTATTTGGCAATGAGCCGCGCCGCGGTCTGCCGGCCTTTCGCCGCCATGCGCTGTTGTGCCGCCTCGTCGCTGCCCGTCACCCGCGACCGGAACCGGCTCGCCAGCATGATCTCCGCCCCGGCGATTTTCAGCGCCTGCATCAACAACCGCGCCACCGTCCGGTCACCGGAGGGATCGGGATGGTCGGGTGCTTTCAAAGGAGCGTAGAACGCGATTTTCATGGGCCGGATGGTGCCGACTGGCGCGCCACGGGTCCAGACAAAAGTAACATCGCAAAGCCGGGCATCACTCTGCGCGCGTGGCGCGCTCGCCCAGATCCTCGCCGAACCGCTGCGCCAGATCCGCGATGCCAGCTTCCATGGCGAACTGGGCGCGAAGGCGTGCAAACCCTGCGGCCCCGAGGGCCGCGCGCTCTGCCGGATTGGCGATAAGGCGCCCCAAGGCCGCCGCCAGGGCCGCGGCATTCTCCGGCGGTACCAGCAGCCCGGTCTCGCCATCCCGGATCAATTCCGGAATGCCGGAAATGTTGGTGGCGATGCATGCCAAGCGCTGGCTCTGCGCTTCCATCAGCACATTGGGCAGGCCGTCGCGGTCGCCATCGGCGGCGATCTGGGCCGCCAGCACGAAGAGATCGCTGCGGCGATAGGCGGCCAACACCTCGGCCTGGGGTTTTGCCCCCAGCCAGGTGATGCGGCTGGCGATGCCCAGCGCCATCGCCTCTTCCTTCAACCCCGCATCCAGCGGCCCACCGCCGATATGGGTGAGGTGCCAGGAACTCTCCTTGGGCAATTGCGCCAGCGCATCGAGCAGCACGGCATAGCCCTTTTTCGGCACCAGCCGCCCGACCGAGAGAATTTCGACCGGTGCGCCCAGGGCCGGCTCACGCGCAGGCGGTTCCGGAAAGCGGGTGAAATCGAGGCCGTGATAGACCAGCGCCACCTTTTCCGGGTCTTTGCTCAAGGCGTGGAGATGCGCGTGGCCGCTGGCGGTGCAGGTCACCAGCCAGTCGAGGCTTTTCAGCTTTTCCCGCTTGTCCCAATCGGGCGAGGTCCAGATATCCTTGGCATGGGCCGAACAGCTCCACGGCGTCCCGGCCATCAGATGGGCGTAATAGGCGACCGCCGCCGGCGTGTGCAGGAAATGGGCATGCAGGCGCCGCACATCGCCCGGCATTTCAGCGAGCAGCACGCAAGCTTGGCCAAAGCGCCTTCCACGATTGGGCGTCGGATCCCGCACCAGATCCTTCACCCATTGCCACAGCGCGCGGCCGAAACCCGGCTGCCGCAGCGACAGGCAGGCCGCCCGCAGCACGCGCCAGGGTTCCTGATAGAGATATTCCGGCAGATAGGTGACCTTGGCCCGGATCTCGTCATGCACCAGGTGGCGGTATTTGTCGGTCGGCCGGCGCAGGCTCCAGATTTCAATCGGGACGCCGCGCTTTTCCAGTGCCAGGATTTCCTGGGCAATGAAGGTTTCGGAGAGGCGCGGATAGCCTTTCAGCAGAAAGACGATACGCCCGGAAACCTCGCCGCCAGTACTTTTAGCGCCAGCACCCTTGCCTTGGATCACGTGACGGGGTGTCGCTTAGCGCTTGCGTCGCGCAAGGCGAAGCGATGTCGGGTTGCGCCCGCGCTCCAAGGCCTGCTGCGCAAGGCGATTGACGTTGTTGAGCCCGTCGAGCAGGCCCGGCACCACCACATCGGAGGGCAGGGATTGCTGCGGCAGCTGGCGGAGCGCCGTCGCCATCTTGCGCCAATCACGCACACCGTCATCTTCCAGCATCGCTGCCAAGCCCATTTCCTCGGCCTTGGCCGCGCGCAGGAACTGTTCCATGCGCGGCCGCGTCCGCGGAATGATGAGGGCGCGTTTGTCGAAGGAAACGATCTCGCAGAAGGTGTTGTAGCCACCCATGGCAACGACGCCGATGGCGCGCGACATGACATGTTCCATCTGCGCGTCGAACGTGATCGCCTCGACCTTGTCGAGCTTCGCCGCGCGGGTCAGGAATTCGGCCTGGCGGTCGGAATGCATGAAGGGCCCCAGCACCAGCAGGGCCGGATGCGGCAGGCGCGGGTCGTTTTCATAGGCGCGCAAGACCCAATCGACCACGTCCTCGCCATCGCCACCGCCACCCGTGGTGACCAGGATATAGGGCGCTTCCAGCTTTTGCAGCGGCACCGGCAAACCGGGCCCCTGCGGCAAGGAACGGTGCAGATAGCCGGTATAGATCATCTTGCGCTGCACCGATTTCGGCAGCTCGATGCCTTCCAGCGGGTCGCAGATCTGCGGCAGGCCATAGATCCAGATCTGGTCGTAAAGATCGCGCAAGGCTGGCATGACCTTCTTGCGCCGCCATTCCGGCACCAGGGCTGCCGGCTCGTCCATGATATCGCGCAAACCCAGCACCAGATGCGTGCCGCGCTCTTTGAGCATCTCCAGGGTCTCGGTCACCTCACCGCGAAGCCCCAAGGGCTCCTTGTCGACGATGAAAATGTCGGGATCGAAGATTTCCGCCGTGTGCTTGATGATCGACGAACGCAAGGCCAGCGTCTCCTCGGTATCGATGAGGAGCGAGAGCGAGGTGTAATCCCCCGACCGCAGCTTGATGACGCCGGGAATGCGCACGAAATCGACGCGGGCGCGGAAATTGAAACTGCCGATGATCGGCGAGCCGGTCAGGATGATGACCGACATGTCCTTGTTCTGCTCGACCAGCCAATGGGCGATGGTCTGGCAGCGGCGCAAATGGCCGAGGCCGAACGTATCATGCGAGTATATAAGGACGCGGGCGCCCCTGGTCATGGCGTCTTCCATCTGCACGCGTCCCCGATCCCCCGAACGTCGCGAGCCCAAACCGCCAGCCTAGGAACAGCAGGCCGGCGGAGTATGGCACAGGAGAAATACGGGCTGAAAGGCAAAGTTTGGTGACGCCCGATCATCTCTGGATTAAGCCAAAGCATTGACATTGCGTGATAATTCGTTTCCATTGCGCGTGGGGTGCAAGCCGAAGCGGCAAGTTTCAGGGGGCGGCCGGGGTCATGGAGCCTAGATTATTCAAGTACATATGGCGTCATTCCTGGCGCGATCAGATCCCAATCCTGATTGTCGTCGTCGTGGCGCAGGTGATGTATCTCGTCTCCCTCGATTTGCCCAAGCGAATTGTGAACGACGCCATCCAGGGCCGCGTCTTCATGGTCGACAGCGACGCCGTGGTTGCCTGCAAGGCAGCGGCGGCCGAGGCAGCGACCTCAACCGCCACCTCGATTGCGGCCTCGGAAGCGACTTCGGGGGCCACGTCCGACGCCGCCAGCACCGCCGCCCCGGCGGTACCCTGCCCGCCGGAAGGCCAGGCGCTGACCAAGCTCGATCCGGACAAAAAAGCCGACTTTCTGAAATTCACCCTGCCCTTGCCGGATTTTCTCGGCGGGCCGGTCACCCTCTTTGACGGCTTCCAGCTCAACCAGCTCTATTATCTTTTTGCCCTTTGCATCGCCTATCTCTTCTTCGTCGTGCTCAACGGCTGGCTGAAGCAGACGGTCAACACGGAAAAGGGGCGCCTTGGCGAGCGCATGCTGCGCCGCCTCCGCTTCGAGCTCTTTGACCGGGTGCTGCAATTCCCCCTGCTGCAATTCCGCAAGGTGAAGCAGGCGGAAATCGCCACCATGATCAAGGACGAAGTGGAGCCCCTGGGCGGCTTCATCGGCGACGCCTTCATCACGCCCGCCTATCTCGGCGGCCTTGCCGCCACGGCACTTCTCTTCATCTTCATGCAGAATGTGGCCATGGGCCTCGTCACGGTGGCGATGCTGGCGATCCAGATCGTCGTCATCCCGAAGCTGCGCGTCAAAATCCTGATGCTCGGCAAGCAGCGCCAGATCACGGCGCGCCAGCTTGCCGGCCGCATCGCCGAAAGCGTCGACGGCGCCATCGAAATCCACGCCAACGACACCTCGAATTACGAGCGCGCCGACATCATCGACCGGCTGGGACGGATCTTCCAGATCCGCTTCGACCTCTATCAGCGGAAGTTCCTGGTCAAATACATCAACAACATGCTGGCGCAGACCACGCCGTTTCTCTACTTCGTCATCGGCGGTTATCTCGCCTTGAAGGGCGAGTTCGACGTCGGCACCCTCTTGGCCGTGATCAGCGCCTATAAGGATCTGCCCTCGCCGATCAAGGAATTGATCGACTGGGACCAGCAGCGCCAGGACGTGCAGATCAAATACGACCAGGTGATCGAGCAGTTCAGCCCGCCCGGCATGCTGGACCCAAGGCTGCAGGCGCTCGATGCCGAGAACACCATCGATGCCGCACCCTTTGCCCTGGAACGCGTCGCCTATCACGACGAGAGCGGCGCCATGCTGGTCGAGGACGTCTCGCTGGAACTGGCGCCGGGCGAGCACATCGCCTTTGTCGGCACCAATAACAGCGGCAAGGAAGCTCTGGCCGGCCTGATGGGCCGCCTGGTGCGCCCGAGCAACGGCAACATGCGCTATGGCGAGCGTGATCTCAGCGATTTGCCGGAATCGGTGACCGGCCGGCGCTTTGCCTATCTCGGCGACGAGACTTATCTGCTGCCGATTTCGCTGGAGGAAAACCTGCTCTACAGCCTGAAGCACCGGCCGGTGCGGCAGGCGGTCTATGAGGGGACGGCCCTCGTGCAATATGAACGGCGCCTCTACGAGACACGGCGCGCCGGATCACCGGAACTCGACATCTATGCCGATTGGATCGATTACGAAGGGGCGGGTGTCGCCGACCGCGCCGGCCTCGAAGCCCGGCTGATGGAACTGCTGCGCCTGGTCGAGTTCGAGGACGACGTCTATCAATTCGGCCTGCGCGGCCGCATCGACCCGAAGAACGACAATGGCCTTGCCGAACAGTTTCTCGAGGCCCGCGCCGCCGTGCGCGCGCGCCTCGCTGAACCGCAATTGGCGGCCCTGGTCGAACCGTTCGATCCTGCCCGCTACAACCGCAACATGACGGTTGCCGAAAACATCCTGTTCGGCACCGCGCAAGGAGCTGAGTTCGCGGCCGACGCCCTTGCCGCCAACGCACATCTCGCTGGTGTGCTGGCAGCTGCCGGCGTCACCCAGGACCTCATCGCCTTGGGCCTCCAGATCGCGACGACCATGGTCGAATTGTTCGCCGATTTGCCGGCAGGCCATCCCTTCTTCGAACAGTTCAGCTTCATCTCGGCCGAAGACCTGCCGCGCTTCCAGCAACTGATCACACGCGTGCAACGGACCGGGATCGACGCCGCGCCGGCCGAGGAAAAGCGCCGCCTGGTCGCCCTCACCTTCCCCTATATCGAGGCCCGGCACCGCTTGGGACTGATCGACGACAAGCTTGAGGAAAAGCTGCTGAAGGCCCGCGCGCTCTTCCGCGAGATGCTGCCGCCGGAAAACGAGGCGGCGATCGAGTTCTACGACCCCGACCGCTACAACACCGCGGCGGCGGTCCAGGACAACATCCTCTTCGGCCGCCTGGTTTACGGCCAGGCCCAGGCCGCGCAAAAGGTCGGCGCCATCCTCTCGGAAGTGATCGAAAGCATGGGGTTGCGGCCCCGGGTCATAGCCGTCGGCCTTGGTTTCAATGTGGGGGCGGCCGGCAAGAAACTGTCCTTTGCCCAGCGGCAGAAGGCCGGGCTCATCCGCGCCTTGGCAAAACGGCCGCAGCTTGTCATTCTCAACAACACGCTGTCGGCCTTCGACGAAGCCAGCCAGCGTCGGTTGCTGGTCAATCTGCGCAAGGACCTGCCCGACGCCGCCTTCGTCTTCGTCACCCACACGGCGGCCCTCGGGCGGGCCTTTGACCGGGTGGTGGTGATGCAGTCCGGGCGGATCGTCGAGACGGGGACGCCGGACCAGCTCGACAAGCCGGATTCGAAATTCCAGGCGCTGATCGGCGCGCCGGAGGGGATGTCGGCATGATGATAAAAACAAGAAACGCCGGTCGAGGATCAATGGGTCGAGGTTTTATGTGATGTCGGACCCGGGTGAGGGTCGGATTCCTTTTCTGTCGGGATGGTTGAGATGAGTATTCAGGAAGATGTCGAGGCGCTGAAGCGCATTCCGCTTTTTGCCAAGGTCGAACCGGCCAAGCTCAAGCTCATGGCCTTCGCCAGCGAACGGGCGCAATACCAGGCGGGCGATCTGCTGTTCCATCAGGGTGATGCCGCCGATGCCGCCTATATCATTCTGGGTGGCGCGGCCGACATTCTGGTCGACACGCCGGGCGGACCGCTCAAAGTGGCCGAGGTCGGCCAGGGTGCTTTCGTCGGCGAAATCGCCATCCTCATGGATGTGCCGCGAACCGCCACCATCAAGGCCACGGAAGCGGTGACGGTGTTGAAGATCACCAAGGAATTGTTCTTCCGCATGGTGACCGATTTCCCCTCGATCGGCATCGAGGTGATGCGCGTGCTGGCCCAACGTATCGAACATATGAACACACAACTGCGCGAAGCGGTGGCGGCACGCAAGTGAAGGAATTTTTGTGAGCCGGCTCGACAGTTTTATCCGCCGCCTGGAGGCGCAGCGCAGCTGCCTCGCCACCGCTGAAGCCCGCAGCCGGAACATCCCCGGCGTGGTCCTGGAACTCGGCCTCGGCAATGGCCGCACCTTCGATCACCTGCGCGAGATCTGCAAGGACCGTGCAATCTATGTCTTTGACCGCCAGGTCGCGGCGCATCCCGACTGCATTCCGGCCCCTGACCGGATGTTCCTCGGCGATTTCACCGAGACCCTGCCCAGGGCCCTGCAGCAATTGGGGCGCGGCAGTGCCGCCTTCATCCATGTCGATCTCGGCAGCGGCGATGCCGCGGCAAGCCAGGCGCTTGCCGCGCGGCTCACGCCCGAGCTCGCCGAGTTGATGGCCCCCGGCGCCGTCCTGGTCAGCGACCAGCCGATCGAGCATCCCCTGCTGCCTGCGATCGAGCTGCCGGCCGGCGTCAAGCCAGGCCGCTATTTCATGGTGGAAAAACGGCGCAAGAGATGAGGCCCCGGAACAGCATGCCCAGATTGATTGCCGCCCTCGCCGCCCTGTTCCTGCTATTGCCGGCCGTAGCCCTTGCCAAGGCGCCGGATGACCGCATTGGCGAAGCGCGCACGCCCGGCACGCCGATGGGCGCCATCGGCATGGTCTTGCGCCTCGGTGCCGACGGATCGGCACTTGGCACCGGCTTTCTCGTCTCGCCCTGCCATGTTCTCACCGCCGCCCATGTCGTCGCGGAAGCCGACGGCATCAAGGCCGACCAGGTGTTGCTGTTCTTTGCCGGCACCGGCGAACTCGGTCCTGAATACAAGGAAGCACATTCCTTCGGTGCGCTCAGTCCGGCGCGGCCGCTGGTCTGGGGCGAATCTCATGATTTCGACAGTGGCTCCACCGCCGACCGGCGCGATGCCTGGAAAAAGGCCGGCTGGGATGATTGGGCGCTGTTGAAGCTCGACCGCTGCCTGGGTGACGAAGGCTTCGGCTATCTGAAGCTGCTACCGTTGACGACGTCGGAATTCATCGAAAGCGGCGGGGCCCGGCCGGTCATTTCGGCGGGCCTCCCGGCCGATCACGACAACGACACGCTGACCGTCGACCCCGCCTGCACCATGATGGGCCAGGTCGACAGCACCGGCTGGCAGCACGACTGCACCACCATGCCCGGGAATTCCGGCGGCCCGATCCTCGCGGCAAGACCTGAAAGCGGCGAGGACTGGCCGCGCGTGCTGGCCCTGACCGTGATCGGCAAGAACGAACATTGGGGCGAGTTGAAGCCGCAGATTGTCGATGCGGGCTCGCCCGATTACCTGCTCCTGCTGCCGACCGCCGTGCCGGTCTCGGCCTTCCTCCCCAAGATCGCGCAGTATCTGCCGCCCGATCCCCGCATCGATGCTTATCTTGCCAAGCACAAGGATATCGACCGCGGCTACGACATCGAAGATCCCAAGCCCGCGATCGACGATCTGACCGCGGCATTGGCGCGCCAGCCCCGCTCGCCGCTACTCCTCACGCGGCGCGGCTCCTGGCTGGAACTGGCGGAAGATGAAGATGCCGCACTGGTCGATTATTCCAGCGCGCTCAAGGCCAATCCGAGCTTCGCACCGGCGCTCTATGCGCGCGCGCTATTGCGCGGTGCCCGCGACGACAAGCTGAAGGGCGATGCCAAGGCGGCAAAAGCCGATCTCGACCAGTTGATCGCCCGCTTCCCGCAATTGCCGCGCCTGCGCATCTCGCGCGGATCGCTGCTCTTCTCCGCCTATGACTACCGCACGGCGCTGATTGATTTCGATGCGGCCCTGAAGACCGATCCGGGCAATGTCTCGGCCCGCCTGACGCGCGCCAATGCGCGGGTGGAACTCGGCGACATGAAAGGCGCCGGCGAGGATTACGCAGCCGTCATTGAGGCGCGCCCCGACGAAGCCGATCTTCGCGTCCAGCGCGCCTATTATTTGATGCGCAACGGCAAGATCAAGGAGGCCTTCGCCGATATCGACGATGCGCTGCAGATCGAACCCGACATGCCCTATGCGATCAGCGCAAGGGCAGCGCTCCACATGGATACCGGCGAGATCGACGCCGCCTTGGCCGATGCCGAAGAATCGGTGCGGCTCGACCCGAAATCCGGCGGCCATCTCGCGTTGCGCGGCACCGTCAAGCACATCAAGGGCGATCTTGCCGGCGCCATCGCCGATTACCGCGCCGCCGGCAGGCTCGATCCCAGCGAACCCTTCGACCCGCTGCTGCTTTATCTTGCCTTAAGCGAAGCCGGGAAGCCTGCTGAGGCAAAGGCCGCCTTGCGCGATCTCATGACCCGCTGGCCGGACACCGAATGGCCGGGGCCGCTTGCCCACCGCCTGCTCGGCGATATCAGCGACCAGGAATTGCAGCAGGCGGCCGCTCAGGGCACCGAGGTCTTGCGCAAATACCAGGATTTCGACTGGCATTTCTATCTCGGCGCCACCGCGATGATCGGCGGCGACAAGGCGCGCGCCAAGGACTATCTGGAACATGTCGTTGCGACCGACATGCGCCAGTTCCTCGAATACAACATCGCGCGGATGTTCCTGGAACGCCTCGGCGGCAGGGCCTACCTGCAGACCAACTGATCAGGGCGCTTTCGGCGTCAGCCGGAACCAGGTCACTTCGCCCGGGGTGAACAGGTCGCGCGCCTTGCGGTACCAGAGCGGCGGGGCGTGATCGCCGACGATCAGGATCTCGGTCGGCGGCATCGCCGGATCGGCCCATTCCTTGGCGATCGTCTGCAACAGCTCGATCCAGGCATCGGTCATGATGCAGACCTCGCGTTCCGGCACTGGCCCATCATGCGTCTTGCAGTCGAGATGCTTGTAGCCCTGGTCGACCAGGACCGGGATATGGGTGTTGACCGTCAGCACATAGGTGAATTGCGGCTTGGTCGCGGCCTTTATGCGCGCCGCGACACGGGCCACCAGATCGGGATCGCACAGCCCGATGAAGACGCTGCCGCAAAGCTGTTCGCCGGGCTGATAGAGATCGTCGCCGAAATGGGCTTCGCCGAAGCCGATATTGGGCCACCATTTCGACCGCTCGAACATGCCGCCGGAAAAGCCGTGATAGCCGGAGGTCTGGTAGCCGAAGGCACCCATGCGGAACGGCACGCAATCCAGCTGCGGCTTGGCCAGCCGGTCGATATAGCTGTCGCGCGTTGCGCAGAACTCGCGCATCTCCGCCGCCGTCGTGCTGCCGATGAAGGTGCTCATGCCTTCGCTGATGTCGTACCGGTCTGTGATGCCGCCCGACGCAATGGCGTCCTGCAACAGTTTCTGCTGGGCGGGATCGGCGAAATGGCCCATCGCTTCGACGATGACAACCATGACGTGGCGGCCATTGGGCTTCTCGATCAGATGGACGAAGCCTGAATTCTTTATCGCCGATTCGAAGGTGACGTCACGGCCAAGGTTCAGCCAGAAATTCGAATGGCGCGGCGTGTTGATCGCGATATCGGCCGGGAGCGCGAGCAACCCCAGGAACAGCATCGGCAGCCAGCTGGCACGGCGAAGGTCGCGGATGCGGCGCAGCAGCAGATAGAAGGTATAGCCGAAGACGGCAATGACGGTGAGGATGAGGACGATATAGAGCTTCGAGCTGAGGATATCGAGCTCATGGATGAACTGCAGCGCAAAGACCGCCTCGGTCAAAGTGAGGCCGAACATCTGTGTCGCACAGAACATGATGTCGAAGGCAAGCGCTGCGATGAACAGCAGGATCACCACCGGCCCCGGCAGGAAGCGGGTGCTGGCTGCAGCCAGCAGGTAAAGGATGATCGGCAGCGTGCGCGGCGGCACGCTGATCCCCAGGATGGACAGGGCAACAAAGGCGAGATTGGGCAGAATAAGGCCGACGATGACCATCAACACCCATGGCCGCGACAGCCACGCTTTGAGCGACTGCATCATCGACGCGTCCATCAGCTGCGCTGCTCGAATCCCAGCAAGACGTTGACCGTGTTGACACCCAGCGCCTCGACCGCATAGCCGCCTTCCATCACGAAGAGGGTCGGCAGATCGGCCCAGGCGATGCGCTCGCCGAGCCTGCGGTAGTCTTCTTCCTTGAGTTTGAAGCGCGAGATCGGGTCGTGTTCGAAGGTGTCGAGGCCCAGCGACACGACCAGCGCATCGGCGCCATATTGCGCGATCCGCTTCAGCGCCACGTCCAGCGCCTGCGTATAGCGCGCCCAATCCGTGCCCCAGGGCAGCGGCAGGTTCATGTGATAGCCTTCGCCCGCCCCTTGCCCCATCTCGTCGGCATAACCTAAGAAATAGGGGAATTCCTGCTTGGGGTCGGCATGGAGCGAGATGGTGAGCACGTCGTCGCGCTCATAGAACATCTGCTGCGTGCCGTTGCCGTGGTGATAGTCGACGTCAAGGATGGCGACGCGCTTGGCGCCCTGGTCGCGGAAAGCCTGCGCGGCGATCCCGGCATTGTTGAGGAAGCAATAGCCGCCGTAAAAATCGCTGCCGGCATGGTGTCCTGGCGGGCGGCAGAGCGCAAAGGCGGCCCGCTCGCCGGTCGCAACCAGCTTCTGTGCGGTGAGTGCCACATAGGCGGAGGACAGAACGGCACGCCAGGTGCCCGGCGTGATCGGCGTTCCGGCATCGATCGCATAATGGCCGAGCTTGCCATCGATCGAATCGGAAAGACGCCGGCCCAGATTTCCACGCGAGAGGCCCGGTACCGGCCAGACATGGGGCAGCGCGTCGAAGGTGCGGCCCGTCGCCGCCCATTCATCCCAGGCGGTTTGCAGAAAGTTGACCAGGCCGCGGTCATGCACGCGGAAGATGGGGTCGAGGCCGAATTCCTGCGGCGCCATCACCTCGCCCAAGCCGGTTGCACGCACGCGGTCGACGACGATCTCCGCGCGCCGCGGCATTTCATGGGCCTTCATGAACTGCCCTTCCAGCAATTCGTGCCGGCCGTCCTGAAGGCGGTGATCTTCGCTGTAAACCGTTCTCATCATAACCCCGTTTGGTTGGCCCAAGATGTGCCAATCCCGGCGCCGCTGTCAAACGGCGCCGGGATCGTCAGCTGATTTTGAGAGGAGCGCCTAGATTTTCGGGCGCGATCTCGTCTTCGTGTACCAACCGCCGACCGCTTCCTCATAGGCAACACCGGCGCGGAACACATCGGCGTCGGAATAAGTCCGGCCGACGATCTGGATCGAGGTCGGGACACCGTTGCTGGCATGGCCCGTCGGTACCGCCAGCACCGGGCAACGCGACAGCGTGTTGAACGGCGTCGTCATGCACCAGGCCAGTGTCTTAGGGAGTGGCGACACCTTGCCGTTGATACGGACCTCGTCCTTGCGCTCGTCGAAATCGGCCTTGACCGCGGGCAGCGCGTTGGTCGGGCAGATGAAGACGTCGTATTTCTCCATCATCGGGCCGAAGGTCTCGTACATCTTCGCCGCACCTTCCATCGATTGCAGGAATTTGGCGGGTGTGGATTTGACGGCCTTCTTGCCGAAATCGACGGCATAGCTGGTCATGATCCGGCTGTGCTTCTTGGCGACACCGGCCATCAGCGACCCAAACAGATGGGAGAGATGCGCAATGCCGGTATCGATCGCCTCGCGCGTCCACCCCAGATCGACCTCTTCGACCGTGGCGCCGAGACTCTTGAAGACGCGCAGCGCCTTCTTCATGTTGGCGACGACGTCGGCATCGACATCATAAAAGCCGAGATCGAAGGAATAGGCGATCTTCCAGCCCTTGATCGGCTTGTACTCGGTCGGCAACCGAAATTTCGGTCGCAAGGAGGCGATGTCGGTCGGGCTCGGTCCGCTGATCACGTTCTGCAGCAGGATGGCATCCTGCATCGACCGCGTCATCGGACCGGTATGGCAATAGGGATCGAGGTTGAACGGCGCATCGTCGGCATTGCGGCCGTAAGGCGGCTTGTAGCCGACCACGCCGCAGGCACCGGCGGGAATGCGGATCGACCCACCGATATCCGACCCCATCGCCAGCGGCCCGGTACCTGCCGCAAGCGACGCGCCCGACCCGCCAGATGAGCCACCGGTGGTGAAGCGCTTGTTCCACGGGTTGCGCGTGACGCCCCACATCTTGGAATGCGTATAGGCGGCACAGGAAAATTCCGGTGTCGCGGTGCGTGCGTGCACAATGCCACCCGCCTTCAGGATGCGCTCATTGTTGACCGAGGTCTTGTCCGGCACGAAATCCTTGGCCGTGAGCGAGCCGTAGGAGGTCGGCTTGCCGGCGATCCAGCTCTCGTCCTTGATGGCGATCGGCAGGCCTTCGAGGGCGCCAACCTTGCCGTCCTTCTTCATGAACTTTGCTTCGGCGGCTTTAGCGAGATCCATCGCCTCGTCGTAATGTGTGAAGGTGAAGGCGTTGATCTTCGGCTGCACTTCCTCGGCGCGGTCGATCACGGCCGTCATCAGCTCGACCGGCGACAGTTTCCGCTTGCGGAAGAGAGCGGCCGCTTCGGTCGCGGTCATATAGATCAGATCGTCGTTCTTCATCATATTCCCCTGGTTGTTCAGGCAAGTGCCTGCTTGATGGCGTTGATGGCCGCCAATGTCTCGCGCAACAGCGTGTTGTTGCGGAAATCCGGCCAGGAGGAGAGCTTCACCGCGGTGAAGCCGGCGGCCGGATCGGAATAGATGAGCTGCCCGAAGACGCCGCGCGCGAGCAGCACCGGCGTGCGGTGATCCTCGTGCCAGAACTGGCGCGCATAAGCGCCGTTGGGTGTCGCGATGCGGTAATCGCCAGTGAATTTTGCATGATCGCCGAAACGGCAATTCTTGACCCATTCGGCCGCGACGATCTGGCGGCCGTTGAAGAGGCCGTCCTGGGTCAGCATTTCGCCAAAGCGCGCATAATCGCGCAAGGTCGCGTTGAACCCGCCATCGGCCAGCGCATAACCGGCCGAATCGACCGTGTAATTGGCGCTCTCTTCCGTGCCCAAGGGCTGCCACAGATCGCGGCTGAGGATCTCGGGCAGACGCAAGCCGCTGATGCGTTCCAGCACGAAGGCGATGACGTCGGTCTCGATCGAGCGGTAGGCAAAGCGGGCGCCATGCTCGGCATCCTGTTTCACCAGGCCCAGCACCACTTCCCAGACCGAGCTCGGCCAGTGCCGCGTGTCACCCTCGGGCTTTGCCTTCCAGCCGCAGGCGACATCGATGCGGCCGATATCGGAATAGGGATCGGTATAGGTCTCGTCGAACACCACCCCGCTGGTCATGTTGAGGACCTGCGACACGCTGGCCCCCTTATAGGCGGTCGCGGCAAGCTCCGGCAGGTAATGCGTGATGGGAGCCGCGACATCCAATTGCCCGCGCCCGGCAAAGATCCCGGCGAGGATGCCGATCAGCGACTTGCCGACCGACTGCGACAGATGCAGTGTGCGCTCGTTCATGCCGTTGAAATAGCGCTCCGCGACGATGCGGCCGTGCTTCAGAACGAGGAAGCCGTCGGTGAAGCTCGCACCGAGAAAAGCGCCGATCGACGTTTCGCCATTCTCGCCGGTGTAACGGATCGCCTCGATCGGCTGCGTGTTGCGTGCAAACTCGGCTGCAGCCCCACGCCCGCGCCAAACCTCGGCGGTCGGCACGATCTCCCGCACGTGCTGGAAGGTCCAGCGGTTCTGCGGTGCCCGATCCCAGTTCTCGCGGTTCCATTTGGGCGCAGTTCCGGCTTTAGCAGTCTCGCTCATGGTCGTCCTTACCCTATCAATGCGCGTTTGATGGCGTGGATGGCGGCCTTGCTTTCCATGAACAAGGCATCGTCGAGGAAATCCGGCCAGGAGGAGAGCTTCACGGCGACGAAGTCGTTCACCGGGTCGGTATAGATCCACTGCCCGAAGACGCCATGGCATTCCAGCACCGGCGTCTCGTAATCCTCGATCCAGAACTGGTTGCGATAGGCGCCCTTCGGCATGGTGGCGTGATAGTCGGCCCCGAAAAGCTCGGGCTTGCCGCGCCGCGTCTCTTCGATCCAGGAGGCCGGCACGATCTGCTGGCCGTTGCAGAAACCGTCCTGCGCCACCATCAAGCCGAAGCGGGCGTAATCGCGCAAAGCCGCATTCAAGCCACCGCAGGCAAGGCCATAGCCGGCCGGGTCGACCGTGTAACAGGCACTCTCCTCGACACCCAGCTTCTGCCAGATCTCGCGGCTCATCAGTTCAGGCAGGCGCAGGCCGCTGATCTGCTCCAGCGCGAAGGTCACCACATCGGTTTCGATCGAGCGATAAACGAAGCGCGACCCGTGTTCGGCTTCCTTCGTCTTCAGGGAAAGGATCTGATCCCACATCGTCATCGGCCAGGCTCGCGTATCGCCTTCGGGCTTCCGCTTCCAGCCGGAGGCGACATCGGTCTGCCCGACATCGGAGAAGGGATCGGTATAGGCTTCCGAATAGGCAACGCCCGAGCCCATGTCGAGCATGTGCTGGACCTTCGCGCCGTCATAGGCGGTCGCCTTCAATTCCGGTAGATATTCTGTGATCGGCGCGTTCACATCGAGCTGTCCGCGCCCGGCAAGAATGCCGGCCAGAATCCCGCTGAAGGATTTTGCCACCGATTGCGACAGGTGGAGCGAACGCGGCCCCATGTCGTTCAAATAGGTCTCAGAGACCACGGCACCTTTGTGCAGCACCAGGAAACCGTCGGTGAAACTGTGCTCCAGCCAATCGGCGACGGTGATCTCGCCGCGGGCGGATGTAAAGGTGATGCGGGCGAGATCGCGGATCTCGCGCTTCAGGATCGAGGGGGGATTGTTCCCGCGCCAGACCTCGGCGGTCGGCACGATTTCGCGTACATGCTGGAATGACCAGCGATTCCAGGGCCCCCGGTCCCAATCATCGAAGGGCACGGTGATTTGGGGCGGCGACCCCCGCATGATCGATTGTGGGTTGATCGATGACGTGTCGCCAGATTTTTGCGAAGGGCCCGGCATGATCTTTTACAAAGAAAAACCCCGGCGGCATTGCTGCCGCCGGGATTCGTCATGCACTTACTTCGTCAACTCGGTCCAGATCGCCGTGTAGAGCTCCGTCACTTCCGGCGGGCAGGCCGGCATGATGAAGGTCTTCTGGCCTTCCGGCAGGTTGATTTCCGGCGCTTCGGCAAAGGCCTTGTCGAGGAACTTGGCCGAACCGGTGATGCCGTTGGCGTATTTCGCAAAGTCCGAAATGAGCGCGGCGTTTTCCGGGTCCATGATGAAGTTCTGGAACTTCTTCGCGTTCTCGATGTTCTTCGCACCCTTGATCACCGCGACGTTATCCATCCAGACGGCGATGCCTTCCTTCGGATAGCCATAGACGATCTTGTCGTTCTGGAGACGCGCGCGCATCGAAGCGCCGTTCCAGTTCATGCCCGCCATCAGATCTTCCTTGGCGTACTTCTCGACATTGCCGTAATCCATCGAGATCCAGTCGGGCTTCGCCTTCATCAGCGTGTCGCGGACCTGCTTCAGCTCGTCCTTGTTGCCGTTGCAGATCGGGCTGAAGCCCTTATAGGCCAAAGCGGCCGCCATCACGTCGCTCATTTCTGGAACGACGTTGACCTTGCCTTTGAGCTCGGCCGGGGTGTCGAACAGGATCGCCCAGGTGTTGGGATCGCCCTGATAGGCCTTGGTGTTGACCGTGACGCCGGTCGTGCCCCACTGCCAGGGAACCGTGTAGTTGCGACCCTTGTCGAATTCGACATCAACCCAGCGCGGGTCCATGTTCTTGAAGTTCGACATCGAGTTCGGCTTCGATTCCTCGAGCAGGCCTTCGTTGATGAAGATCTGCACGAAGTTGCTGCTCGGCACCACGATGTCGAAGCCATGGCCACCGGCCTTGATCTTCGCCAGAGCGACGTCGTTCGAGTCATAGTCGGTCACGGTGACCTTGACGTTGTTCTCTTTCTCGAACTTCTCGATCAGCTTGGGGTTGGTGTAGTTGCCCCAGTTGTAGATGTTGAGCTCGCCACCGGCGGGCGCTGCCGCGGCGGCTTCCGACGTCGCCGTCGAAGCTGCTTCCGACGTCGCGGTCGAGGCGGCTTCAGAGGTTGCGGCCGACGCAGCCTCGGAGGTTGCCGTCGAAGCGGCGCTGCTCGCCTCTTCCTTCTTTTCGCCGCAGGCGCTCAGCGCCAGCATGATGGTGACGGCCATGGCCGTACTCTTGAAAGCCTGTAGATATGTCAATTGATCCTCCAACTAGCTGCTGAACCGCCCTTTGACCGGGCCATCTTCTGGTCGATTTGTCCCACTCCTTGCCTTGAACGTCCCCTTCCGGCGGCCCTGCGGCCAATGCTGGCTGGAGAAATCCTCGGTCAGTTTTTCTTCCTGTTGAGCAGGAAGAAGATCGTCACCATCAGAATCGAGATCGCAAGGAAGCACGATGAGATGGCGTTCATTTCCGGTGTCACGATACGGCGCAATTGCCCCAGCATATAGGTGGGCAGCGTGTCTTGTCCGGCCGTTTTCACCAGTTCGGTGATCACGACATCGTCAAGCGAGATGACGAAGGCCAGCATGCCGCCGGCGAGCACGCCCGGCCAGAGCAGTGGCAGGGTCACCCGGCGGAAGGTCTGGAAGGGTGTCGCATATAGATCGGCCGCCGCGCGTTCGAGGCTCAAATCCATGTTCTCGAGCCGCGCCCGGATCGGCAGATAGGCAAAGGGAATGCAAAAGGCCGTGTGGGCCGACAGCAGATAGCCAAGGCCGGTATAGCCGGTGAAGTTCTTGATCGCCGCAAAGAAGATCAGCAGGGCCACACCTGTCACGATCTCCGGCACCATCAACGGCTGGTTGATGAAGGCGTAGATGAAGGTGAGGCCGGTGAAGTTCCTGGTGCGGGTCGTGGCAAGGGCCGCGAGCGTCGCGACCAGGGTCGAAACGACGGCCGCAAAGGCCGCGATGGTGAGCGAGCGGATCGAGGCGTCCTGGACCTGGGTATTGCTCCAGGCCGATTCATACCAGCGCCAGGAGAAGCCTTCCCAGATCGCAACCGAGGTCCCGGCGTTGAAGGAATAGACCACCAGGGTCAGGATCGGCGCATAGAGCATCAGGAAGCACAGCATGGCGATGGTCGTGAAGCCGGTCTGCTGCCGGACATCGAACACGGGGCCGCGGCGTTTTTTCTTCACGGCGGGAGCAGTTGTCTCAGCCATGACGCGCCTCCGTCTTCGAGGCGTTCTTCACATAAAAGAGCAAGGCAATCATGACGGCGGCCATCAAGGTAATCGAGAGGGCGGCCCCGAGCGGCCAGTTGCGGGCCTGGCCGAACTGCATGTCGATGAGGTTGCCCAGCATCAAATTGCGTCCACCCCCCAGCACGCGCGGCGTCACATAGGCACCGAGCGACGGGATGAAGACCAGGATCGACCCGGCGATGACGCCGGGCTTCACCAACGGGAAGATCACCCGCCTGAGCACATGCCAGCGCGTCGCATAAAGATCGTAGCCGGCTTCGACCAGGCGGAAATCGATCCGCTCCATGCTGGCGTAAAGCGGCAGCACCATGAGGGGCAGATAGACATAGAGCAGCCCCATCATCACGGCAAAATCCGTGAACATGATCTGGATCGGCGCATCGATGATGCCAAGACCCTGCAGCAGCGAATTCACGATGCCTTCATTGCGGATCACTTCCATCACCGCGAAGGTGCGGATCAGCAAATTGGTCCAGAACGGGATCGTGATCAGGAACAACCACAGATCGCGGCTCTTCTCGTTGCGGGTCGCGATGAAATAGGCGGTCGGGAAGCCGAAGATCAGCGACAGGACCGTCGTGCCGAAGGAGAGCTTCACCGAGCGCCAGAAGATCGACATATGCGCATCGGCAATGGTCACGGCGTCGCTGAAGATGTCCTTCTCCAACACCACGCTGTACCAGGCATCAGTCGAGAATTTCCACTCGACGCCGCCATAGCCGCCCTTGGTCAGGAAAGAATAGACGACGACAATGGCCAGGGGGCCGATCGCGGCGAAGAAGAGGATGATGAGGGCCGGCGCCGAGAGCAGCCAGCGGTTGCGCGTATCGCGCCGGTCGGCTGCAGCGGCAGCCAGAACGGCGGGGTTGGTGGCTTTGCCGTCAGCCATGATGCACTTAATCCTTCAGGATCTGCATGGCTTCGGGGGCAATGCGCAATCCCACGGCGTCGCCCGCTTTCAGCACTTCCTGGTGGCCGCGGCGGTTCTGGACGCGCACGGTCACATGCCGCTCGGCGGCATCGGCGGCAACGCCGTCGATGAGGATGTGGAAGGTGGTATCGGTGCCGAAATAGACGATGTTCTCGACGACGCCGGAAAGATGCGCGTCGGTTCCCGGGCGCACCAGGTCGATGCGTTCCGGCCGCACCGCCAGCGTCACCTTGGCGCCGACGCCGACATTCTCGCCGATCGGGTGGTTGAGGATGACGCCGGACGGCAATTTGATCTGGCCGTCATTGGCGATGCGCTGCGTCACCTCGGCTTCGATGAAATTGGTCTCGCCGATGAAATCGGCGACGAAACGCACGGTCGGGTGTTCATAGATCTCGGCCGGCGAGCCGATCTGCAGGATCTTGCCCTTCGACATGACCGCGATGCGGTCCGACATGGTCAGGGCTTCTTCCTGGTCATGGGTCACGAAGATGAAGGTGATGCCGGTTTCAAGCTGCATGCGCTTCAACTCGATCTGCATCTCCTTGCGGAGCTTGAGATCGAGCGCCGAGAGCGGCTCGTCGAGCAACAGGACCTTCGGGCGCGGGGCAAGCGCGCGGGCCAATGCCACGCGCTGCTGCTGGCCGCCGGAAATCTGGCTGGTGCGGCGGTCGCGCAGCTCCTCCATGCGCACCAGGCGCAGCATGTTGGTGACGGTCTGCTGCACCTCGGCCTTGGGTTTCCCCAGCATTTCCAGGCCAAAGGCGATGTTCTGGGCGACCGTCATATGCGGGAACAGCGCATAAGACTGGAACACCGTGTTGACGTGGCGTTTGAAGGGCGGCAGATGGGCGACTTCCTCGCCCTCCAGCAGGATGCTGCCATCGGTCGGCATCTCGAAGCCGGCAATGAGGCGCAACAGCGTGGTCTTGCCGCAACCGGACGGCCCCAGAAGGGTAAAGAACTCGTTCTGCCGGATGGTGACCGAGACATTGTCCAGGGCGCGCACTTCAGCCGGCCCGGACCCGAAAATTTTGCTTACGTTTTTAGCTTCGACAGCTACCGCTGCTGACACGATTGAACGCCCCCGCCTCTGTTTGCGCCATCCGCCTCACCCCCGCCCTTTTACCGGGCTTGGCCTTCATATGGGCCAGGATTTTGCGCGAGGCCCAGATTAGGCATTCGGCTGACAAGGTCAATCGCGGCGTTGCACAAAAGTTAAATAAGTTGCCGAATTTTCATTTTATGACCTCCACGTACACTGCCATTACACGCAATAGCGTTGTGACCGAGACGAGGGATAGCCCCAACTGTCCGCGTCCAATCTCATCCGACCGGTCAAACGCTTCGACCAAAAATGCGCGAGTGAAACAAAAGCGCAAATGAAGCGAAGGCATCACGCGCATTCCCTTAATCCCTAGCGCGTTTTTGCGGTGACGCTGCTAGATTGCGCCACCAATCGGCAAAGATGCGGGCCTTAGGCGAGACTGATGAGCACGAACCGAAACAAGAACAGACGGCAGTTGCCGCCCTTGAATGCCCTCCGCGCGTTTGAAGCCGTTGCGCGCTTCCTGAGTTTCACCAAGGCTGCCGAGGAATTGCTGGTGACGCAGAGCGCCGTCAGCCGCCAGGTGAAGAACCTCGAAGACATCCTCGGCGTCGCCCTCATCCTCCGGAAAGCCCAGCTCGAGCTGACCGAGGAAGGGAAACGCCTGCTGCCGGTCTTGACCGACAGCTTCGACCGCATGGATGTCGTGATCGGCAGCTTCCGCCGCCAGTCGAAGAAGCCGCCCTTGAGCCTCGCTCTGCCGCCGACTTTCGCCCGCCGCGTCGTGCTGCAGCATCTGCCGCAATTCCAGGCCGCGAACCCGGATCTTGAAATCCGCATCGAAACGCCGCCGGTCAACCCGGACTTCCGCAATTCCGGCCATGACCTGGCCGTCTTCCATGGCGAGCTTGACCTCGATGCCGATGGCCTCATCGCCGACGTCTTGATGCGCGAGCGCTTCTCGCCCTTGGCCACCCCCGACCTCATCAAAAAAGCCGGCTGGCCGGACATCAAGACGATGGTCGCCAAGGCGCCCCTGCTGCATGTCCGCCAGGGCAATGATTCCTGGCATGACTGGCGCATGCTGGCCCGCCAGGTGGGCTTTGCGGGCCTCCCGGTCGAACGCGGCGTCGTCGTCGAAACCGCCGACCAGGCGGTGCAGGCAGCGCTCGCCGGTGGCGGCGTGGTGGTGGTCGATCCGCGCCTTTGTGCCGAGGAAGTGGCGGCCGGCAAGCTAGTCGCCCCTTTCGACATCAGCATGCTGACGGGGCGCACCTACACTTTGGTCTGCCGCCCGGACGAAACCGAACTTGCCCGGATCAGCGCCTTCCGCGCCTGGGCCCTCACCAGCCTGGTGGAAGCGTCGACCTCTGAACCGGCCGCCGACAGCGACGAGGCATGACCCCGCAGGAGATCCAGGCCCGCCTTCTCTACCGCGACGGCTTGATGCTGATCATCGACAAGCCCGCGGGACTGCCGGTCCATACCGGCCCCGGCGGTGGCGACAATCTCGAACGCTATTTCGAGCATCTGCGCTTCGGCTTGCCCAAAGCGCCGGCGCTCGCTCATCGCCTCGACCGCGACACCTCCGGCTGTCTCGCCTTGGGGCGCCAGCACAAGGGGCTCTCGCGCCTGGGGAAGCTCTTCCAGGACGGCAAGGTCGAGAAGACCTATTGGGCCGTCACCATGGCCGCACCGCCGGAAAAGCAGGGCACCATCAATGCGCCCTTGAAGAAGCTCACCACCCGCGCCGGCGGCTGGCGCATGGTGGTGGCGGGACCTGAGGAACAGGACGCGCAGAAATCGGTGACCGATTACCGCCTGCTCGGCTCATCGGGCAATCTGCACTGGCTGGAACTCCACCCCCGCACCGGCCGCACCCACCAGATCCGCGTGCATCTGGCGCATCTCGGCTGCCCGATCCTCGGCGAACCCCAATATCTGCCGCCGAATTCAGCGAAGCCGTCGGCGAAGCTCCACCTCCACTCGCGGGCGCTGGTGCTGCCGCTCTATCCGAAAAAAGACCCGATCCGCGCCGAAGCCCCACCTCCAGCGCATATGCTGCAGGCATTGCAGGCCTGCGGTTATCGCGCCTGATGCAAGCTTCCCATCGATGGGACGAGGCGCTAGCCTGCCGCCCCGGATCACCCATCAACCAGCGACCGACAGCATCATGACCCAGCAGGCAGCGTTCATCGACGGCATGTGGCGGGACGAGATTGTCCCCACCCTCGTCGATTACATCCGCATCCCCAACAAATCGCCGGCCTTCGATCCGGATTGGGCGGTGCATGGCCATATGGACCGGGCGGTCGACCTTTTTGCCGGCTGGGCGAAGGCCAAGCTCGCCGCCCTACCGGGCGCGACGCTGGAAGTTGTGCGCTTGGCCGAACGCACGCCGGTCATCCTCATCGAGGTGCCGGGCAGCGATCCCACATCTGCCGACCGCGTGCTGCTTTACGGCCATCTCGACAAGCAGCCGGAAATGGTCGGCTGGCTGGAGGGCTACGGCCCCTGGATCCCCCGCCTTGAGGGTGACAAGCTTTATGGCCGCGGCGGCGCCGATGACGGCTATGCCATGTTTGCAGCACTGACCGCGATCCTGAGCCTCGCGCGTGAAGGCAAGCCCCATGCGCGCTGCCTTATCCTCATCGAGGCCTGCGAGGAATCCTCCAGCGACGACCTGCCCCATTACGTCGCTCATCTCAAAGACCGCATCGGCGATCCGTCGCTGGTGGTCTGCCTCGATTCCGGTTGCGCCAATTACGACCAGCTCTGGCTCACGACCTCGCTGCGCGGCACGCTCGCCGTCAACATGACCGTGCGGGTTCTGACCGAAGGCGTGCATTCGGGTGATGCTTCCGGCGTCGTGCCCTCCAGCTTCCGCTTGCTTCGCCAGCTGGTCTCGCGCCTCGAAGATGAGGCGACGGGCGCCATCCTGCCGGAGAGCCTCCATGTCCAGGTCCCGGCGGAACGCATCGCCCAGGCGCGTGTCGCTGCCGGCGCACTTGGCGACAAGGTCTACACGAAGTTCCCCTTCACGCCCGGCATGAAGCCGGTCAGCGATGATCTCACGGAACTCGTCCTCAACCGCACCTGGCGGCCGCAATTGGCCGTCACGGGCGCTGAAGGGCTCCCGGAATTCGCCAATGCCGGCAACGTGCTCCGCCCCTATACCGGGGCAAGGCTTTCCCTGCGCCTGCCGCCGACCTTGGATGCCGATGCAGCGCTTGCCACGGTCTCGAAGCTGCTCAGCGACAACCCGCCGATGGGCGCCGAGGTCACGCTCGAGAAACTGGAAGCGAGCAAGGGCTGGAACGCGCCGAAGCTTGCCCCCTGGCTCGAAGCCTCGCTGTATGCCGCTTCAAAAGACGCCTTCGGGCGCGAACCCGCCTATATGGGCGAAGGCGGCAGCATCCCCTTCATGGCGATGCTGGGGGAACGCTTCCCGGCAGCGCAGTTCATGGTGACCGGCGTGCTCGGGCCCCATTCCAATGCCCATGGGCCGAACGAATTTCTCCACATCCCCACCGGGCGGCGGGTGACGCGCGCGGTGGCGAAGGTGCTGGCCGATCATTGGACCCGCTGAAGCAGGCCCCCGCAAGTTCCGCCAAGCACATCTCGGCGGCGTCGTTAAGCTGGCGCTGGATTGCTCAAGAAGGTGGTTTCTTTTAAATGGCCGTAACGTCGAAAATGCCGCCCGACTCCTCCCCCAAGATTGCCGTCGGTGTCGCTGGCGCGCTGATTGCCGTGCTGATCTGGGGCGGCTGGATCATTCTGACGCGGCTCAGCGTCACCACCGATTTCACCCCCGGCGACATCGTCTTCCTGCGCTTTTCGATCATCGCGGTCCTGCTCAGCCCCCTCCTCTGGTGGCGGCGCGCGCAGCTAAGCGCCGGTAAGATCGGCATTTATCTCATCATGATTACCGGTGCCGGCGCCCCCTACATGCTGGTCGCCGCGACCTCGATGCAATTTGCCCCTGTCGCCCATGTCGGGGTCCTGATGCCGGGCACCATGCCGCTCTTTGTCGCCCTCTATTCCCTGCTGCTCTTTGGCGACAAGCTAAGCACCTGGAAAATAATGGGTCTTGGCCTCATCATCCTGGGTGATGTCGCGGTCGGCGGCTTCGGCATTTTCACCATCCTCCAGAACGATCTGGGCCACGCCTGGGTCGGCTACCTCCTGATGCTCCTTACCGCCGCCCTGTGGGCGGCGTTTACGCTCGCCCAGCGCCGTTCCGGCCTCGACCCCTGGATGGCAACGGCGGTGGTGGGGGTCGGATCTTTCCTGGGTTTCACGCCCTTTTACCTTGTCAGCCATGGGCTTAGCGTCTTCCAGCACGCCTGGGGCGAGATCGCGCTCCATGGCCTTTATCAATCGGTCGCCTCCGGAATCATCGCCCTGGCTGCTTACGGGATCGCGATCCAGCATCTGGGCGCCCAGCGCGCCGCCACCTTTTCCTCGCTGGTGCCTGCCCTGGCAGCACTTTTGGCGATTCCGGTCCTGGGTGAGCTGCCTGATCTCGCCGCCTGGGCCGGCATCGCCCTCGTCACCTTCGGCCTGATGCTGGCGACCGGGGCGATTGGCCCCAGGACGGCGACGGGGAAAGCGGCCTGAATCAGCTTGTTTTGCGCCGATACCCCCTATATAACCCGCCCCGCACGGCAGTAATGCGTCCAGGGCGAACCATAGGGCATGCCCAACCGCAGCCGAATGCATAAATCATTTCAATAGGATACATGAAATGCCCAAGATGAAGACGAAGAGCGGCGCCAAAAAGCGCTTCAAGCTCACGGCGAGCGGCCAGGTCAAGTTCAAGCCGGCCAACAAGCGTCACGGCCTTTCCAACCGGCCGACGAAGATGAAGCGGCAGACCCGCCGCAACGAGGTGATGTTCGAGGCTGATGCCAAGAAAGTCATCAAATTCTTCCTGCCCAACGGGCTTTGAGACGCTGACGGAGAACTGAACCATGGCACGTACCAAGCGGGGCGTTACATCGCACGCCCGCCACAAAAAAGTGCTCGAGATGGCCAAGGGCTATGTCGGGCGTTCCTCAACGAACTACCGCATCGCCATCGAGAAGGTCGAAAAGGGCCTTCAGTATGCGTATCGCGATCGTCGCGCCAAGAAGCGCGATTTCCGCGGTCTGTGGATCCAGCGTATCAACGCCGGTGTCCGCGAGCATGGCCTCACCTATTCGCAGTTCATCAACGGCGTGAAGCGCGCTGGCATCGAAGTCGACCGCAAGGTCCTCTCCGATCTCGCCATCCGTGAGCCGGCCGCTTTTGCGGCGCTGGTGAAGCAGGCGCAAGAGGCGTTGAAGAAGGCCTGAGCGCACGGCAATGCCGGCACTTAGCCTCAAACATCTCTATCTGATTGCAACCGTCGCCCTGGCCTTGCCAGCGGTGACGGCTTGCGATTCCTATAAGGATGATGTGGCGACGGTGCAGCAGGCCGAAAGCCTCGTCCCGGGCAAGAGCAACGACGCGCTGGCGCGCGAGATTGCCGGTGCCCGCGGTTCCATCACATGGAAGGGCGCCAAGGCCGAGCGCTACAACAACGACGCGATCGTTCTGGTGACCGCCGATATCGACCGCGTCGGCCAGTCCGGCGCCGATCACAAGATCGCTCTCGAATTCATCAATAATCGCGAGACCCGCAAAGTCGCTTTCGAGCAGGCCTATATCGACGGCAAGCCGCAGAGCCTGTTGGGTGGTGCTTTGACGTTGTTTTTGCTGCAATTGGACTGACCGGCCGCGATCGCGCCAGAATTTGGAACGAGAGCTGGAGGCCGGATCATCCGAGCCTCCTTTTTTGCATTCGCCTTTTAGTTTGTGACCTACGATCACAGGGACCCTGAAGAGATGTCGACTGAAGCGGGACAGGACCTCAACGGCCTGCAGAAGAAGTGGCTGGATGCCGTTGCCGGCACCAGCAGTGTGGACGCGCTGGAACAGGTGCGCGTCGATGCGCTGGGCAAAAAGGGCGAGATTTCCGGCCTGATGAAAGTGCTCAGCACCCTCGCTCCGGATGAGCGCAAGGCCTTCGGCGCCCGCGTCAACGTGCTGCGCGACGAAGTCGCGAACGCGATCGACGGCAAGAAGGCGACACTCGCCGATGCCGCCCTGAACGCGAAGCTCGCCCGCGAGACGCTCGACCTCACGCTCCCCGCGCGCCCCGATTACGAAGGCCGCATTCACCCGATCACCCAGACCATCGACGAGATCATCGCGATTTTCGGCGAGATGGGTTTCAGTGTCGCGGAAGGGCCGGATATCGAGGACGATTTCCACAACTTCACCGCGCTCAACATCCCGGCCGACCATCCGGCGCGGCAGATGCAGGACACCTTCTATCTGCCGGCCAAGCCCGATGGCAGCCAGATGGTTCTGCGTACCCACACCTCGCCGGTGCAGATCCGCACCATGTTGAAGGGTGAGCTGCCGATCCGCGTCATCTGCCCGGGCCGCACCTACCGCGTCGATAGCGACATGACGCATTCGCCGATGTTCCACCAGGTCGAAGGCCTGGTGATCGACACCCATACCAATATGGGCCACCTCAAAGGCTGCCTGCAGGATTTCGTGCGCGCCTTCTTCGGCATCGACAATCTGCCGGTCCGTTTCCGCCCCAGCTACTTCCCGTTCACGGAACCCTCGGCCGAGGTCGATATCGGCTGCGACCGCTCGGGCGGTGAGCTGAAGCTCGGCGGCGACAAGGACGGCAACGCGAAGAACTGGCTGGAGATCTTGGGGTCCGGCATGGTGCACCCCAATGTGCTGAAGAATTGCGGCATCGATCCCGCGAAATACCAGGGCTTTGCCTTCGGCATGGGCATCGAGCGCATCGCGATGCTGAAATACGGCATCCCTGACTTGCGCACCTTCTACGAATCCGATCTGCGCTGGCTCAGGCATTACGGCTTCGTACCCCTTGATATCCCCACCATGGTGGGAGGACTGACGCGATGAAATTCACACTCTCCTGGCTGAAGACGCATCTCGAAACCGATGCGGATCTTGCCACCATCACCAAGAAACTGACCGATCTCGGCCTCGAGGTTGAAGGCGTCGAGGACAAGGCGGAGGCGCTGAAGCCCTTCGTCGTGGCTCGCGTGGTTGAAGCCGTGCAGCATCCCAATGCCGACCGTTTGCGGGTTTGCAAGGTCGATGCCGGCAACGGCATCGTGCAGGTCGTCTGCGGCGCGCCCAATGCGCGCACCGGCATGAAGGGTGTCTTCGCCCCTGTGGGGACCCACGTACCGGGCACCGGACTTGATTTGAAGGCCGGCAATATCCGCGGGCAGGATTCGAACGGCATGCTCTGCTCGGCCCGCGAACTGGGTTTGGGCCAGGATCATGACGGCATCATCGAACTCCCCGACGACGCGCCGGTCGGCGAGAGTTTCGTCAAATACCGCGGCCTCAACGATCCCGTGATCGAGATCAAGATCACGCCGGATCGCGCCGATTGCCTCGGCGTCTTCGGTGTCGCGCGTGACCTCGCCTCCGCGGGCCTCGGCAAACTGAAGCCGATTGCCGAGAAGCATCTGCCCGGTACCTTCAAAAGCCCGATCCAGTGGCAGATCGACGAGAGCGCCAAGGCCGGCGTCTTCTACACGGCCGGGCGCTATTTCAAGGGTGTCAAGAACGGCCCCTCGCCCCAATGGCTGCAGGACCGCCTGACCTCGATCGGCCTGCGTCCCATTTCGGCGCTGGTCGACATCACCAATTTCGTCACCTTCGATCTCTGCCGGCCGCTCCATGTGTTCGACGCCGACAAGGTGAAGGGCCATGTCACGATGCGCTCGGCCAAAGCTGGCGAGACCATCGAAGCCCTCGATGGCAAGACCTATAGCCTTGAGCCCGGCATGATCGTCATTGCCGATGACCAGGGGCCGGAAGCGATTGGCGGCATCATGGGCGGCCTTGCCTCTGGCTGTTCCGAGACGACGACCAATGTCTTCCTGGAAGCCGCCCTCTTTGATCCCGTCACCACGGCGCGGACGGGCCGCAAGCTCGGCATCCTCTCCGACGCCCGCTATCGCAACGAGCGCGGTCTCGACCCGCAATCGGAAATCTGGGGCATCGATGTCGCGACACGCCTGATCCTCGAGATCTGCGGCGGCGAAGTCTCGGAAGTGACCTCGGCCGGCACCATCCCCGCCGGCACCCGCGAGATCGCCTTCCGTCCCTCGCGCGTCCAGGCACTGGGCGGCGTCGAGGTGGCTGTGGCGAAGCAGAAGCAGATCCTGGTCGACCTTGGTTTCAAGGTCGTGGAACAGGGTGCCGACAGCTGGTCGGTCACCACGCCGACCTTCCGCGCCGATGTCGAGGGCGAAGCCGACATAGTCGAGGAAGTGATGCGCGTGCATGGCTTCGACCATATCCCGGCGGTATCCTTGCCGAAGCTCACCCCCCTGCCGGTCGCGGCCGTCACCTTGGGGCAGAAGCGCGTGCAGCAGGCAAAGCGCCTGCTGGCCGTGCGCGGCCTCAATGAGACCGTGACCTTCAGCTTCATGCCGAGCAATGTCGCCGCGATGTTCGCCGGCAACAATGCGCTGGTACCGCTCGCCAACCCGATCAGCGCCGATCTCGACGTCATGCGCCCCTCGATCCTCGGCAATCTGCTGATGGCGGCGGGCCGCAATGCCGCGCGGGGTTTCAGCGATCTTGCGATCTTCGAGATCGGTCCCACCTATCTCGGCGAAACCGCCAAGGACCAGGTGCTGGCGGCGACGGGCCTGCGCGTCGGCAACACGCCGCGCCATTGGCAGGTGAAGCCGCGGGCGCTCGATGCCTATGACGCGAAGGCCGATGCCGTGGCGTTGCTCAGCGCCTTCGGCGTGCCGGTCGAGAATTTGCAGATCGAGGCGCTGGCGCCGGCGCATTATCATCCCGGCCAGTCGGCCGTGCTGCG